>Ga0316207_10002190_pt1 | contig 20875 bp, 21 predicted proteins | sample 6weekpyrite_MG_FD_204943 | JGI IMG/M metagenome (GOLD analysis project Ga0316207, IMG submission 204943) | Microbial mat bacterial communities from mineral coupon in-situ incubated in ocean water Damariscotta River, Maine, United States -... | ecosystem: Environmental > Aquatic > Marine >...
GCCAATATTTCCTGCTTAGGAATGTGCGCTCTGTGAGGCTTGAAAGCCTACCCTGTAGGGCCAGTACTTGCCATAAAGCGGACATTCCTAAGCAGGAAATATTGGCGATGCAGAACTTCCTATGATCGCCATAAGCGATCATATCACACGGCATCTCCAGCGGATAATCCACGGTAAATAATTGAGGTTTTTTCAACAATTATAGGTGCACTACTAGTAGGCTCAACGCCTCACCCAACCAATACTTAGCACGTAACGATTGCCTCTTCGTATCTTTGAAACTTCATGCTCAGTGATGTCTGGGCGAAATAGCTTTACGCGATTTGTCTCAAAAATGGGCGAATTGCAAAAGAAAATCCCACCTTCTCGCGCCTGTTTGAGCACCACATTTAGTCGATAATGCCTACCTTCTTTTAACGGATCTGTATGTGGTGGAATTTCGCTGCCGGCAGGGAATTTCAGGAGATACATGTCAAATTTAATCGGCCAATAGGCTCCGCCGATCAGCATCTTGTGATACCCGCTTTCTTGCCGACCACGCTGCCAACGAAACAATTTTGGCTTTTTCGACATTGCGGTCCCCTGAGTATCCTCCAATAAACTCTGAATATGATGCAAGGTGATCAGGTTGCAACCTCAACCTGCTGCACTAAGAGAATATTGGCTCATGTGTCTTGCTTCAATCCTAAAAAACGACACGGTTCATTCAAAACAACTGGCGCCGAGGACACTAAGAATGCCGCGCATAACAAATATCCGCATTTGGTCATGCTGAGACATAAATAGCTAGGAATATCACCTGAATCCTTATGTCTACTTATGGGATGAAGCGGTCATGTTCTACAAATTTGAAAAAGCTCTATTTAGAATGAGATTCTTGCAAAACAACTCGTCTTGGCTGAGATCACACAAGGCTAACTACGAGATTTTGCGGTCAATGATCCGGATTTCTGTGATCTCTTGCGGCATCAACGTTGAGCTCTCACTTATCATTCGTCGGGAGGCATCTGCATGCATTTGTGCGGTCCACAGTATGGGCCGCTCAATCTCATTTTATGTACCCGCGTTTGCTCTTTTTAGAAGCGTTTGTTGATCCAGCTTGAAACCATTTCCAATGCTTGGGGTGCAAAGGTTTCTTCAATGTCGCGGTATTCGCCGAGAGTCCCTGTTTTGGCTGTTTGGAACAGATGATTTAGACCTTGGAACTCATGGATGGTTACATCTTTATTTTGAGTAGTTAGTTTCTTGATGCCTGCAAGATTCTCGGCTGAGGGTACTTGGATATCAAGCGAGCCGCCAATCGCGAGAATAGGCACACTGATGCGGGGCAAATAGTTGGCAGGATCATAAGAAATGAAATAGCGATACCAAGGGCTGGTGAACTGTGCTTTTGCTGCGGCCTTGTGGGCCGGCCCTATACGCAGCGCTGTTAGCGTTGCGTCATCAAGAACCGTATCCAACTTGTTTTTAAGCTGCTTTAGGTTAGGGGTTTCAGCAACGGCAGTCATCACACGCTTTGAGGCTTCCAGCATTGGCCCCATCTCTGCTTCGCTTGCGCCTGCTGCGCTGGCGGTGAGGCGCGCCTGTGAAATAACCAGCTGCCGTGTGTTGGTGCCGGGGCCTGCCAGCATCACCATAAAGGCGGCGCTTTTATTGGTTTGCAGTGAAATTGGTGCAATTAGGCCGCCTTCACTGTGCCCAATGAAACCAATCGCCTGAGTATTAATTTCAGGGCGCTGTGTCAGATAACGAAAAGCAGCATTTGCATCATGAGAAAAATCTTCTGAATTGGCAGTGCTATAGTTGCCTGTTGATTGGGCGGTGCCGCGGTCATCATAACGCAGTACTGCGATACCGTTGCGTGTGAGGTGGTCAGCTAACACCAAAAATGGCTTATGGCCCATAAAGCTTTCATTTCGGTCAGATGCGCCTGAGCCAGAAATCAGAATAGCAGCAGGAAAAGGCCCTTTACCCTTTGGAAGTGTGAGTGTGCCAGCCAGAACAACGTCTGGCTGGTTAGCGTTTTTAATTTGAACTTCTTCCTCAAGGTAAGGGAGCGTACCCGTTGGGTTTTGTGGCCGCTTAAATTGCGGCGCTGCTGCTGTATCTTTATCCCGTGAAAAGGTTAGCTGAGTCGCAGGTTGGCCTGTGCGGTTCCATGTACCTGAAAAACTGGTGCTGTTTTCGTTAAGCATGCCTTCAAAGCGTGCAGAAGCAGCGGGAATAGCAAAGCTGATGTTGTTGCCAGTGCGTGTGAAGTTGGCAACAGGGATATCATAAGCCGGTGCGTCCAGCGCATCAAAGGTAACGATGGTGCCTTGCTCACTGCTTTTAACTTTAATAACCAACCTTAGTTTTTTGCCGTTGCGGTCCAGCACTGTGCGCCAGTTGCCGTCCACTCCGGTGATAACAGCTCGTGCCTTGGGTGCGCCTTGTTTGAAGGTTAGCTGTAGTTTAATGCCTTGGGAAAAGGTTCCTACCCATGCTTTGTTGTTGGCATCCCATGTTCCTTCATAGTTTGCCCCGATTGCAGGGATATCAAAGCGCAGTTTATTGTCGGAATACGTAACATTTTTTGTTGGTATTTTTTGTCCGGGTGCTTGGTCAATACTTTCCAGTACAGCGCTTAGCGAGCCGTCGTCCGCTTCTTGAACAGTGAGCCACAGGCGCATTTTGCCGCCCGGTGTTTCAAGTGTTCCGGTCCAGTCGCCATGGGCACTGTTGTTTGTGGTGGTTGCGCTTTGTGTAAAAGCAGGGGGGTTCCATAAGCCTAGGCTAAGCACTACCAATAGGGCAGGGAGAATTTTCAACATGATCTTTCCTTATCCTCACACGTTTGTCCGGCACTATGTTGCCGGCTTAACGGTTTATTTTTTAGGCCACATAGCACTGTTAAAGCGCAGTTTTACGGTTACGCGGGGCTATGTAGTGATATCAATGGGTTTCTTTTTGATACCTTAAGGTGTCATTTAGTTACATTTAGTTATCATGTCAACCTTGACATGGGAATAATTTTTACCATATTGTAACCCAAGGGTATCAAGTTATCCCTTATGGATTACTGAGGTAGCACTCAGAATTGTTGGTTTGGAGACACTGATGTTTTTTAAAAAAGACGAGACACTGGCCCAGTTTGCTGACCGTTTTTTACGGCGGGTGGCCCTTGCTGTGTTGCTTATGGCTATTTCATACACTGCGGCAGCAACGCTTCACTTTGTGGAAGGCAACTTGAACGAGGCGCTTACAATTGTGCGAAAGGTGTTTGGTATTGGTGCAGCGTTGATTGTTTTGCCCCAGTTTATCAATTTTATCCGCTTGCGGATGCGTGTGAAAGACTGCGGCGAGGAGCCTGAAGGTTTCATTGCTGAGATATATGGCCAGTCGGCTGTCAGCGCGTTTGCTGTTGCTTTTGTAACAATGGTGTTTCTGGAGCCCTTCGCAGGCAAAGCTTTTTCAGATTTGCCGCCTGATTTTTTCATCCAGGCCATGTTGGCACTGATGATGGCGACATTAGGGATTAATTTTTTCATTAGAAGCCGTGCAGGTGACGATGAACTAGACGACGAATTTGACGATGACTTTACCGATGCGGAGCAGAAATAATGAGTGGGGCCCTTAATAATCGTATTCGGGTTTACCGCGCTGAACACCGGCTCAGTCAAGGTGCCCTTGCTGATATTATTGGTGTATCGAGGAAAACCATCAGCACCATTGAGGTTGGCAAGTTTGTGCCCTCAACGGTGATAGCCTTAAAAATAGCCCGGCATTTCGGCGTGCCTGTAGAAGATATTTTCTCACTGGCTGAGTAATGAGAACGAACTGAGCAGCCAAGAGCTTTGACTAGAAATAAAAACAGAGGATAGAAAAATGGAAAACAAGAAACGTGATAGAAAATTGGTGCGTATTGCCCTCATTTGGGCCGCTGTAATGATCGTGGTGTCCTACCTTTTGAAAGATAGCGAAAAAAGCGCAACTTTGTTGATGTTCCTAATTGGCGGATGGATCGCCACTGGCGGGCTTACAGGCAAAGCGAATGATTTTGCCAAAGCCGAGTGTCGTGCTTTCCGCCGTTTGATAGGCAAAGCGCCTAAAGCCGAAAGCTAAGCAAGATATTTAACTTGCCAGCCATTAACCTAATGTTGGCTTAGATAGTGAGTGCAGGGGTGGTTTAATCCCTGTATTTTTTTTATGTGTATCTGTGGATTTTCAAGGGTAATGGTAAACGCCTCAAGTTAGTGATGCATCTGGTCTATATTCTCTCGATAAGCAGCTATTTCGATGCAACTATCATCTCAACCACTTCTCGCTAAAAGGAGCCTGTAGTTGTTCAAAGATCAGTAAACGGATGATATGAATGTGGATGCATACGGAGCAGGCGCAAAAGCAATTGATGAGCTTCGGCTTGTATGATTATGCATATACACGTTTAGGGATAATAGCCGCTCCATTTTAAAAAGAAAAAGATAGCAACCATATGGTCAGTGTAACTTTCGGTTCACCGAAAATTAGCACCGGCTTGTCGCTTACTCCTCGCTTACGAGTTGAGGCTATACCACTAAAAACTTAGCTTGAAGTTAGCGAGTGTTTGGTAACCACAGATAGAAAAATGGAAATATAAAATGCGTTTTATTGTAAGCTTACTTTTTTGGGGAACACTCGTTGGTAGCGCGGTGCCGGAAGTAACCGCACAAACTCCTACGCCGGACGCTACGCCTATCACGATTGAATTAGGGCAACGTCTCACTTTATCTTCAGATATTCTTGGTGAGGACCGGCAGGTGTTTGTCCGTTTGCCGGAAGGTTACAGCGAGGAAGGTAATACATCCCGCTATCCTGTCATTTATGTACTCGACGGCGAAAGACACTTTAACCACGCTAGCATCGGTGCTGATATCCTCGAAGAAAATGAGCGCATGCCAGAAAGTATCATTATAGCGCTGCCAAACAACCGCGGTACGCGTAGGCGGGATTTAGCGGGCTCGCCGGATAATTTCCGCAGGTTTATAGGCGAGGAGCTTTTCTCTTACGTTGATGCAAACTACCGGACCAGTGGCAACAAAACCCTGTTTGGCCATTCGCTTGCAGGTAAGTTCACGCTTAGCATTCTCGCAGGCCATTCAGATATGTTTGACAATTACATCGCCGCGAGCCCAGCAATTAACACAGAGGATGTTGCTAATCTGGATAAATTCCTAAGTGGCACACCAGCACTTTCCAAGTCTGTGTTTTTTACGCAGACAAGTGCCGCCGAAGAGAGGCAAAGTAGATGGGATGCCGTTGAGAAGGTGGCTGCTATATTTAAGGAAAAAGCGCCTGCAACTCTCAAATGGCGTTATGATTATATTGGCGACCAAGTCCATATGACTACGCCTATGCTAACTGTTTATCCGGGCCTATCGTTTGTATTCTCGGACTATCAAGTACCGAACTACTTAAGCACAAAAGCTTTCGATGACGCAGGTGGCATGTCTGCGCTTACAAATTTCTTTACCAAACGCGCCGCAAAATACGGCACAGAAGATGGCCTGTCACAAGCAAGCCTAAGGATGGTGGCTTCACTTTATAGCAGAGAAGGCATGCATGACCGGGCCATTGAATTATACCAAGCGAATGTAACGAAACACCCAAGCCGCCACCGTGTGTATAACAGCCTTGGTAGCGGCTATTACGCCGCTGGTCAGTATGGCAAGGCGCAAGAAGCCTATGAGACAGCTATAAAGCTTACGAAAGAGCAAAACGCTCCAGCTTGGGCTACGAATTGGTATCAGCGTAACTTGGAGCGCCTCAAAGAAAAAATGGCGGAATAAAAGGGTTACTGCTTTGGCCTGAGGTCCTCGATGAACTGGACGTCGATCCAGTACAGGTCTGATTGATGTCTACCGTCGCCGTTTGCTGACGGCACCATTCTATTAAAGAAAAGATACTTTCCGTCAGGTGTAACCTGTGGACCACCTTCTTCGGCTTCTGTGTTTACCTTGTCGCCCAGGTTAATCGCTTCACCCCACGAACCATCTTTCTGCCGAAAACTGATGTATAAATCCTGATTACCAAATCCGCTCTTCCGTTCCCCGTCCCACATAATATAGCTCTCATCTGGTGCGATGAACGGATGGGCATTCCACTTGCCGGCATTAATTTCTTCGGGAAGTGGCCTCGGCTCTTCACGCTTGCCGTCCACCAACCGTGAATACCGAAGAACACCATTGCCGTCTCTCGTGGCTTCATCAAAAACATAGGTTCCTTTAGAGGAAACAGTAAGACCCATGATGCGGATGTCTTTGTAAGGAGCACCAAGGCTTTTCATCTCTGACCAGCCATCCACCGTACGCTCCTTATAACGCTTGCCAAAATGCAAGGTTTTACCATCTGGCGAGTGGAATGGTTTGCGCGTTCCAGCTGGCACAGCTATCTTCTGCCAGCGATTATCCACTTTTTTAAAAGTAGCAGATTCTGGTTCTCTCGCATCACGCGAGTGTCTCCATCTGGTGACATAGAAAGTATTCATATCAAGGGAAAAGCCACCAGCGTCTCCCCATTCTTCTGTATTTACAATGCCGGGAGCAAAGGGTTTAGCGGTCATGCCTGGCGGTGTTTGTCCTAGATAAGGGCCTTTGAGCTTTGACAAGTTATCCTCTGCATAACTGCTACTCGTGGCTGCAAATGCAGAAACCATCAGTACAGTTGATGCGATTGTTGTTTTCATGATCATATCTGTTTCTAGGCTACACCTAGCTCCGCACATTATAGTTAGAATTTTAGTTGGAAAATGAGAATTTTTTCCAGGTCGAGTTGTCGGTACCAACCGCTTTTTCAGGATAAGTAACTTCTACCCGCTTACCTTCGCGTCTCATCCCGCTCACACCGATCATTATATTCCAAGTGTCGCCTGAAAACTTCTTGCGCGATATTTGAACTTGCCGGTGGGTACCCCTGGCAAACTTTGGATTCTTTCTATTCTCTTGATCTTCAAGCCCTGAATAAGGCACCCAGAAGCCAGCATAATCTTTGAGATCCCACTTGTCGGATACGTTTTCCCACCCGTTGTCGGTCAGCACACCCTCTCCCATTTGAGCCGAGAGATGAAATTTGTGGAGACGACCAGTTTCTGCATGTTCTATGTAAAGATCTAAGACCGTGTAGTCTTCTGCTTTGCCTTTGGCACAAAAGTAGAAGTAGTCTTGATCATGCATGAGATAAATGGAAGCCTGCGCTGGCAGTTCTATTTTTGTTGCAGCTTCCCATTCATCGTTACCGCAACTGCCGTCCAATAGAGCAGCTTTATTGGTTGGTTTGATAGCGATGCTCTCAGAAGCATTGGCTTCGTCGGCTACGAATGAGAGAGAGGCGATCAATATCAGCCATTTTAACATATTTTGCATGGGACTCCTCAGCTTGCTTCGGATTTAGGGCCTTCAAGAACTGAAAGTTCATCTTGGGCATAACTTCCGCTACTCACAGCAATAGACGTAGAAAAGTGCTTCATTATATTCCCCAAAGGTTTTGGCAAGCCTGTCTGCATGCAGACCCAAATCTCGGCGCAGTAAGTCATATAACGGAAGATATACAATGGACCTGCGATGAACTGTTCCGATCACAGGACGAAACGTAAGGTTATAACAGAATAGTCGACAAATAAATTTGGGTTTTCCTGCTATCTGTTTTATTTTTTTGTGATGGCTTTGATGGAACGTGGGGTTGCGGTTGCACAGATATCTAGCCTATCAGAGCAGACGGATGCTTAAATCGCACCGGTTTATCTAACCAAAAATTGCTAATTTTCGTTCTATAAGTCAATGTGAATTTGATTGAGGTTGTTTGGTAATGTTGAAGCCAATTGAATGACGAGAGCGCCATTTTCTAGCGTGCAACAATTTGGAGGTTATACTTTAGCGTATGGAATATGCATGGGTCGTTGTTGCCTTTGCTTGCGGGTTTTTAGCCAAGCAAATAAATTTGCCACCTCTTTTTGGCGGCATCAGTGCGAGCATTGCGCGTCATGAACCTATCGGACCAGGTTTCCGGGCCATGAGGTTGTCATTCCTAACATTCATCGTTTTTTTCCTTGTAGGCATACCTTTGACACCACCAGCTTTTGCGGCAAACGAGGGCATGGCCACAGCGGCCACATCGTCAGACATTGTCTTGCTTGTCATCTTTGTGTCGATGGCGTTGGTGTTTTCTTTTTTGTGCTCTATTGCAGAAGCGGTGCTTTTAAGTATTACTCCCTCCTTCATTGAGCAACTTAGAGCCAGTCAGCCAAAACGTGCCGAGATGTTACAAACCCTGAGGCAGGATAAAGTTGACCGCTCGCTCGCTGCTATTCTAACTGTCAATACCATTGCCCACACTGTGGGAGCTATTGCTGCAGGCGCACAGGCGACCATAGTATTTGGGAGCGCGTGGATCGGGCTCTTTTCTGGTGCCATGACTTTGGCCATACTTTTTTTGTCAGAGATTATTCCGAAAACCATTGGTGCCATTTACTGGCCAAGTCTGGTCACCGCCACCATGATGTTTATCCGTATCTCTATTAAGCTGCTTTACCCGCTCATCTGGATATCTGAAGGACTGACCAAACTGATCGCGCGCGGCAAGCCTGTTCATCTGTTCAGTAGAGACGAACTTCTTGCGATGACCAATATCGGGGAACGCAGCGGCGAGATTGAAGCCCATGAAGCAAAGATCATTCATAATTTGATTCACTTCAGCTCCCTGCAAGCGACTGATATTATGACGCCGCGCACTGTCGTTACTGCGCTGCATATTAATATTTCAGTATCCGAGGCGTCGAAGGCAACGTTGCAGCACGCCTTTTCTCGATTGCCTGTGTATGGCACTGATCTGGATGATGTCATTGGCATGGTGCTGCGAGATGAAATTCTTGCCCTAGAAGCACAGGATAAAGGGCAGGCTCCGCTTGGTGAGCTCAGACGTGAAATACGGCGGATTTCAGCAAGCATGTCACTGCCCAGCCTTTTAGAACATTTCTTGGAGAGCCGACAACATATGGCACTTGTTGTTGATACTTACGGCGGCACTCAAGGCATTGTTACGCTGGAAGACGCCATCGAAGCGCTCTTAGGTATGGAAATTATGGACGAAGTGGATAATGTTGAGGATATGCGTTCTCTCGCCCGTAAACAGTGGTTGGCTCGCGCCAAGAAGCTGGGCATTGACCCTGAGCAGATGACAAATACGAAATTTGAGACACGAGATAAAAACAACGTTGAGTAACTCCTAAAGGTGACACAAGCTTGAAGCTTGGCCCATAGCAGGAAAACTCAATGGCCGTTTTTGGGGCCATTTAACGACAATTGGTGCTGTAAGTTTGTATAAATGGGAAGCAGCTACTCAGGATTGTTGTCTGCCTTTAACGGGGGTGCCAACAGCACCCCCGCGATGATTAACAGTAAAACTGTTTGGTCTTTAATTAATTAATTCCCGGCAATTGCTTTTAAGAGAACGTACCAATGCTCAACATTGGAATAGAAGCTCTCTACAGGCATGCGTTCATTGAGGCCGTGCGCATAAATATCGCTGCCCTTCATGAAAATACCGTTGACGCCGTAGCTAGGAATGCCTGCTGCTCGGAAGTGCATGCCATCTGTGCCGCCTGACGACATGGAAGGAATAATTTCCAAACCCGGATAGCGTGTGTCAATCGCTTTACGCACCGCAGCAAGTACATCACTACGTAGCGGCGATGCATCAGTTTCTGTAGGGTCAGAAATCATTTTGAACTCAACGGCATCGTTGGCTACGACCTTTTTCAACTGCTTGATGGTTGCTTCAACACCCGCACCGGGGAAGATGCGGCAATTTACGTTGGCAGTGGCTGACTGCGGCAATGCATTTGGTGCGTGCCCGCCGCGCAGCATTGTGGCAACACATGTGGTGCCGGTGGTACCAGCCGTGCCAGAGTCAGCGCGTAAAACACTGATTGCATCAGCATCTGTTGGGTCTTCGGCAAACTTGCTCATGGCCTCGCCCAGTTTACCAGGAGTTTTGGGGCCAGTGCCTTTGAAGTAGGTAAGCGTGAGGTCATTGTAGCGCACGGGGAATTTGTAGCCTTGAATGTTTTTCAGTGCTGCGGCTAGTTCATAAATGGCGTTATCATCCCGTGGGCGGCTAGAGTGGCCCCCTGGGTTGCGTACTGTTAGCTCAAGGTCGACATAGGTTTTTTCGGCTGCTTGCATGCCAAAGCTAGCCGGTGTGCTGCCATCTTCGCCGATCAATCCGCCGCCAGCATCAGCATTCAGTACAAATTCACTGTCTGTAAGTTCACGGTATTCATTCACGAGGGCACGTGTGGAAATCATGCCGGTTTCCTCGTCACCTGAGAAAGCAATGATCAAATCACGGTTTGGCACCCAGCCTTCAGCTTTGAGGCGGAGGAAGTTAGCGGCTACGGCTGTCATGCCAGCCTTGTCATCACTTGTTCCGCGGCCGAAATAATAGCCATCTTCTTCAATTAAAGTGAAGGGATCACGTTCCCAGTCGCTTGGTAGGGCGTCAACAACATCCATATGGGCAGAGATGCTGATCGGCTTTTTACCTGATGACCCATCACCCCGGTAGCGCACAACCAGTGCAGCGATTTTATCCATTTCCAAAACATGGATATCTTCTTTAGCAAAGCCTCCTTTTTCAAACTCACTCGCTAGATATTTTGCAAGTGTTGGAACAAGGCCATGCCCTTTTGCCGTGCGCATTTCCACGGATGTTTTATAAATTTCAAACGCTTTTTTATTATGCGGTGCGTTTTTGTCGGCGGCACTTGCAGGTACAGCTAACAAAGCTGCCGCTAATGCGGTTCCTGCTAGAAACGTCTTAATCATAGTGTCTCCCCTGAATATTCTTTGGCTTATATTATTTTGCATTAAGTATTTTATTTAGAATGGTTGGGTCATCTGGCAACAGGCCTGAGGCAGGCAACCTAGGCACAAGCGTTTTCCAGTCTGGCCACATTTTAAAGGCCTTTGCGAAAAGGGGCAGGCTTTCATCCACATAGCCACCAGCCGCCAAAGTTGCCGCGTGCCAGAAAACAGCTTCGTGGCTGTTAGGCATCATTTCTTCTGCTTTGATGTAGCTTTCTAGCGCTTCTTTTACCTTGCCTTCTGTCCAATAATCATCGCCGGCCTGCATCATTTTATAACCGCGTGCAACGGTAAGAAGGCGTCTTAACTCAGTAATTGGGTCTGGATTGTCGTCAACACGCAAGTCAAAATGCGTACCATTCCAACGTTCTTTACTGCTATCGCCAGATACAACTACCAGTGCGGCTGATTGTTTCCCGCGGATATCCCCGCCTTCGCCTTGCGCTGCTTCCAATGCTGCCATCATCCGGCCTGCTAAGTCATCGCTACTCGTGGTGTAAGCCTTGATCATGGCATCGCAAACTGCCGCTTTCAGCATCAGGTTGGCTTGCACAGTAAAGCCTTCCCCTTCATGGTGGCAGTGCTCAATGATAGCATGCTCGCCAGTGTGAACGGCAGTATTGCCTTTTGCGTCAACCATTCCCACTTGGCGAACATCGGTGTGGTCATCAGCGGCGAGAAGCGCCTTCATGGCTTGGTCGGCAGTTTTACCAACAGCCATCATTTCCAGCCCTAAAGGGCCGTAACTGCGTTCAGTGAATGACTGTGTAGCAACAGCGCCAACACCGGGCCTTGCCCATGCTACGCTGGTCCCTACTGAGAACCAGTGCGTTTGAACTGCCACGCCCAGTTCGCCAGTTTTGGCGTCGCGCGCTACAATTGAATATGTGTGGTTTGGCCGAATGGCAAATGGTTTATCCATTTGCGCATAGCTGTTGGCGGCCTTGGTGCTTTGCGGTGTGCCGATTTCATCAGCAAAAGTAGGCGCGTTGGTTGCGCCTAACAGTAAAGCAACTGCTATTGATTTTCTGATCATGAGTATCCTCCCTAATGTGCCCTGCGAGCACGATAAGGGGGATTGTCAATTTCCGCACGTCAAAAATTCTTGCCGCAGCAGTTGTTTTAGCTCTCTTTTTCGCGTTGGGGGATATCAGCAAAAATCCATTCGCCTTTCACAAGCCACGAAAAACCAAAGGCTAATATAGCCGCGGTTTCCAGCCAGAAAATAGGATGATAGGCTTCAAGGGTTGTTTGTATATCCACGGGAAGTGCAGCCTTAACCCCCATAAGGGCCATAGCCAACAGCATGATAGTGCCGCAAATTTTATATGTACGGTTGCGTTTTTTCTTTTGGATGGAAGGCACAATTTCGCCAGATTGCACAAACAGGCACAGGCAAATATAGGCTAGTGTGAGAAAAAAGAGCGTAGCTGAGCCCCAGTGAATTGCGGAGGTTACTGTCGTGGTACAGGTTTGGCCTGGGGCACACTGTGTGGTGGGAAACAGGGCCGTACCAAGGGCTGCGGTGGCAGCAATGTTGCCTGCAGCATTATCGGAAAGCCGGATAAAGAAGTTATGGCCGGGCTTGTCTGGGTTAAATTTGTAACCCCGATAGGCAAACAGAAAAACAGCCTGCGCAAATAAAACACCGACAAAGATATTCTGCATCGATGAATGATAATATTGGCTGATGGAACGGTGCATTGCTTGCCCGTCCACCAACAGGCTACCAATGATTAAAATGAAGGGCAGGGAAAGGCCTAACCAGCCGATCATTTTTCGCATGGTCATATATTCGATAAGCAAGCTATCGGCTGGTTTGTTCATTGAGTTATCAATCGGATCTGACATCGGAACCTCCGGTGTTTCTCTGGGTCTAACTCATAAACTATCGGTGCAATATTACCCTTAAAAGCTGTGGGGATCAAATGGCATGCAGTTTATATGGCTGAACTACCAGTGATTTGGCCGTGAGCTATTTGGGATGTGTGGGTGTATTAAGTAGGTTTATTCGGCTAGCCACTTGTACATTATGTGAGCATCTACATAGCCATGCTCTGGGTGTTTAAACGCACCGGGCAGTGTGCCCACAATATCAAAGCCCATTTTTTGCCATAGCCTTACGGCCCCAGTGTTTGTGGACACCACCAAATTATATTGCATGGCCTTAAAGCCTAGTGAGAGGGCTTCTTGTTTTGAGTGCTCGCACATGGCAGATGCAACACCTTTTCCGCGTGCCTCTGGCGTTACCATATAGCCGCAGTTGCACACATGATCACCCCCACCAGCGCGGTTTACATTTAATTTGTAGGTGCCAAGAACATTGTCACCGTCTTCCGCGACAAAGGTTTTAACAGGATCTGCCATCCATATTTTCCGGGCCCCGGTTTCGTCTATATCTGCGGGAATAGAATAGGTGTCGCCTGCGCGTACAACCGTGCGGAAAATTGGCCATATTTTAGGAAAGTCAGCATTAGTTGCTTCGCGGATAATCATAACATGCCCCCTGTTTCGCTGTCTGTTCCAATTACATAGGGTTGCAGAGGACAAATTGCAGGCGAGAAAATTTTATGAAGTAATCAAGGATATGTAATCTGCCGGGTGCACCTGTTTGATGCACCCGGCTTCGTGTATTAGTCGCTTAGTTTTTTCAGTGCATATACGGCTTGCAGGGCATCAGTGAAAGCGCGCTGCTTTAGGTTTGCCGCTGCCGAATGGCCACCTTCGGTGTTTTCATAATACATCACCGGCTTGCCCATGGCGTTCATTTTTGCGGCCATTTTACGGGCATGGCCCGGATGCACACGGTCATCCTTCGTAGATGTATAGAAAAACACTTCAGGGTAGCTCATATCTGCTTTCAGGTTCTGATACGGCGAATATTCAGCAATATATGCGCGTTCTGCCGGTATGTCAGGGTTGCCGTATTCCCCCATCCATGAAGCCCCTGCCAACAGCGTGTGATAGCGCATCATGTCAAGTAGAGGCACTGCGCAGATAATGGCGTTAAACAGGTCGGGGCGCTGGGTTAGCATAACGCCCATCAACAGCCCACCGTTTGACCCACCCCGGATACCCAAATGCTTAGGGCTGGTAAGGCCGGTTTCAATCAGGTTTTCAGCAATGCTGATAAAATCATCATAGGCGCGTTGGCGGTTTTCTTTCAGGGCTGCTTGGTGCCACGCTGGGCCATATTCCCCGCCGCCACGGATATTTGCGAGCACATAAGCCCCGCCGTTTTCCAGCCATAGTTTATTGAAGCCAGATAGATAGCTAGGGGCCAACGATATTTCGAAACCACCATAGCCATATAACAGCGTTGGTGTTTTGCCGTTCATCTCAGTATCTGCTTTGCGCACAATAAAGTAAGGCACTTTGGTGCCGTCTTTGCTGGTGGCAAATTTTTGCTCAGTTACTAGGCCGTCTGCGTCAAAACGTGCAGGCAATGATTTTAGGGCCTTAGGAACACCGCCGCGTTTCACGCTGTAAAGTGTGTCAGGCTGCAAGAAGCTTTCGTAGTTCACCAAAACTTCGTCTGACCACTCATCAGCACTTATAATAGAAAGATTACCGTTTGCCGGCATATCTATGGCTGTTGTGTCCCATCCATTTTTTGAGGGTATGGCGGAGAGAAGCTTGCCCTTCACATCTTCTAGAATATTGATGAAAATACGGCTCTGACCAACGCTAACGCTATCAATTGAACCATTAGAAGATGGCTTATAAATAACAGTAAGGCTGTTAGCAGATAGATCACCCATAGCATCTTGGATGTTCACCGAAACGAGGGAGCCTGATTTTGCCGTTAAGCTATCGCTGACCTCCCAATCAGCACGTAGTTGCAAGATCACATCATTGCCGAATATGCCTTTAAACTCGATTTCGCGAGGCAAGATCAATTGGCGCATTTCCTCAGTGTCGGTGCCACCTTCCATAATATACAGCACCTGAGTGAAGAAATCAGGCGAGCGTACAACGCCCGCATAGTTGCCGTCAGGGCGGTGGCTGGAAAATGGAAAGCTACCAACATCTTTGGTGTCGCCTTCATGGAGAAGCCGGGCAGTTTCCAGTGGGTAGCCGCGTTTCCACACTTTTACCTGATTGGCATAGCCGCTATCTGTCATGGTGCCTGCGCCGAAATCAGTGCCGATAAGCACAGTGTCGCGGTCCACCCATGTGACAGTTTGCTTTGCTTCTACTGTGTTGAAATCGCCGTGGAAGCTTTTTGTTACGGTATCAAATTCGCGTACCACAACGGCGTCACCGCCGCCGCGGGAAAGCTCAATAAGGCATGTGCCAAAATCAGGCGGCAGGCAATCGCGGCCTTTGTAAACCCAGTTTTCGCCTTCTGCCTCTGCCAGCTTGTCGATGTCTAAAATCGTGGTCCACTTTGGAGCATCTGATGCATACGAGCGGTTTGTCGCACGCCGCCAAACACCGCGTACGTTTTTATCGTCTTGCCAAAAATTATGCACGCTGCCGCCCATCAGCCTGCCGTAAGCAATTTTGTCGGGTGCGTTATAATCTTTCAGGGCGCTAGCTTTCAGCGCTTCAAAGCGTGGATCATTTTTTAAAATGCCCAGCGAATGCTCGTTTCGCTCATTCACCCACGCGAGCGCTTTTTCGCCTTCAACCTCTTCCAGCCATAGGTACGGATCATCATCCGCTACCGCGGCCATGGTAATAGCTGCTGCCATTGTTATTCCTACAGTTACTGCTTTCATGATTTCCCCCATCATGTTTCCCATGCCGGCTTTAAGTGCGGCATTTGTGTGGTCTTGGTGTTACTGGATAAACCAGACTTTATCAATTTTCCCGGTGCCGGGGTTCATTTGATAAATGGCGATTGCCGTGAACCGGTGGCCATTTGCAACGCCTTCTTCTGCATCAATCACAAAGTTACCCTGCACCATACGTTTTGTAACCTCAACATGTAAGTCGGGCGTTTTATCAAAGTACGGCCTGTAGCGTCGCCGCAGTTCATCATTGCCCTCAAAGCGCAGTGTATTTGGATGCGTAAAAGCCTGTACATTTTCACTGTATACCGCCACAAACGCATCAATATCGCGGGCGTTATAAGCATCCAACTGCGCCTGCGCTGCCTCAGCCGGAGTGAGGATGTTACCTTCATCGCTGATGGCTGCAAAAGCTATGATAGCTGCGCAAATCATACTGGCGAATAAACCATTCATTATAGAGATATCCTATTCTGAGTTGGGCTATAAAGCCCTAGTTACCCTCTTTATGGTGTTGATGGCCTTTATTAAGCTGACGCATACGAAGTTCCACCTGTATCAATATTTTTCGGTTTAGATCGGTTTCAGTTCCTTCGATTTCCACACCCTTATATCCGCAGTTTTCACAAATCAATTGGAGTGTAGGTGAAACCATATAGGCTGATGTATCATACTTGGTCATTATGGCATCGCACTGTAAGCATAACGGAAGCAAGTTTTTAGGTGTGTTGTTGTGTGACCACTGCCATTCAAATCTGGCCCCAAAAAAGTGCTCGGAAGTATAATCCTTCCATGGGGGTGTATCTTTGTGTTTTAAACGATAGTTTTCTAACGCATTTGAGAAAATAGCTAAAAAAAGAAATCCAGCGGCCCCTAAAAGGAGCATGAAGAACCACAGGGGAAGCTTAATGTCGGATATGATCCAATTCCATGCCCCAAGTAGGGCGCTTATTAGCAAAGGCCACAACCCTAGTAGTAATGTTCCAATTAATGTGAATACACCAATAAGCACTGTTGCAATTACTTTGCTCCATACAGGATCGTTCCATAATGCTTTTATCATGTTGATTAAATCCTATTTCAGACCAATACATTCAGCAATTAATTACATGGCTTTCAAGTAAAGCTAGTTGGTATCTTAATTAAATCCGTTTCACTGCTTGCTTATAAACAAAGTTGCGTTCCCGTTTGCCTACAGCCACAACAGAAACAACAAGTTCATTATCTCGTACTTTATAAACAAGTCTGAAGCCCGCACTGCGCAATTTTATTTTATAGCAATCAACCATTCCGCTGAGGCGCGAACCCTCAATATGCGGTTGTTTCAGACGTTCTTTTAACTTTGCGACAAATTGTTTTCGTATAGGGCCATCAAGCTTGTCCCATTCCTTTTTGGCTTGTTCTTTGAAAACGAGCCTATAGGTCATTAACATCAACCTCTATTTCAGGTTGGGCATCACGCTCTTTGACTAATGCTGCAAGCTCCATATCTTCGAGCTTATTTATTAAGGCCTCGAAAGCTGCAGCCGGAACCGCATAAAAAGCTGGTTCGCTTCTATTCATAATAGCGACAGGTGCGCCTTCACCTTGCTCAACCACGGCCATAGGGTTTTTCTTTAATTCAGAAATGCCGGCGCATGTATCCGCTAATATTAAATGTGTGGTAGCCATTGCACTTACCTTTGTGACTATTTAACTGACCTTAATATAGGTCATATAATGGTGATTGGCAAGATTTTGAGACCTTTTAATGGGTTTGTTAAATGGTCTTTTACTTGACCCTGATAGGTGATGCGAAAGCTATTTCAAAGCACGTTTAAAAGTTGTCTTTACGGTGCCTAACTTCGGCGAACACGTCTGTAAGGGGGGCACCTTGCAAACCGACCATTGTCTGAATTTCAGGGCTCATAGGCCTTAAGAAGGGGTTTGTTTCCTTCTCGGTTGCCAGTGTTGTCGGCACTGTTGGTAAATTATCCGCGCGCAGCTGTTCTACCTCATCCATACGTGCGATCAGTGCTGCATTTTTGGGTTCAACAGATAGGGCGAAAGTGCCGTTCGCGGTGGTATATTCATGGGCACAGAAAATGCGTGTTGTATCAGGCAAGGCCATTAATTTCTGGAGTGATGTCCACATTTGCTGTGGTGTGCCTTCAAACAAGCGCCCGCAGCCCATTGAGAACATGGTGTCACCGCAGAACAGTGCGTCATCAGCGGCGAAATGATATGCGATATGGCCGCTGGTGTGGCCGGGTACAAAATAAACATCTGCAGCAACATCGCCCAGTTTAACTGTGTCGCCTTCATCCACACATACATCAATGCCGGGGATGCGGTCTTTGTCAGCCGCTGGTCCGACAACCTTGAGGCCGTAGCGCTCTTTTAGGGCTAAGTTGGCACCTGTATGGTCCCAGTGATGGTGGGTGTTGAGAATGTGGGTTAAATGCCAGCCACGCTTTTCCAATTCAGCGACAACAGGCTCTTCTACCGCTGGATCAACGATAGCCGTATCGCCTGATGCTGAATCATGGATCAGATACAGATAATTATCCTGCAAAACAGGAATTTGAACAATTTCCAACGTGCTCATCAAAACACTCCCCATAGTTTAAGGCGTTACTATAGCCGCACCGATTTCAGTGTACTAGGCAGAAATATTTTCAACTTCTGACTGGTTGTTGAGTGTGGGAGTCAACGGCATAGCTTGCAAAAAGCTGTGGGAGCTGTTTCAATCTACATATTCAAATTCGGGGGAAATCGGATGACTAAAAAGTGGCTATTATCTGCTGTTATTGCTGCTACGTTGCTCTCCTCTTGCAGCGAAAATAAAGCACCAGCCGAGCATTATGACACCATCATTGTAGGTGGCACTGTTTATGATGGATTGGGCGGAGCGCCTATGATGGCTGATGTTGGCATCAGAGGGGACCGTATTGCTGAGATTGGCGACCTGTCTACCGCAGAAGCCGATACTATCATTGATGCCAAAGGGAAGGCTGTAAGCCCCGGGTTTATCAATATGCTTTCATGGGCAGTGACCAGCCTGTTGCACGATGGACGTGCGCTTTCTGACTTGAAGCAGGGTGTTACACTGGAAGTGTTTGGTGAGGGGGTTTCTATGGGGCCGCTAGATGAAGCGGGTAAAAAATATTGGTCGGAAAATCCCTACCGGGACCAGACATATACAGTGCAGTGGGATACGCTTGGTGGGTATTTGGAGCATCTGGAAGACAAAGGTGTATCGCCTAACGTTGCTTCATTTGTAGGGGCAACAACCATCCGCACTAACCAAATTGGGGCTGAAAACCGCGCACCAACCCCAGACGAACTAGCCTTGATGAAAGCCGAAGTGGCAACTGCAATGGAAGAAGGCGCGCTTGGGCTTGGTAGCTCGCTGATTTATGCGCCGGCTTTTTATGCTAAAACCGAGGAATTGATTGCTCTTGCAGAAGTGGTTGGCCGGTATGACGGCATGTATATTTCGCATATGCGGTCTGAAGGGAACCGGTTTTTAGAAGCCTTGGAAGAATTGATCACCATTGCGCGGGAAGCGAAAATTCCGGCCGAAGTGTATCATTTGAAGGCGGCAGGCAAAGAAAACTGGCATAAAATGGACCAAGCGATTGCCCGTATTGAGGCGGCGCGTGCTGAAGGCCTGAAAATTACGGCAGACATGTATACTTACCAAGCTGGTGCAACCGGGTTGGATGCTGCCATGCCGCCGTGGGTACAGGAAGGCGGGTATGATGCATGGGCCGAACGGCTTAAAGACCCTGAAATTCGGGCGCGCGTTAAAGCCGAGATGAAAACGCCAACGGATGAGTGGGAGAACCTGATGCTAGCCGCAGGCTATGACGGTGTTTTGTTAGCGGGTTTTCAAAATCCAGAATTACGGCACTTGGTGGGTAAGCGTCTTTCCGAAGTGGCGGCAGAACGCGGGCAAGACCCGGAAGATGTGGCGATGGATTTGGTGATTGAAGATGGAAGCCGTGTCGGTACGATTTACTTCCTGATGTCGAAGGAAAATATGTACAAGCAAGCTGTTTTGCCGTGGCTTTCATTTGGATCAGACAGCGCGGCGCTTGATCCGGCACAGGATGCACCATTTGGCAATCCGCATCCTAGGGCATACGGAAATTTTGCCCGGGTGTTGGGTTTGTTTGTGCGTGAAGAAAAGCTGATGCCGCTGGAAGAAGCTATTCGTAAGTTGACGCATCTGCCCGCCACCAACCTTAAAATTCGGGAGCGCGGTAGTCTTCAGGTTGGTAATTATGCCGACGTTGTGGTGTTTGATCCGGCCACAGTGCAAGACCATTCTACTTTTGAAGCATCACATGCGCTGTCAAGCGGTGTTGAGCATGTGTTGGTGAACGGGGGGCATGTGATTAAAGATGGTGCTCACACAGGGGCGACGCCGGGCCGGGTTGTTCGTGGCCCCGGATGGCTCGGATGGAACAAAGAGGCGGCGAAGCTAGCCGCCGAGTAACCAAGCCCCAACTTTCAGGCTAACGGATTGGTCTTTGCCTAATTCGCCTTTTGGGGCGATTTCCCAGTCCCATATTTTAAGGGGTTCTTCGGGGAATAATTGCGGCGCGGCGGAAATGATGTTTTGTGTATCACCGCCAATAGTATCAATGCGTTCATAATCGGTGATTATGAGGGCAGGGCAATCCATCACGTTTAGTGCTGTCATATGTGCATGCTGGATCGCTGCGGTAAGGCGTATCTCGGTGTCGCTTTCGGGTGGGCTTTTGGCGAACGGAAGGGGTAACTGGCTCAAAATATTGCAGCTAATCGCAAGTGAATATCCGGTTAAAGGGATTGGCGCACAGGCAGGTGGGCGAATACTGTCACTGTTATTATCGGCCCAGAAGGGCGCAAGAAGACCTGTTAGGTCTATGATTTCAAATGATAAATTGGGGTATTTTTTCAGCTTTTGACGCATGGTTGGTGTCTCAACTGCGTCACACAGCAACGCCCCTGAAGGGTGATGGTTGAGTGCATCTAGAGGCAGGTCTAATCCCAACCCTGCACCGAGCACTAATATTGGCTCGTTCAGGTCAGCGAGTGCTATCTGTTCTGCGATTAGTTTTCGGCTGTTATTTAAGTGCGTTTCCCAGCTTTCTTGGTGCCGCCGAAACCGGCCAGCAATGCCTGCAATTTCATAGACCAATCCGGCTTGCCGGGCACCAGCCGCCGCTTTTGAAAAGGCCCATATGTAGGCTTCTATGATCATGCTTTAGCCTTTAAAAATTTTACCGGGAT
>Ga0316207_10002191_pt1 | contig 20873 bp, 21 predicted proteins | sample 6weekpyrite_MG_FD_204943 | JGI IMG/M metagenome (GOLD analysis project Ga0316207, IMG submission 204943) | Microbial mat bacterial communities from mineral coupon in-situ incubated in ocean water Damariscotta River, Maine, United States -... | ecosystem: Environmental > Aquatic > Marine >...
AAGATAATACTTATGGCATTAATGCCTTCAACTGATTAACAACCTCGTCACTATCCCACAAGATTGCACCATTCACACCATGCGTTATTTTTCCGGTAGGTGAGATAACAAATGTGGATGGAAACACCAAGACATTCCAATCAGCAGAAACACGCCCAGACTCATCAAGCAGCACAGGAAAATCAACATTCACTCTCTGCAAGAAATCAATGACACGTTCTTTATCTTCAGCGTAATTAACTGAAATCAATTCAAATGGTTTCCCTTCCATTTTTCGACGTAGATTATTAAGCGATGGAATTTCCTCGACACAAGGCGGGCACCAAGTTGCCCAAAAGTTAATCAATGTTACCTTTCCGCTATAATTATCGCGCTTAAATGCTTTCCCTTTTGCACTTTCCAAATTCAATGGCAGTGCTGATATGTTACCTTTGAATACTTTCAATTCGGTATCCAGCCCGTGAGCTGCTTTGTTCTCGTTCACAGGTAATTTTGCTATCACCTTCGGCACTGATAGTTTATCAAGTAACTTAAGATTACTGAGCAATTCCTGTGGTATGCGCTGCAACATTGATTTCGTTGCCGCCGAGGTATCGCCGCTATAAAAAACACCGGTTACGCCTTTTTGCAATCGAACGAATACCGATGCACCGCCCTTCTCAAGCTTAGATAATAAGCTATCTAACTGCCATCGGTTACTACGTTTCCCTGCCTGATATAATACAATCGGAATATTCGTTGCGGTAGTAATATCATCATAGACTGGTGGCAACCCCAGTGACGGAATTGTCTTATATGTCTCAGGTGAAAATAAAATGGCACCCTTAAAGTAACTTGCCTTAGTGTTTTGATGTTTCCCCTGCCAGTGACGAGCTCCACGAAGTAAAGGAAGTGCACCATAGGAACGTGTCAATAAAGTAATATTCTTACCTGTTTTTTTATATGCTGCATCAATTAATTCAGCAATATAACTACCATCAATGCTACGCATAGTACTGGTGTTTTTAGGTAAGAAAAGACTGTCGGCTAAATCGACATGCCAAACTTCAACGCCTCGTTGAGACAGCTCCTTTGACACGGAAAAACTACGTTGATGAGAACCAAAACCTGGGGCAACCCATATAATAAGATGTTCCCCCTCTGCTACATAACGCGTAACAAAAAGCGCCTGTTCATTAACAGGTACTTCGATCTCTTCTGCGCCGCTTACTTGCGTAATAAAACTCACACATAACAACACGGCCAAACTTAGAAAAAGACTTTTCTGCATCATTATTTTTTGATTATCTGCGACCTAAAGTGATACAAAAAAAGGCTGGCACTAGCCAGCCTTTTTCATCAATGCTTTTACGCTATTAGTCTGAACGGCTAGTCGTTTCTAAAAGGTGGTAGCCAAATTGCGTTTGAATAGGGCCATGTACAACATTCAGCTCATCATTAAATACGACCTTATCAAATTCTGGCACCATTTGGCCTTGACCAAATTCGCCTAACTCACCACCATTTTGGCCAGATGGGCATTTTGAATGTTCTTTTGCAATATCAGCAAAACTAGCGCCATCAGCAATTTGCGCTTTTAGATCGGCACATTGTTCTTCAGTTTCTACGAGTATATGTCTTGCACTGGCAGTCGCCATGGGTATTCTCCAAAATTGTTTATCAATAACTGGGGAGATCATAGCAGATAAATTAACCAAAATACTGAAAAGAGCTGCTCATATACCACTAAAATAAGCATAAATAAGCCAACCCATCCTATATCTGCTATTATGCGTGGCCTTATCCATCGACCACAAAGACTGTACACACGTGACTAATACTGCCTTTTCATCTCTCCCATTACCACCAGAAGTGTTGGCCAATATCCAATCGCTTGGTTACGAAGTAATGACACCAATACAGGCTCAAAGCATTCCGCTTGTTCTAGATGGTCAAGACCTGCTTGCTCAGGCTAAAACCGGTAGTGGTAAAACGGCCGCCTTTGCCATTGGGTTATTAGATAAACTGGAGAATCAACACTACCAAACACAGGCATTGATACTCTGCCCTACTCGCGAATTAGCTGATCAAGTCAGCAAAGAAATACGTCGCCTTGCACGAGCAATACCGAATACCAAGGTACTTACTTTATGTGGTGGTAAACCTTTTGGGCCTCAACTTGCCTCATTAGAACATAAACCACATATAGTCGTGGGAACGCCTGGACGGATATTAAAACACCTGCAAAAAGGTTCGCTAGAATTAATTAATTTACATACCTTAGTACTCGATGAAGCCGATCGTATGCTTGATATGGGGTTCCACGAAGACATTATGCGCATCATTGGCATGATGCCTCATGAGCGACAGACCTTACTATTTTCTGCGACCTACCCTGATGAAATAAAAGACATTAGTCATGCAATACAAAACGATCCCACTAGTATTCGTGTAAACGAAACAACAGATCGTAATAAAATCAGACAAGTATTTTATGAAATTGCACGAGATCAACGTACTGAAAAGCTTATCGCTTTGCTGCATCATTATCGTCCACAATCTAGCATTATATTCTGCAATCGAAAACAGCAATGCCAAGATCTTGCCGATATATTATGGCAAAAAGGCTTTCATGCATTAGCGCTACATGGTGATCTGGATCAAAATGAACGCGATCGCGTATTAGTACAGTTCTCCAATAAGAGCAGCTCCATTCTTATTGCAACCGATGTGGCTGCCCGTGGATTAGATATTAAGGATCTCGAAGCAGTGATTAATTTTGAATTATCACCCGATCCAGAAGTGCATATTCATCGTATTGGACGTACCGGCCGTGCGGGTAAAGAAGGATTGGCACTGAGTTTATTCACCACATCAGAATCGCCTAAAGTCAGTGCTATCGAGAAATATCAGGATAACCCCGTTAGGATTGACAACATTGCCATGTTAAAGGCACGTGAACATTTTAAACTTGTCCCACCAATGGTGACCTTAGTCATTAATGGTGGCCGGAAAGATAAAGTACGGCCAGGTGACCTATTAGGCGCACTTACTTCCAACAAGGTTATTCTCGGTAAGCAAATCGGGAAAATCGACATTGCAGATCATGTTTCATACGTCGCAGTAGAACGCCCCATGTCGAAACAGGCACTAAAAATACTATCTGAAGGGAAAATCAAGGGCCGTAAGTTTAAAGTACGAAAACTAAGTTAATACCAGGTTAATTTGGCCATTTTATTGAGGTTTTGTCGTATTTCATCAAAAATAAGCAAAGTTAGTAGTTAAGATATTCTAAGCGTTGCCGTTATATTCCGAACAGAACTAATTAAGGCACGCAGCGTAATGAAAAAGAACACCCCAATTACTAATAAAGAGAATAACTACCCTGCAAATATGCGAATTGTCTCAACTACCGATTTAAAAGGTGTTGTTACGTATGCTAATAACGATTTTCTAAGCATAAGTGGTTTTGACAAAGATGAATTAATTGGTAAAAGCCACAATATGGTTCGACATCCTGATATGCCCCCCGCTGCCTTTGACGATCTGTGGAAAAATATTAAGGCAGGAAAGTCATGGATGGGGATTGTTAAAAACAGATGTAAAAATGGTGATTATTATTGGGTAAATGCCTTTGTCACACCTATCATTGAAAACAATAATGTTACTGGATACCAGTCAGTACGCTTAAAACCTAAGCCAAAAGACGTCAGTCATGCTGAGAAACTATATAAGACCTTGTGGAAACCATCCTCAGGCCTAGGTGCATTACTTAATAAATTTACACCGAAATTAACTGGCAAAATTGTTCTAACAAATATTGCTGCACTGCTTAGCGGTTTTGCCAGCATAACTGTCTTAGGCACCGATTCGGGCATTGAACTATTAACAGCTGCTGTCATCATGTTAATCACTGCGACTATCTTCGCTCACCTAGTTGCACGACCATGGAAACAAGCGGCAGAGAAAAGCAAAGATATTTTTGATAATGCCGTCGCACGACAAGTTTATACCGGCCGCCAAGATGAATTAGGGCAATTACAATCCGTTATTAAAATGCAACACTCTCTAAAAGAAACCATTCTCTGGCGAATTGGTAGTGCAACTCAAGATTTACAAAGTGTCTCTGAACATGCAACCAATATAACGATGCAAACAGAACAAGACATGAACAACCAATCAATGGAAGTAGAACAAGTCGCTACTGCCATGAATCAAATGACTGCGACAGTACATGAAGTTGCCGAGAATGCTTCTTCAACAGCAAATTCAACTGACATGGCTGACAAAGAGGTTATCAACGGCAAGCAAATAGTCGATAACACGATCGAGAGAATTAACAGCCTTGCCAACGAAGTTGAAACTGCCGTACAAACAATTAATAATCTGGCAAAAGATACTACTCAAATTGGTAGTGTGGTTGACGTAATTCGTGACATCTCTGAACAAACCAATCTTTTAGCCTTAAATGCAGCCATCGAAGCTGCGCGTGCGGGTGAACAAGGTCGAGGTTTTGCCGTGGTGGCGGATGAAGTCCGTACGCTTGCAGGCAGAACACAGGATTCAACTACTGAAATTCAGACGATGATCGAATCACTACAGTCATCTGCAACTGAAGCAACTATGGTCATGCAACAAAGTCAGCAATCTGCAATCGATAGTGTTGAAAAATCACATCAAGCTGGCCAATCATTAGAAAGTATTACTTCTGCCGTCAAAACTATTACTGATATGAGCGCGCAAATCGCAACTGCAGCTGAAGAACAAAGCGCGGTATCAGAAGAAATAAATCGCAACGTGACCAATATAAAAGTAGCGACGGATAAAACATTAAGTGCAACACAAGAAACCAGCCATGCAAATACTTCACTTGCTGACTCAATACAGCGATTAAATACAATGGTTCAGCAGTTTGGGATCTCTAGTTAAAGCACGATTAGAAAAAAATATTCACGGGCAGAATAGAGCGAATTAATTCATTAATATTACTAAACGCATCTGCGCGATAACTATTTTTCCTATATAGCAAACCAATCCGACGGTTCGGCTTAGGGTCGCTAAATTCCAAATATTGTACCAAATCACGTTTGGTGGTTTTGTTTGGCACCGCAAGCTCAGGAATCAATGTCATTCCCATACCCTCACCAACCATATGCCGTAATGTTTCCAAACTAGTCGCTTGAAACTGTGTACCTGTCGTCGCACCTGCCAGCTGACAAACATCTAAAGCATGACTACGAAGACAATGCCCATCTTCTAGTAATAGCATTTCTTGATTTGATATATCACCAAGATTAATCTCTTCTTTCTTTATCAGTGCATGCCCACGTTCGACCGCGAGACGAAATGGCTCTCTAAATAAATCAATCTCAACAAAATCGTGCTTCTCGATCGGCAAGGCTAAAATAAGACAATCTAACTCACCATATTCTAGTTTCTCGAGCAATATCTGTGTCTGATATTCATAAAGCCAAAATTTCATTTTCGGGAATGCTTTATTCATTGCAGGCATGATAAGCGGTAACAGGTAAGGTGCAATAGTTGGGATAATACCCACTCGTAAATCACCCTTCATTGGATCTTGGTAAGCCTGACTGATGTCACTGATGATACGTACTTCAGCCAATACCCGCCTAGCCTGTTCACTCACGGCAAGGCCGACGTCAGTCATCGACACCTTCCGGTTAGTGCGTTCGACAAGCAATACACCGAGCTCATCTTCGAGCTTTTTTAACTGTCCGCTGAGCGTCGGTTGACTGACATAGCATTTTTCTGCCGCACGGTGAAAATGCTGCTCATCAGCAACCGCAATCAGGTATTCAAGATCTCGTAATTTCATCATAAAGCCACTAATAGTAAATACCTATCATATTAGTAGAAATAAACGATTTTTACAATCGACAAAATGTCTTGATAATAGCGCCAAGTTCAATGAGAACCCTATTTTAATTAACTGCATTACTGGAGAAAAACATGAAAAGTCATGAAGGCCAAGCCGTACCGTCGGTCATATTTAAAACTCGTCAAAACAACGAATTTGTTGATGTATCCACAGATGACTTATTCAAAGATAAAACAGTCATTGTGTTTTCCTTACCGGGTGCATTCACACCGACGTGTTCGTCTACCCATCTACCTCGCTATAATGAATTGGCAAATACATTTAAAGAAAATGGCGTCGATGAAATTGTCTGTATGTCGGTGAATGATGCCTTTGTCATGGATGCATGGAAACAAAATCAAGAAGCAGAAAACATTACTGTTATTCCTGATGGTAATGGTGAGTTTAGTGCCGGTATGGATATGTTAGTCGACAAATTAGATCTCGGTTTCGGCCAGCGTTCATGGCGTTATTCCATGTTGGTTAAAAATGGTGTTGTTGAGAAGCAATTTATCGAGCCTGATGTGCCAGGCGATCCATTTGAAGTCTCTGATGCAGATACCATGCTTAACTACATTAACCCGAATGCTAAAAAGCCATCTGCTGTAAGCATCATTAGTCGACCAGGCTGCCCCTTCTGCATAAAGGCAAAAGCAATATTGGATGAGAAAAATATTGCTTACGAAGAAATTGTATTAGGTAATGGTGCAAGCTTACGTTCTGTTAGAGCAATCACCGGTGTGGAGTCCGTTCCGCAAGTATTTGTTGACGGAACTCACATTGGTGGCTCAGTCGAACTTGAAGATTATCTAAAGTAAAAAATAAAGGTGGCTCTTTCGAGCCACCTTTTTTCTAACGGATAGAACGATATTGCCCTTCACGTTGCCGTTTACTTAAGACCAATTGCCATAATTGGCCTTGGCGACAACGGAAAAATCCTGCACAAGATAATAAATAATATTTCCACATACGATAAAATTCATCACTATAATTAGATTTTAATAATGGCCATGCCTTGTCAAAGTTATCCATCCATGCCATTAATGTTTTATCGTAATCTTGACCAAAATTGTGCCAATCCTCAATAACAAAGTGATTTTCAAGCGAAGCTGATACTTCACGTGCTGATGGCAATTTTCCATTTGGGAAAATATATTTGTCAATCCATGGATCTACTGATTTAGTCGTGCGCTGATTACCAATGGTATGTAACAAAAACAAACCATTCTTCTTTAAGAGCCGCTGCGCATTATCAAAATAAACCGAATAATTTTTTGCGCCAACATGCTCAAACATACCGACTGACACAATTTTATCGAACTCACCTTCTAAATTACGATAATCCATTAATTTGATATCAACAGGCAAGCCAGCACAACGCTTACGTGCCAAACTCTGCTGCTCTTTAGAGACGGTAATACCTGTCACGCTCACGCCATAGTTTTCTGCTGCATGACGAGCCAATCCGCCCCAACCACAGCCTATTTCAAGCAATGTTTCACCTGGCTCTAACTCTAACTTCTTGCAAATCATATCCAACTTATCAAGTTGTGCTTGCTCGAGTGTTTCTGCTTTTTCCCAAAAACCACAAGAATAACTCATGGTTGGATCTAGCATCGCTTCAAACACGTCATTTCCAGTGTCGTAATGCTGCTCACCAACCTGAAAAGCTCGCTTAACAGATTGCAAATTGGAAAATTTGTGCCGAAGCACTTCTGCCATCAGGCGGAGCTTTGCCCATCCGACAACTTTCTTATCGATATCAAAATTAATTAAACGTGTGAACAGTTCATCGAGAGAATGTGCATCCCACAGACCATCAACAAAAGACTCACCTAACCCCAGTGAACCCTTCGATAATATTTGACGGTATACATCATCGTTGTGAACTTGAATGTCCCAAGCGGCAGAACCATTAAACGTAACACCTGCTTCGCGAACAAGCGAAGCCAATATCGCCGGTGCTTCTGTGCGTTGCCGAACCGTTTGACCATCTACCAGACTAAAATTCCGTGTCTTTAGCATCATTAAATCCCTTATATTATTTTGATTCTAAACCCCAACCCCTGCTTACCCTTAGCCCAAATATATAAAAATTTTTAGTAGATTGGAATACATTATGGCCGCTGATTCATCAATATGATCATTATATTCATTCTTCAATGTGGCGCGTAAAGGCGTCCATTCCTTTAACATAATATATGAATATACAGAAACAATGTTACAACATCAGTTCAATGGCACCTTATCATTTCACATTACGTGCATGCACCAACTGGTACAGTGCTGGCAACACCACCAACGTAAGCAATGTAGACGAAATAATACCGCCAATCACAACAGTAGCAAGCGGTCGTTGTACCTCAGAACCAATGCCCGTATTCAGTGCCATCGGGATAAAACCGAGTGCCGCAACCAAGGCCGTCATCAGAACGGGACGCAGCCGTGTTAATGCCCCTTCGATAATTGCTTCTTTTAATTGCTGACCATGGCGACGTAAATCACGAATAAAAGAAACCATCACTAAGCCATTCAACACCGCAATACCCGATAAAGCGATAAACCCAACTGCTGCGGATATTGAAAATGGGATATCACGTAATAACAAAGCCATTATGCCACCGGTTAATGCGAGCGGTACGCCAGAGAAAATAATCGCTGCATCCTTTATCGAACCAAGTGCCATCACAAGTAAACCAATAACTAACGCTAGTGTTAATGGCACAACAATCGATAGACGCTGAGTTGCCGATTGTAATTTTTCATAAGTACCTGCGTATTCAATCCAATAGCCTGCTGGTAATGCTACATCTTTACTAATGGTTTGCTGAATTTCTTTTACAAATGTTCCTAAATCACGGCCTCGGACATTCGCTGTTACGACAATACGGCGTTTACTATTCTCACGGTAAATTTGGTTATAACCCGTAACAAGGTTGAGTTGTGCAATTTCACTTAAAGGTACGTAGTCACCATTACTCAACATCACCGGTAAACTTGATAAGGTATCCATATCAGTACGTGAGTCCTCAGCAAGACGAACCACTATTTCTGAACGCCGATCACCTTCATACAATTGACTGGCAACCGTTCCGCCCTGTGCTGTTGCCAATACATTTTGTAAGTCAGCAATGGCAACTCCATAACGCGCCATCATTTCACGATCAGGTTGTATCGTCATCACAGGCAAACCAGTCGCTTGCTCCACGGCAACATCTGCTGCACCTGGTATTTTCAAAATCGCATGTTCTATTAACTCACCATATTTAATCAATTCATCAAAATCATCACCAAATACTTTGATAGCAAGCTCAGATCTCACTCCGGATATAAGTTCATTGAACCGCATCTGTATCGGTTGTAAGAACTCATACCTATTACCAGGAACTGGGGTTACTAATGCTTCAAGATCTGCAACCACCTGAGCTTTTGGTTTATTCGGATCTGGCCATTGTTCGCGAGATTTAAGAATAATAAAATTATCTGCAACACTTGGCGGCATCGCATCAGTGGCAACCTCTCCCGTACCTACTTTTGCAAAGACCGTTTTAACCTCTGGTAAATTCTTTATTTCAGATTCTAGACCTTTTTGTAATTGCAGTGCTTGCTCCAATGAAGTCCCTGGAATACGCAGTGCATGCATGGCAATATCGCCTTCATCAAGATTAGGAATAAACTCTGTGCCCAGCCGCGGAATTAATAGAGTAGAACCAATCACTAACACTAGCGCCAAGCTAATCACGCCCGAACGAAATTTCAATGACAGCATCAAGATAGGTTTATAAATCGAACTCGCCACATTAATCACTTTGCTTTCTTTATGCTGCACAGGTTTACGAAACAGCAATGCAACACCTGCTGGCACGAAAGTAATAGAGAGAATCATTGCACTTATCAATGCAATAATGACCGTGATCGCCATTGGGTGGAACATTTTTCCTTCAATGCCACTTAAAGCAAAAATTGGAATATAGACAGCCGTAATAATAAACACGCCAAATAAAGCAGGTCTAATCACCTCCTGTGTCGCCTCAAACACTACAGCCAAACGATCGCGTAGCGATAATGTTTCAGCACCCTGCATACTCAAACGACGCATACAGTTTTCAACAATAATGACTGCACCATCAATAATTAAGCCAAAATCAAGCGCACCTAAACTCATTAAATTTGCACTGACTTTTGTTTGCACCATGCCAGTTATGGTCATCAGCATCGCAATAGGAATAACCGCTGCTGTTAAAATCGCCGCACGGATGTTACCAAGAAATAAAAACAGAATAACAATAACCAGCAATGCACCTTCAAGTAAGTTCTTGCGCACTGTTGCCAGGGTTTTGTCGACTAAACTAGTACGATTGTAAACTGCCGTTGCCGTAATACCGGGTGGCAAACTTGATTTAATTTCTTCTAATTTAATCGACACATTGTTAGCGACTTCTCGGCTATTCTCGCCAATGAGCATAAATACTGTACTCATGACGACTTCGCGACCATTTTGCGTCGCAGCGCCTGAACGCAACTCCTTACCAAGACTCACCGTCGCAACATCTTTGATGCGAACAGGTATGCCTTTTTGCTGTTGAATAACAATATCTTCAAGATCTTGTATATTTTCAGCTTGCCCAGGTACGCGCATTAACCACTGCGCACCATTTTTCTCAATAAAACCAACACCACGGTTTGAGTTATTGCCGCCCAATGCGCGTACAACATCGGCGTAGCTCAGATTAAAAGCAAGTAATTTAAGTGGTTCTGGTGCCACTAGAATCTGCTTTTTATAACCACCGATAGGATTGACTTCTACCACACCCGATACACGCATTAATTGAGGACGAATTATCCAATCATGTACTGAACGAAGATCCGTTGACGTGACTTCACTACCATCTGCATTTTGTGCGCCCGGTTTAGCATCAACCGTAAACATAAATATTTCACCGAGACCTGTCGCGATTGGCCCCAAGGTAGGTTCTAAATTAACGGGAATATTGGCTTTTGCAGAACTTAATCGCTCACTCACTAATTGACGGGCAAAATAAATATCCGTGCCCTCTTCAAACACGATGGTAACTTGCGATAAACCATAGCGAGACAACGAACGTGTATAAGATAATTTTGGCAGCCCTGCCATTGCCGTTTCAATCGGAAAACTTACACGTTGCTCGGCTTCCAAAGGCGTATAGCCAGGTGCTTCTGTATTAATAACTACTTGCACATTAGTAATATCAGGTACCGCATCAATAGGTAGCTGTGTGAATTTCCACGCACCCAACGCCATTAGCATAAGCGTCAATGCTATCACCAAGCCACGTCGAGCCAGTGAAAAATTTATAATTGCTTCAAGCATGATTTACCCTCAATGGTCGTGTGATGCGCCAGACTTTTCAACATCGGCTTTAATGATATAACTGTTCTCGCTGACGTACTCTGTGCCAGTTCTTAACCCACCAAGAACCTCTGCCCACTCTGCATCTTGACGACCGAGTTCGAGCATACGCACTTCATACTCATCACCTACCTTCGCATAAACTACCGTAAAGTCCCTAAATGCCTGTAACCCTGAACGCTTCACTGCGAGTGGTACTTTATGTTCACCAACTTTAATACGTGCTCTAACAAAGTTCCCCGGCAAAAAATGTCCATCCTTATTATCAACAACCATGCGTGCTGTGACTGATTGATTCGCTTCTGCCATAACACTAATAAACGATATTTCACCCTGTACTTGTTTAGTGCCATTAACAACATCAAAGCTAACTTGATCAGAGATTTTTACGCGATTGATATCTTTTGGAAATATAGCCAAATCAACCCATACTGTTGATGGATCATTAATCACAAACAAAGGCATTTCAGTTGTTTGCTCTCCAGAATTTGCATTGCGTTGCGTGATGACACCACTAATAGGTGCGCGAATAGAGTACAAATTAAGACTTTCGTTACTTTCAATCGTTGCTAATACCTGGCCTTTCTTTACCTTATCACCTACAACTGCCTTAACTGATTTAATGACACCAGGGAAACGTGCACCAAGCTGTCTAACCCGCTCGGTATTGGGCGTGATTTTTCCAAAAACCTCGATAGTTTCTTTTAAGGTTTTTTCACCCGCAATATCAGTACCAATTTCTAATGCATCTGCAACTGCCTTTTCAATTTTAGTTCGACCTTCAAAATTATCGTATTGCCATTTATATGAACGCCCTTTGTGCATAGCCGTAATCGACACAACAAATGAATGCGGTTCATAAATTACACCATCGCCACGCAAGGCATCACCTTGTTGTGTAAAATTAATATTATCGACTTTGCCTTCTTCATGAGCACTTAAACGGAATAATTTAATATTAAGATCAACATCAGCTGGTGATAGTTGAATACCATCCAAACTAGCCCATGCGCGAAACTCTGGCGGCACACCTGTCTCAAAAATCGCTAATTCCAAAGTAAAATTATCACTATTCAATAACCGACCACCATTTGGCCCTTTAATGACTTCAGCTTCTGCATGTCCATCATGCCCATGATTATCATTTTCAGAATGCTGAGCATCGTGACTATTGCATGCAGCAAGAATAAGGCTTAAGAAAAGTATCCCTAACAATTTAATGAAAGGATGTTGTATTAGCATGTTCATGTTATTCCTCATAGCTTTTCGCCGACTGTGTCATCGACACACCTGTCAAACGTTCAATTTCGATAAATTTAAGATGTGCTGCAATACTCGCTTCAAGCAATGTCATACGTGCTGTTAACAAATCTGCCTGTACACTTTGCCATTCCAAATAACTATAACGACCCAATTGATAGGCTCGTTGTGTTTCCACTAATGCTGTTTCAAGTTTTGGAATAATATTATTTTGGTAACTATCAACTCGATGTAAATTGTGCTCTAACTCCTCAAACAGAACATAAAGTACAGTTTCAAATCGAACCTTTAATTCGTTTTCTTTTGCTTGTGCTTGTAATAAATTCTCACGCGCCTCAATAATATTGCCAGTGTTACGACTACGCTCACCAAAGGGAATGCTGATACCTGCTACCAAAGATTGATCATTTCTTGCCTCAGAATGCCGAACACCTATATTGACATTCCACTCTGGACTGCTTTGCGATTTTGCCAATTTCAATTTCGCTTGCGATAAACGTTTATCCGACATTAAGCGAATAAAATCTGGACTCTGTGCAAGCCGCTTTTTAAGTGTTTCAAACGGTAGTGCCTTTGGCTGTGCAAAAATACTTCCTGTAACTTTTTTAAAACTCGGCTGAGTTTCACCCCACTGCGCCGCTAGCAAACGAATACTAGAACTAAATTCGTGTTCAACATCTTCATGTTCCAGTTGCCGATACGCGAGATCTGCCTGCGCACGCGCTAATTCTGCTTTTGGTGCACGCCCTGCTGAGACTCTTTTCTTAACGGCATTCACCGTTTTCTTTGCAAGGCTTACCGTTTTAGCCGCATTATCTAAACGTGTCTGATTTGCCAAACTAATAATGTACAAACGCGCTGTTTCAGCAGCCACATCTAAACGTTGAATTTTCGCTTGCGTCGTAAGTGATGATGTTCCTGCTTGTGCGACATCAATAAAGCCTTGGCGTATATCGCCTTCCAAAACCCACGCAATACCCAGTGTCATTTGAGCACTATCAATGTCTTGAAAATCACCTGAACCAAAAGCATCTTCAAGCTCAAAGCTGATTTTGGGACTTGCCGATAAACCAGCTTGTAATTGCCTGCCTTGTTGCGCCCTTAGTTCATGCTCAAAAGTACGCAGTGTCGGATTTTGTTCAAGTGTTTGGCTGATGGCAGTATGGATATTAATACTGCTACTACCTGCACTACTCACGCTTGAATTTGTAGCAGCATCAGCATGCAATACCGTATTTACTGACAGCAATGCACTGCCAATAATAATTAATCTTGATAACATTTTGATGTTATGTCCTTCTCTAAAAAAATATCGATTTAACTCACTATCACTGAATAGCTGTGCGCAAACACGCATTGCACTAAACGCTATAAAGTGAATTTAGCCCCACAGCAATGTGTAGGTTAAGAATATTATTTTAGAGGAGGAGCTCGTAAAGGAGGCCGTAAACTAAAAAGCCATAAAACGGAAAAAACACGGCGACTATATCGCCAGAATACCCGCATTAAGAGACGCGGGGGAAGAATGATCGCCACAACCATGAAAAGAATGACAAATAGCGAGCCAAATGAAAGTTTTTTCACAAAACCTTGTTGTGATAAATCAACTTCCGCTACTTCATCAAAATGAGATTTTGCAGTATCAAGACTAAAGTGTGCTTGTTTCTGGTGTGCATGACCATGATCATGATCGTGGTCGTAAGTGTGCACATGTAGTTGCGCACCTTGTACAAACATCAATGAAATGGCGATATATAACACCCAGAGGTATTTTTTCGCCAACAATGTCATCCCACTACTCATTCGAGCAGTATATTTAGTTCGTTTAGTCAACACAACTCTACTACTGCTACTCCATAACTGGTTAAGGTAGACCATGCCTGCAATTGATAATAGTTCTCATTCGCATTATAATGCTGTGTATTGATAACATATACAGCAAATTAAAGGAAATCCTCCATGAAAGCGCTCGTTACATTTTTAATCACCATGCTTGTCGCGGCATATCAGCCCGTTGTAGCAGGCAATGAAAATGAAAACAGTGCAGATCCCGCCGAAATTGCTATCGGCGAACGCTTATTCCTCGAAACCCGGTTTGCACAAGCATGGTATACCAATCCAGGTAAGCCTGATCCGGCATTAGCGCAAACAGTCACCACTGGAAAACCTCGAAAAGGCACATTTGCAAAAGGTACTATGAATTGCCGTGTTTGCCATATTGTCGATGAGCATCAAGATGATTTAGGTATGCGCGTTTATGCAGACTTTGCTGCGCGCAGCCCTATTCCAAACAGACATGATGGTAAACACACCACTGGCCGAAATAGCATGGCTCTAGTGAATATTAGCAAAACGGATGTCAATCATATTTTGTTTCACTTTGATGGTGAATTTAACAGCCTAGAAGATTTAGTCGTTGGTACATTCACCGGCCGAAATTTCGGCTGGCAACCACACGAGAAAGAGATTGCGATAAAACATATCGCCAATATTATTCGTACAGATAACGGTCAAGGTGAATTGGCAAGTGAATTTGGTGGCAGCTATCGAAAAATACTAAAGGGCACTGACAAATCAATAAGCAGAGAATTTAAACTTCCTGTTGAATATCGCATTGATACAGACACAGCTTCTGACACAGAGATTCTAAATGCCATTGCCAAGCTAGTGGCTACCTATACACATGATCTTAGCTTTTCAACAGATGAAGAAGGAATCTACAACGGCAGTCCATACGATGCCTTCCTAAAGGCCAATAAACTCCCCCGCTCGCCAAAAAAAAATGAGCCAGCACTTGTCTATGGGCAACGTTTATTAAACAAAATAAATAAATTAAAAGATCCTATTTTTATTTCAGATAAACAAAGCAGATTTAAAACTCACGAGCAAAAATTTATTTTTGCAAAAAAAGAGCTCAAAGGCCTACAACTATTCTTGCGCAGCGGTAACGAAAAACAAAGCGGCGGTAATTGTGCTAGCTGCCACCAAGCACCACACTTTACCGATTTCCGGTTTCATAATACGGGGATTAGCCAGAATCAGTACGACAGCATTCATGGCGTTGGTGAATTTAACAAACTTAATATACCAAGCTCAGCGGAACGAAATAAAAAAATATTATCTGCATTTCGCGATTCGCCAGAAAAACAAAAACCTGGGCATATTGATCTTGGCTTATGGGGTGTTGCGATGAACCCTAGCATTCCAGCTCCACAAAAAAAAATAAAAAACATTCTTTGCAAAGAAGAAATAAACTGCACAGCTGATACTATGTTAAAGAAGAGTGTTGCTGCATTTAAAACACCAAGCTTGCGCGATACAGGTCACTCTGCCCCATATATGCACACAGGCGAGCTTAATACCCTACAAGAAGTGGTTGCCATGTATATCTCAAATAGCCAACTTGCCAGAAACGGTAAATTGCGTAATGCAGGATCAAATATATCGAAAATAAGATTAAGTGGTAGTGATATAGAACCGTTGCTGGCCTTTCTTAATTCTCTTAATGAAGACTATGATTAATTGATGATTGTTTAGCGAACGCTGGCAAAGAACTTCTTTGTCGGCGTAGGCAATTTTAATTCATGACATAGCTGAATAAGAATGACGCGATAAAGACTCAAAAAAATACCTTTCTGCTCAAACTTACGCGAATCACTAATTACTTCTTGCTCTAAAAAAACAGGCTTTGTTATTGATACTAATTTTTCACCAAATAATAAATCCTCGAGATTTTCCACATCAGGAAACCCCTGCATCTCGAAAAACAAAGAACGACGAATAAACATTGCCTGATCGCCATAAAACACGCCTGTACGCGCGCAACGAAAGTTATGCAGCCAAGAAACCAAACGAAGCCCCCATGCCTTACCAGAAAAACGGTGCCGAAAGCCTCCTGCTAACGCTGATTGTTTTTGTATAGTAGATAATGCATTTTTTGGCAGCAAGGCATCCGCATGCAAGAATAACAACCAATCTCCCTTCGCCAAGGCGGCACCTGCATTCATCTGACTGGCTCGCCCTCTTTTTGCTGCACCAACAGTGCTAACGTTTTCATAGCCTTTTGCTATTTCTAGTGTCCTATCATTGCTACCACCATCAGCAATAATAATTTCGCATTCTTCACCCTGTTCAACAATCCGTTCTAAAGTACTGGGTAATGCTTTTTCTTCATTAAGTGTTGGAATAATAATTGAGATCAATGTGTCGACACCTGAACATCATTAAGTGACCAGTCATAATCATCATCATGAAAAAATTTAATATCTCTTAATGATTCAACTATGTTTTCATTGGCATACCGTTGAATATACTTAATAACGTCGGCTTCTGTTTCACCAAAATCTTGTTGAAACCAACTAAAGATACTTGATACCACCACACCTTCTTCCGTTATTTTTACACCGCGCGGATGGGCAATAAATTCTCTCGCTGCTGTATCAAACTGTGCTTCTAATTTATCTGCAACAAAGGCCTGCCGGTTGAGATTTGGGCATCCAAGTGATGCACAATTTACTGCAAAGTGTATACGCGCATCTTTCCAAATTGGACGCAGAATACGATGCTCAACATCATTCAGAGATAATTCTTGGTTATTGATATTTAAAACTTTCTTACCCCAAGGACCATCTGAAAAGAAACCCGGTGAAATATCAATATCACGAATACTCTTAACAGGATAATGTTTTAAAATAATATCAACAGTGACTGCATTATAAAGATTAATCCAGTATGCCAATTGTTCATCCTGATGATAGTCATCAATATTAATTTTTTGCATCGCAGCAATATAAGAATTTAGTCTATTGCGATCTTCATTCGATATTGCGCCATAATCAAGCCGATTAATACCATCGCCACCTTGCTTGATATTGTTTTGTAAAAACAAATCCCAACTATTGTGTTTGATTTGTTTCGATGAATTGTTATTGTGCGCTTGCCAAACATCCCACAATTCAGCTTTCGGTGCGAATAATTGTTCAAATGCGCCAGCATTCGCCACTAAGGGTATTGATAAAAAGAATATCAATACACCGCTTCGGAAAGTTAAACACCATTTTTGATATTGCACACACATAAAAGAAATACACACTGTTATTTTCTAATTATGTTAGTCAACTTTGTGCGGACTTTGTTCCCAACTAGCCTAAACGCGAATATCAACACCCAGTAATACTTGCGAATTTTCTTGTTCTTCTTGAGTTTGAATATCAAAGTAAGTTTGCAAGGCCTGTGATGCTTTTGAACCATCAGCATTAATTTGGGTGTAGCTATACCCCCGTCTTTGCCTTGCAACAATTAATTGCTCCTCACTGACTTCTTGGGTTTGCCGCGGTAAGGGAGCCAACGGCTGACTACGTTCATCTTGCGCAGGCACAGGGTTAACGGCACGTGGCGACGTGTTAGCTGGTAATTGGGGAGGAATTAACCCTGGCAGTGAGCGAACTTGCATCCTTGACCTCGTTCGATTGATATCCGTTCAATCATAGCAGATACACTGCAAATACACAGGTCAATATGTCCACATTATCTGTGAGTGTAATATGGTGAGATTATTTCATTTCTGGCGTTATAGTGTCCTTAACTCATAAACAAGTCCGGATTTAAGTGGAAACATTACGGAGGAAGTTTTCATGGCTAATGCTACTAAGAAAAAAGTCAGCAAAGCGAAAAAGAAAACGGCCAAAAAGATAACTAAAAAGGCTAAAACGACGACGCGCAAGAAAACTGTTGCCACCGCTAAAACCAAGCGTAAGACAGCGGCCACCGTGATTGATCCTGATACACGCCAGAAAATGATTCAGGAAATGGCCTATTTTAATGCGCAGCAACGTAACTTCAGTCCTGGAAATGCCATGGATGACTGGCTCTCAGCCGAATCCGAAGTTGATAAAATCATTAGTAAACAATGAGTTAAAAACTTATATTCAAAACACGCACAGGATTTACTTTACCTGTGATATAGCGTTTCTATTGTATCTTCGCCGCTAAACCCCCTAGAATGCTGCCTAATTTGTTGAGTAGGTACTTCTAGCATGAACTTTGATGAACGACCGGGTCCGGTCAATGCCATTTGTGTCATTTGGACTCTCTATGTGGGCTATGGCCTATATCACTTCGCCAACGCGCAATTTACCGGTATGCCAGAATGGTTCTCGATGTACTATGTCGCCCTTAGCTGTAGCCAACTGATTGCCATTGTCGGCTACTGGCAAATGCGTAAATGGGGTGTCCTTTTCTTCACTAGTATCACCGTCATTGAACAAGCGATGTTAATCAGCTTTGTCGGTTTTAACCCTGTTAGCATCATTCCAGCACTGATTGTGATCATGGTTGGTATGGCGCATTACAGTGAGATGCGCTAAATACTAACCTGGCGGCCACGTTAGGCTACGACCAGCTAATACATGCAAATGGATGTGATAAACAGTTTGTCCACCATCGGCATTACAATTCATCACGGTACGATAACCAGCCTCAGCAAGCCCTTCTTGCTCAGCAACTTTAGCCGCCGCCAACGTGAGCTGTCCCGCTAACGTAGCATCGTCATTATTTAAATCATTTAAAGTTGATATATGTCGTTTGGGTATTACCAATACATGCATTGGTGCCTGCGGACTAATGTCACGAAAAGCCAATACATTGTCATCTTCATAAACCGTATCAGGCTTAATCTCGCCACTCACCATTTTGCAAAACAGGCAATCACTCATACCCTATTCCTCATTATTTTTCTCAAGATGATGCTTAATATCTGTTAGCCAGCTGTCAAGACTGGAGCTCAACATGGCAACTAATTGAGCAATGCGGTTTTCCCTAATCTGCGCCGCACTACGTTGTTCTGACCACAATAACATTCGATAAGCATAGCGTAGCATTTTTTCCTGCACGGTATGCGGCAAGGCGCTATCAAGCATAGCGTCAGTGACTTCAAAGGATTCCTGCTGCCGAATCCAAGTTCCCTCATCATCAGCCACTGTTTCAACCCGTATTGTCAACGGGGTTTCAGAATTTGTTTGCGACTCGATCAACTTGCCTTCTTCAAAAGCGGTCACCTTGCCATGATAGTCTAATATGGTCTCACCGAAACTTAGTCGGTAATGACAAATACTACCTAATTGCAGACGTTCATGATTTTTAATTTCAACACTAATCGGCTCGACCATCGCGTTCAATGCTGTTTTCACGGCCGGATCAGCAAGCAGGTCAAAGACCTCAGTAAGTGGCCGCTTGATATGGATACGACTTTCCACAGTTACCATGCATTAGGCTCCTTACTCCTGCCGATAAACAGATGACGTAAGCATAATGTTTCGTTATGATGCGCGCCACTAATTCTATGTCTTTATGCAATTAATTTGAGACCTGTTAACTATGAACATGCTTTCCCATACCCGCATTGGCATCATTTCTGATACGCATGGTTACCTTGATCCACGCATTGCTAATATTCTTACTAACTGCGATCTCGCTATTCATGCAGGTGACATTATGGGGAAACATGTATTAGAGCAAATGCAACCACGCAGTGGTGATGTCATTGCAGTACGTGGTAACAACGACAACGAATATATTTGGAGCAGTGAAGAACATCCCACCCTAAGCACGCTAGATCATGTTGCTAATATTGAACTACAAGGTGGTAGTCTAGTTGTTGTGCATGGGCATATGCATGGTGGCAATCATCCAAAACACAGTGTTATGCGTGAACAGTTTCCGAATGCACGAACCATCATCTATGGTCACAGTCATAAAATGATTTGCGATCAGGAATGCCTACCCTGGGTCATCAATCCAGGCGCTGCTGGTCAAACACGCACACATGGCGGCCCATCATGTCTCGTACTAAGTATTTCTAATGATAAATGGAATATCGAATCAATTCGCTTTGATGATGCAGGCTAACCTCGTCGACGTTTTAATGCTTTTTCTGTTTGATTGACAATCTCTGCTGCAGTTGCTTGATCAAAAAAGAAGTTATCTTGCACAGCAATACTGCGAATACGTGTGGTCTTTTTACTAATCGCTTCCAAGGTTACTTCAATAGTACGATCAGATGATATCGCATTAATAACCTCACCTGTCTCAGTTTTTTTAACTGACTTTATTTTGATACCCATTCTTTTTAAAGCAAGCTTAGTCGCCTTATTAACCCGCTTCATTGGTGCCGTAAATGTTTTATAAGCAACGCTCCCTAAACCATGTGCGACACCCGCTGATGCACCCGCGCCAAGTATCGTCAAGGTAACTGGGTTACAGGCTGTTAACGATAGACTGCTCATCAATATAATAACTATTGGTAGTTGATGCTTTTTCATGGGTAGCTTCTCTCAATATTAACAGCTACTTTAGCCTGCTATACTT
>Ga0316207_10002192_pt1 | contig 20866 bp, 18 predicted proteins | sample 6weekpyrite_MG_FD_204943 | JGI IMG/M metagenome (GOLD analysis project Ga0316207, IMG submission 204943) | Microbial mat bacterial communities from mineral coupon in-situ incubated in ocean water Damariscotta River, Maine, United States -... | ecosystem: Environmental > Aquatic > Marine >...
TTTTTTAGTGCTTCCTTTTTGCCGGTAAGCTTCAATTTCACCCCCTCCATGCCGCGTGGTGTTTATTATACGTATGATTGTTCTCCGGCAAAAGGAGATATTATCCAGTTTAAGCCGACTGAAAGAATCTGGCAGTTTGCTGTGGATCGAAAATACGTTTCGGATCGAATGGAAGGCTTGCTCAAAACTGTCGTTGCGACTTCAGGTGATAGAGTTTGTTGGCAGGAAGGCAAAATCTCTATCAATGGAGAATTTGCTGGGGAAGTGGCGATAGTGGATTCTATGGGGCGACCTTTGGGGCACGTTCAGGAATGTATAATTATTATGGAAGATCAATTTTTGCCAATGGCTCTGGATTATCAAAAATCTTATGATGGACGATATTTTGGTTTAATACCTTTAGAGGATGTTCAATCTTGTGCGGGTTCGCTTTTGACCTTTTAAGATATTCACCTTGTACTATCTAATAACACGATTTTGGTGGATTTTTGGCTGCATTAAGCTCCATAAGTTGAAGCTTCGTTTTAGATAATGGCTTCCTGATTGTGAAAGCATCACACGCCGCCCTGATACTCAGCCGCCTCACGCCAACAGCGCCTTTTGCCATCACGCGACGCAGGGACGGCCTTACCACTTTTTTTGCCATGGCTTCCTTTATCACATCATTCTGAAGCTGCACATCGGCATACATCTTCTTTAGACGGGCATTCTCAGCTTCCAGTTCCTTCATGCGGCCCATTAACGATGCATCCATGCCCGCCATACTTGGCGCGCCATTTGTAGAAGGCTGCACTGCTCATGCCATGCCCCCGACACAATTCTGTCACCGGCGTACCGGCCTCGGCTCGTTTCAAAATATTGATAATCTGACTGTCTGAATAACGTGACTTCTTCATGTAAAATCTCCTGCGTTATAGTTACGAGAAAATCATACTTCTGAGTACCTTTATTTATAGGGGGTATTACCATATTCCATTTTAGTTGATGTTATAGATGGTGCGTCCTATGGTTGTGCTAAAGCAAAGTCGTAATGGAGGTGTCGTTATGTCAAATCAACAAATCGAAGTAAATTCTGATACAAAAAAATTACACAATAAATCTGAAAAATATATTTCTGATTTAAAAAGAATCCTTAGAACGCCTAATTCCCCGCCCGTGTATTTTTGTGGTACCGGCACCACAACCAATATATTACCATGCAAAAGGGAAATAATTTATATTGATGGCAAGGAAGAATCTCTGGCGTGGGGGTCGTGGCCGTGGATGGTTGCAAAAATATATGAGGCCGCTTTGGGTAAGGATAATTGCCCCGATATATGGGAGGGGGCGATGGAGGACCACGCGGATAAGGCCCAAAAAGAGTACCTTAAAAATAATAGTAGCGATCAGGATGCATGGTTCAAAATCTGCCAGGAAATTATTACTGAATCAGAACGAAATTTTGAAAATAAGCATTATTGTCCTGAACTAGGTTATTTTCTGGCAAAGACTGGACGGCCAATTCTTACAACAAATTATGACAGTTTGTTGAGTAAATTTACGGGTTATATGCCTGTTTCCTATGACGGGGTGATGAATTTTTTGAATAATATTGAATATGGTACAGACCAAATCCTGCATCTTCATGGGACTATATCGGATACAAATAAGCTTGTTTTCGATAAAGAGACTTATGAAGATCGTATGAATGATAGTGCGTATATAACGTCCTTAAAAAAACTTTTCCAAGAAAATGATGTTATATTGTTGGGGGTTGGGGCTGGGTTACAAGATGCCTTTTTTAAAGAATTTTTGAAGAAATTATTTAAAGATTATAAGCCAAGTGAAAATAATAAAAACATTTATTGGTTGAATAACAAGGGTCCGGCCGAAAAATATCACAATTTATTTGATAAGAATTCCGACCTTGACAAAATGACATCTACAGGAATGATCCGGCCGATTTTTTTTGAAGGACACCAAAATCTCACCAATTTTCTGGAAAGCCTTTATGTGGATTTTTCAGAGAACTATGATTTAGGGAACAATGATATTGAAGAATTAAATATAGACTACAAAAACAAGATCACCGGCCTGCTAAAAGATAAACCTATCGTAACCATTTGCGCAGATGGCGGGTTTGGAAAAACCATTCTGTCGAAAAGAGTAGCCAGCTTGATGCAGGAAAATTATTGTCTGAGGCAAAAAGATAAAGAGAAATATGCCAATAAGCCTCGGGTGTTTTTCCATTCATTCTATAAACAGGGCGAAACAGCCCAATATGATAATAAACAGGAAGTTGGTCAGGATGAGGCCACTCAAGCAGGGGAAAAAGGTTTCGATGATACCCGATTTAATGATTTTTTTGATGAAGCTTTAAAGTTCTTTTCGGAGAAAGAGGAAAATATTGCCTTAAAGGATGTTGCAAGTCCTGGCCAAAAACTGGCGGAACTTATGGCAAAAACTGTCACTCCGGCGATTATCATTCTGGATGGGATGGAAGTCGCATTACGATCAATATGGAATCATAGAATTATTGCTGATAGCCGTATTTATGATTTCTTAAATGTGATTATAGAGGGGTTTAGGGCGGAGGGAAATCGTTTTAATAAATATGAGAATGTTCGGGTAATCCTGACTTCCCGGGAAATTTTCCGCAATGCAAATAATGAAGAAATTGATATTCTTTTTGAAAATCTCAGTGAAATTAGAAATCAAGATATTTTTTGTTTTCTGAGACAACTGAGCTTAGTAAATTTATCTGATATTGAACTTGTCGGCCGGGATGGTGATCCATTAAGAGAGCTTGTTAGTAAGACAGGTGGTGTTGCCCTGCATATTAATATTCTGGCGAATATTTTAAAAGAAAATCCAGATTTGCATTCTGCAAATAATCAGGTATTTCTAGCGAATTTATCGCAGGAGATAGATGGAATGTCTGGTGGCGGCGTGACTTTCCTGAAATTTCAGTATGAAAGATGGATGGATGCTACAAAGGACCCGCAAGGGCCTAAAAATAACCTGATATTGTTATTGCTGTCAATTTTTGACAGAGATCTTCTCCGTTCAGATTTTGTGGAATATGCACTTAAGGTTATCAATTCTTCTGCTGAATTACGATATCAGGAGAATGAACAGGAATATGTCATAGATTTTTCAGCAAATCGGGATGAGCTTGAAAAGGCTTTAAATAGCTTAATCGCATTGAAGTATGTTGATGAAACGACCTCTAATACAGAGCAAATGCTGGGATGCCATCCGGTACGGCGCGTATTTTATCGTGATATACTCGGGAAAGACAGCTCTCTGAAGGCGGAACTTCATAATAAATATGCCTCCCTACTGCTTTCCAGGTTGCCTACAGGTGAAATTAATAAAAATACAAAGTGGCAATCAACAAAAAAAAACAAGTGTCCCGAAGAATGGGAAATAAAAAACGGTAAAGAAAAAATTAAAGATTTATGGCATGAAAAAAAACAACAGAATATAGAGGCGTATTATAAGACGATCTTTCTAGTCTGCGATCATTATTTACACGCGGAAAATTACGAATTGGCTTATGAGACATATTTGGCTCATCTGGAATATGTGGCCTTTGGTCAGGGGCTGATTTATGAATTGCTATCCTTGCTATTACAATTTTTTGATTTGAAAAAAGGTCAAAACGGACAAATTATTTTAACAGGAATTAAATCAGAAGCTCAGAAACAATTAATAAAAGCCCAGCTCAGGATTGAGGGTCAAATGGGGCGGTTGGATCTGAGTGATGAAAACCGGTTAGAATATGATATTTATCAAGGCTTTTTGCATGACAAGAGGCAAAAATGGTGTGAATTACCCAAAGAGGTGTCTCATTTCCTGATGAGTATTGGAAGAATTAATTTGGCCTTGGAATTTGAAAATAATTTCAAAAATTCTGTTCTTGATGCATATGAAACGGTTATGAGCCGGACATTAAATAATGATGAAGTGCTTTTTTGTAAAAAACATGAAATTGATCATTATATTCGTTTGACAGATTTAAATACCTATGGCCTTCAATTGGAGGCCGCAAAAAGGGCGGTCAACAATGCGGAAGATTTCCTGAAAGAGGACGGCAATATATTTCAGACGGCATATTATGATTATTGGAAAATGATTTTACATGGTAAGGCGGCCCATGTATGTCGCCAAATGGGTGAGGAGGCTGATGCAAGTGAAGAACAGAAAAAGGCCAATAATATTTTCGATAAGCTTGTTAAAATTCAGTCTGAAGAAATTTTATACAAAAAACCTCATGTGATTTTTCAAGAACGGGCCTATCATGACCTCGTTACAGATGCTTTATTAAAGGGCGATAAAAGCTGTATGGATCAATTCGATGCATTTGAAGCGCATATGGAAAAACAAAAAAATCGAAGAGCATATCATGTCTTAAATCTAGAAAATTTTATGTTGTATGCTCCTTTTCTAGCAGAAACGGGTCAGTTGGAAAAGTTTAATGAGGCTAAATCCTATGCTGTGGGTAATGGAAAGGAACAGGATAAGCTTGATAAGGCGGGTAAATTAAATTTTAAAATTCAGTTCTATTTGTCGACCATCCTTGTTTTGGGAAAAATTCGGGAAGAGGGGGCTGGATATGAAAATCTGTATAAAGCCGTTACACAAAAGATTGAGGATTTACTTTCCTTGTCCAGTTACAGTTTTTATTTCATTCAATTTCATTGTTATAAGCTTTATTTTGAAAAATCGGCCTCTGACACTAGTCAGTATGATCCGGATCCAATGATAGATTTTGTCCATGCCAAATGGCATGGAATGGCTGAGGCCTGTAATATTGAAAAAGAAAAAATTAAATTATCTGATCTTCTTACCAATGTAAATTATGGCAAAATGTCAAACTTTTATAAGCAGTATATATTGTAATAAAAGGAGTTACAGGCTATTTTCTCAAAGATTCTTTTCTTTAGACACGGTCAGAACTTTATACTTTATTTTAGGAATAATTTTTAATGATAATGCGTTTCAAAGCAGAGATAGACAGGGCCTTTCACCCGGATGTCAGGATCGTAGGTCTGCTTGAAAGACCCCATAAAATTATCAATGCTGGTTCATTAAACCTGACTGAGGAACAACAGAAACAGTCTACTGAAAAGGCGAGAGAATTACCTTATAATGAGCCCGTTGCCATCATTCAAAATCGGGATGTTTTAACGGACTGCACCAAGGCGTTAGAATATAAAATCTGTTTATTTTCAGATATGCTGGTCTTAAAGAAATCAATTGGTGCGAATTCTTTGGTGGCCCCGATTACTGCAGGGGGTATTCTTTCCTGCGTTGAGCGGGGCAGTGTGATTTTTCACCGGCGGGCGGCTAATTCCCATACGCACCCTAATTGCCTGAGTATGTTTGGCGGCTATATGAACCCAGACGTAGACACTTCCGTAGAAGAAAATGTGATTAGGGAAATGAAGGAAGAAATTGGTCTAAACTTGAGTAATTTGGTCAAGGGGGGTGCGTATCCATATCTTTTATTAGAGCATGAACCCAAAAAAGATAACTATCAATTTACGTTCTTAGGGTTGGATGTTAGCGCAGATCAATTCTTAAATCTTAAACCGGATGATGAAGGCGAAATTGTGGAAATTTTGTTTGATGAGTTATTTGAGGTCATTAACAATCGCATGGATTGGGCTCCTGTGGGTTTGTTACTAACCATATGCTGGTTAGCGCTGGGGGCTCCAATTTCTCATAAATCTCTGGCGTTTGATCCGGCGAAGGCGGAGAAATTTTATAATAAATGGATGGCTTTGGCACATTAACTTTTAAAGATGTATTTTTAGAGGCGGTCTCAGGAAATCGGACAGTGTGTTAAGCTACAGATTTTGATCAGGAAGAATCATTTGAATGAAATATTATAGGAATCAGTCTACATTGCAATATTATGATGAAAAACTAGCTTTAACATTACTGCCGTTTTTAATATTTCTATTGATTAAATTCTGAACACTGTTGGTATCCTTAATAAGCTTGAGACCGTATTTTGTAAAGGTGTCGATATTATAAATATTTTTGGAAAGAAGCGGATTAGTGTAGATTTGCGTGAATGCATCATAAGCGACCATTTTATTTAGTAAATCTCCGAATAATCTATTTTTACTATGTTTTTGAGCAAACAAACCAATAACATATTCCACATTATCAATTTTCTTATACAAACGCTTTAACTTTGCTCTCAAATTATTATCATCAGTCAGCTTGGAGAATGAAGTGAGGCGTTTAAGTCCAAATAAATTTCTGTAGTCATTGTAAGGGCGTAAGCAAAAATCTCTTCCCATTTTAATCATTTGGTATTCCGCCCCCAGAAGGAATTTGGGCACGTTTTGTAAGGAAATTTCCCCTGCTTTCTGTGACGAGGCTGCATCTATGATTGTGCCCAGGCCAACGGCTTCTAACAGAGCATTATTAAAACGATATTCTTGATGAGTGTATCGCGTCTCTTTGACTTTAATATTGTCTCGAACCAAGCCATGCCAGCGATATAAAAGATCAAATTCTAGTGCTATCCACGGTGTCCTGTACCAATCTTGCTTTTCAGCAAAAGTCGGGTCAAAGTCAAATAGGTCGTAGCCAGCAATGTGATTTATATAATTTTGCACCACAAGCTTCATAAGGATGACAATATTAATCATACGAGCCGTTTGAAAAAGGCGTTCGTCATCCCATCCATTATTATTTTGAGATAGCTCATTACAAATTCTGTTGTGTTCTCTCATAAATAATGTGCTGATCGCTACATATCCAACGGATGAGTTTCCTCTTTCTAGTCCGGTAGCATATAACTTTTGTTGACGTTTCTTGAAATCATTATCAGATTCATTCGGCCATTTCGTAAATATTTTTGCCAAAATTGCATCTGCGGTATAAGGAAGTCCTTCGTTGTTATTCGTAAGTTTATAGTGATCCTTTACTTTCCAATTTCCAGAACCGTCTAATTCCCCCAGATAATCCAGATACTCTTCTCCGTTAATCATTTGGCTTCTTAGTTTTCCACCCTGCCTAGAGCGAAGGATTCTGGCTGTGTTCTCTGTGAGTCCATAAATCTGACAAAGGTCAATATTATGGTTAGATGTATTTTTTCGTCGATCCGTTGGATCAATTCGTAAAATACTATCTGTAAACCATTGTGCGAAAAACATAAAAAGAACAGAGGAACGCCCTTCTGAAATATTTCCTTTTCGTTCAAATAAAGCCGTAATCTCTCCAATGTTATCAGGTTTGTAAGGTAAATCTTTAGGTAGGTTAGTAATGTAGTTTTGGCTTGATGGGGGTAAATGCCGAGCGGAATATATGCGATCTGTGAGCATTGGCCATGAAGTGTATTCTCCAACAGGACCTTGCACGTCGGATTGTGATGGCTTTTTTATATGAGACCACAAACTAAATGCTCTTGGTCTTGGTTTGGTAGTGTTGCATGCCTTGTTTGTGGCATATCGGTTTATTTTTTTTCCTAAGAAAGGAATATGCTTAACACCTTTCAGGATGTTATTTAAAAAGCTCATTATTCTATTCCCTAACTATTATAAATAATCTCGGAAGATTTGTAGTTATACAAACGCTGACCATAGAGGAAAGTAGACCTCCGTTTAATCTTTCTGACAATTTCATCAAGACTAATCTAAACTAAAACTCCCTAAGGAAAGGATGAATTTGAAAGAAATCTAACTTCTGAATCAAGATATTAGCTATCAAAGTATCGGTTCTGTTGAAAGGAAGTAAAATGAGGAACTTTCTCTCAATGCGTGTAAGTGTACCATGAAATACGGCTTTGTCACCTTAACTTTTTAGAGGCGCAGAATTTCTACAGAAGCTTAGTTTACGCAGCATTGGTCACCAGGTTCCATTCGGTCATTGCGATTGACCGTAATGCTCTTAGTGTTTGTCTTGAAATGAGGTGTCTTTGAGTGTTGAATAAATTATAGATTGGGTCATAAATTGAGAGAAATATTTGGGTGGGTTTATGGGACTTGAAACGCTGCGTCTTTCTTTTTCTTCGTCGAAAGGGCGCGTGGGAACTTTCGACTCAATTGTTCAGTCTGTTTGTGGTGTCATGTAGATGCTCCATTTCTAATTCTAGGAGTGCGGCGCCGTAGGATCTCAATTTGTCGGTCACGATCTTTGTTGGCATGATACCCTGATTTTGAAGTAACTTTCTGAGAAGTTTTAGGGCGGCCCGTTTGTTTCTGCGCTTTTGCACCAAGACATCCAAAAATTCACCTTCGCCATCAACGGCGCGCCAGAGATACATGGGTTCGCCGCCGACTTTGATGAATACTTCATCCAGAAACCATTCGGTATGGGCTAGGGGCCTACGTTTCTTGATACGCCGGGCATATTCTGCTCCAAACTTTAGGATCCATCGACGCACGGTCTCATAGCTGACATCGATACCACGCGCGGCTAATAATTCCTCGACATCTCGATAACTCATGGTAAATCAAAAATAAAGTCATATGGCTTGTCTGATAATATCTGGATGGAAGCGATGTCTATGATAAGATATTGTTTTCATGAGCGTCACATAGCATAGAACTTGGAAAAAGTTAATGTGTCAGGCCCATTGTGACCCCTGTCTCAAGTAGGACAAGGCAGTAATCTCAATAGATTACTGCCTTTTGCCGTTTCTGACCCAAGCTCCACGAAACCCCTCTGGGCACCAATTGGGCAACATCTCAAATACAATATGAGCCAACAAACTCGGAGGTCTGAAAGCGGTTGCCCATGACCTGCACACACCAGCCTCCTTCTCCTTCAGTATCCGGATAATCTGTTCTTCGTTAAATCGACGTTGGTTCATTGTCTGTCTCTTGTTGACAGACTCTACGCAAATCTGGAGGAATTTAAAGGGCGCAGGTCAGTCATTATATTTTCTGTGATTAGAGTCCGAAGGGGTATGCCCGCCAAATTATGTTGTCCATGTTGGTGATAATACCAATGGTCATTTCTACTGAATCTTTTTGGTAAGTGGTACGAAAGTGGTACGAGGGGTTTTTGAAATCTTCGGAAAGGCTGGTGCTCGTGGGCGGGTTTGAACCGCCGACCTCCTCATTACCAACATAAAGGGCATCTCGGGGCTATTCAAATTGTTGATGTATAATGGAAAAAAAAAGTAATACATAAAGAGAGAACAAAATTAAGTAGGCAATTCCAAAAGGAATATATATCCATGCTTTTTGTCTTCTATTAGCATTAATAATTTGGCTCCAAAGAAGAAAGGCATGCTTAAGGTCTGAACCATAAAAAAGGTTGGTATTTATGAGAATAATAGAGGTTCCAGCAAACAGCAAAAGGTGTTTGAGATTTGGATTAATGTCTGGAAAAAGGTAAAATCCTGTCAATAACAAACCCATTGCAAGAATATCGAACGCTGGTCCGGCGAGAAGTATTCTCACATGCGCTTTTTTATCAAATAAAATGTCCGCCTCTTCCATTCTACAAAAAGGATAAATTGAAAAGAAAGAGGTGCGTCTTATTCTAAGTCCAATACTTTTGATACGACACTTATTTTTCATCGCGATAACCCCGTGGGAGATCTCGTGAAGCAACAGCCACAGAAAAATAATTAAAACGGTGATAACAATACCATATGCTGTTGGCGTAATTCTGGGGTTTGATGAGGATGTAGTCCACAATAAAGCGGACAAATAAATATACACAGTTACTGCTACAGGACCGAATATTATCGCTAAAATATATCCTGATGGCAAACTGTAACTTATATGTTTAATTGGAGTATTGAATAAACTTGTTTCGTAGGTCAGATGATGCTTAGATTTTTGTTTTGGGGTGTAAGAAGAACCTTCAATGAGACCATTTTCCTCAAATTGTACTAATATCTGGTCCAGTTGAATTTTAGCACTTATCATATCCAAACCTTGTGCCACCAGAACATCAATTAAATTGGATCTGTCACAACCATTTTTGAGAAGAGGAAGGATTCCCTCGAAGGAAGTCCCAAGTTTAATAAACTCATCTCCACTCTTATGGGACAATATAAAGCCTTGCCCTTCAACTTCTTTTATTTCCACACTTTCAACCAATTTCAAAATAGTTCTCCTTAGACAAACCTTAACTGCTATGGGTTACTGATTATGATGTGTTAAAGGAACACCAAAACACAGGCTCAAAAGAGGGATACTGTTTTCATAATATGGAGGAAGGAACTGCTGCAATTCACAACGGATAACACCACCCGCCGCAGTGCCTGCCAGACCATAACCATCAAGTTCCAGCCATAGGTTTACTATAACTGAAGCAATACATTTAAGTGTATCTGAAAACATGTGTTCACCATATTCTTCAATTAATTGGTCGCATGACAACATAGGAATAATTTTATAAGGAGAGCGGCCTAATTCTGATTGGTTAAAAAGGTTCCCTGTATCCATATATTCGGTAAAATCAGAAATTTTCTTTAGAACTCCATTACCTGAATAATTTAATTTATATATCCCGGGGGTAAGGTCTTGTAGTGAATGGGAGATAACAAGTAAATATTCCAGATCAAAAATATTTTTATTTTCTCGTTTTAGTTGTTTACTAACTTGATAAGCCCTATGTACTAGGTTAATTAATATTTCAGATTTAGTTGGAATACTACTATATACTCGGCATGCATACCGTTTAAATAAGGAGGTGCGCAACGCGACTTCTTTTGATTTCACCTTCGAAAGCCATCCTTCACTAAAAAGTTCTTTCTTATCATCAAAAACCAAACCAAGTGAACCATATGGTTGGATAGACTTAGTGATATTTGGGATATTAAATAGCGGAGTTAGATGGCTATTTGATGTTCCTTTTCTCTCAATAATATTGATGCCAAATGTTTTAGCAACATTTCTACAATATTCTTGTAAAACACCTGTCTCGTAACGAATGATGTGATAGGCATATGGACCATACTTTTTCTGAATTTTGTTTATATTCCCGATATAGACAACCTCGATATCCGGAATTCCACCCCATTGCTTTTTAAGGTTTGTCAGAAGCTCCTCGGAAATGTCGGTTATTTTCTCAAGTTCGTGGGTAACAGCACAATATCTGTAAACTCCGTTTGGTAAGATAATGGAATTGAAATTCACTATATACAGCTCTACCGCCCCAATATTGCCTCCACTGGGAACTAGCCGGCGCTTAACAGTTTGCCGTTCATAAACGCCACCCGAATAAAAAAGGATTGCACTAATACAACCTTTTGGTCCATTTTGTGTAACATGATCTGTTTTATTAGTAGGAGAACTAAAGTCTACCAACGGTATAGTAAAATTGCTATTCTGAGGAAGAGGGAAAACCTCTCCAAGCTTTATGTTTTGTTCAGCATAGTGCCATAGATGCATCGTTGGTGCAATTTCTTGTTTTCTAGGCATTTCAACCATTGAATTTAATTTGTCAAAACTCTTTAAATCAGTAATTTTGTACTCATTTATTATAAAATCATCGCTAACATAAATGCCAAAGTTACCAATTAAATATTGCTGAGTAGTAAAGCCTTCGCCATTCCAAAACGTAACAATTCTACGCTTATGTAGAAAAAAATCTGACAGCTGCATCATATAGCAAAAAATTTGTTGGGTTGCTGTTTCATAAATTGTTTGTGAAGGTAAGTTGAAGGCCGAAGGTGATGGATTGAGTGGAGAGGTTTCCTTCTCAAGTAAACTAACAATCCCGAGAACATCTCTGAGCCCACAAACAGGTCCTATCGACCAGCCAAATTCTTGAATATCCATTAACACAACCGTAGCTGAATTTTGGACATTATTGAAACAATTTGGGTGGTCTTGGGGGTATGTTGATTGACAAATAACGATAGAATTGTCATCTAAACTAGCTATATCATCTGTCAAATTAGTGAGGCCGAATTCCCCCAAGCAACTTAAAATGTTATTACCAAACTCACTTGACCCAAGAATAATTACATGTTGGCTCCTAATTCTTTCTATTATTTTAAGACGGGAGGAGTACCAACCTGTCTTCCGAGCGTTCTTTGCAATAAAGTTATTATATGTTTCAAATGAAAAACCACTTTCCAGTATATGGCTTTCTTCCAGCACCCCCTCCCTCGAAAGTGAAAGTAATAAATCTAACAACTGATCAGGACACCCTGGGTATTCTTTTGCAATTTCCTGCACTGTTAGAGTTTCTTGAAGTTTTTTTCTCAAATTGGAAACAAAAGAAACAACTTCCTTCCCGGAAACTACGGTGAAATCTTTAAAGCCATGAAACAATAATCTGTCCTGATCCAAACGGATCATGGACATCTCGTCTATAAACTTCGGTCGGGTAAGCTGTAATGTTGCCAATTCCGGGTCGCTAGCGATACTAGCCGAGATTGTTTTTAAGGTATTAAATTCAGATTTCATCCCCAGACCTCATAAATTGCAATGCCGCTTCATCTACAAAACGGTTTGCTGCTAATTGTTTTTTTTTGCGACAGAAGTTGCAACCATGAAGAGCATGTACCTTTGAAGTTAAATTCTCGTACCCCAGTTGATCATAAAGATAACTAGTGTTACAATTTTTATCGTTAGAGCCCTTAAATCTGGCCAATGACAGTTTGACGGCAATTTTTGGTATTAATGGTGTAAAAGATGTGTGAAAATTTTGTGGGAATCGGGTTTGTAATTGTAATAGCCTAAACTCCGTTTCAGTATCTCTACAGTTCGGCGGAGAAGAAAGGAAACGTCTTACTAGACAATCAACACATAACTTGGCACCTCTTTCGAAAATCGGACCGAAAAAAACGAAATTCTTGTATAAAGTTACAAAAGTCCATCTAAATTTATCAGAGAGGAGGAATTTTTCTTCAATTTTCTTAAGGTATTGTGCATCCAGATAATCCGTGCAAACTACATAATTTTGATCATTAGACAAGCTTTCACTGAGGTCTGTTATTATCATATTTGTTGAAGAGTTTTTGACAACCTTCTCAATGGCTTCACCTAACATTCCATTTAGTATCCAACCCGTTTTTTGACTATTAGCTTTCATGCAAAGGCCTGCGGCATTTTATTGATCATTGATAGGTCAAAGTCTTTGTCCACATAATCCCGGGCGAATTTCATTAAACGTGGATGGCCGATATAACGATAATTATAGTCTGTAGACATTGGCATTAATCCTGGGATTACTGCACGTACGACAAATAAACCAAATTCACGAAGATCATCTGTTGTCATATCCACAATAATTAGATCACTCGTGTGGGGCTTTATCTGACTAATTAAGTATCTTATTTGCGCTTCTTTTGAGTATTCCGAAAGTGAATCATATTGTGACATTTGGAATATATTTTTCGAAGATAACAGGCTTGAGAAGTGTTTACTCTTACTATTTTGTGCCATAAATACTGCGCCATGTTCTAACTCGTTACATTGTTCGGCAGATTCAGGAACCGTTTCTTCATATGCTCCAAGTGCAGTCTTGGTTGATGCTAATTCACGTATGGTGCTCCCAACGGCATTCTTCCATGAAAAGTCCGTACAACAGGACACAACATTCGCAAGTTTAGAGCTTCTATTATTAGATTCGATTGTATAGACAGTTGGTACCTTGATGTCGGTTGTTGCATTAAAGAAATGGAAGTTAGTGTCACTACGAATGGATTCTCGGATTTGTTCCTGGGTTTCTTCAGATTGATCAAATCCATCTTCACATTCAATCCTTGGTAGAACCCTATTTGTCAGCCAATTTAGTCCTAATGCATCCCGTTCAATTACTTCGCATATGGCTGATATAGCCGCATGTTTAAATGAGGTGTGTGCTGCAACACCTGTTGTTATCGGAAGCCAGAACATCTCACCATGTTGAGGTCTGGGGAAAAGATGTGTCATAACTGCAGGGACATATTTCTGTCTATTCTCAATTAGACACCATCCCGGTACCCATCTTATTGGGAAATCTGGATCAAATCGGGACATCCTTCCGTTAGTATTATCAATTTCGGCATTGACACAATCAATGACAGGTTTTAAGTCTATGATTTCTTTTTCAAGCTCAAGAGCGCTTGCAAAAACATATTCGCCCTCAAGGAGAACACTCGCGGCATAGCGCTCAGCGGATTCAGCAATTGCTTTTAATTTGGCTATTTTTATATTAGTAGAGGCTCCTGCGCCTGCTATTCTGGATGACTGTATACTATTACCACTCCAGCTTGATATTCCATCATAACTAAATGACAAATTAGGTAAGCCACATGAGTAAATAAAAAAATCAAGCCCTGACGTATCTGTTTTCCAGTTTCTATAACTCTTATTAACGATCCCTCCAAAAGATGACGATATTCCCCAAGGGAAATTTTCAAAGGTTCTATTCATTATCTTGATCCATTTTTTTTAGTAAGATTGAACATAGATACCAGAGGTCAATACGCTGAAAGCCAAGACTATTGAATAAAGATTCACAAACAAACTGAATTGTAAATAATTGGTATTGTTCGTCCAGTAATTCTGGGTTATTCGATAAAATAGTCTTTATTTTAGAAATGGTATTTTTATACATGATAGCCACATTTTTATGCTTTTCAGAAAAGCGACCATTACTTAACGATAACGAACCATCAAGGATTTTGTTTTTTGCATTATCTTCAATCTGACGACGTACTATATCAGATAGATGGACGTAATTAATCCATTCTTCATAAACACTATTCAATACTTCCTTTCGTTGTTCATCTATAATAAGAGCGTTAAAAAGAGTGTCCATTAATCCTGGCGCCGCATCCTTGCGAAGACCATATGCACCGCTAAGTTCTAATGAGATTACTTTCAGACAAAAATTACACAATAAATCTAGAATTTCTTCAAAAACATGTCTGAAAGGATGTGTGTCAATTACTCGGGCACTCAGTTTATCATTTCCTAATCTAGCCCCGACGACGACATCAGCTTCGGAGACTTTGTATACATCAGAAAGGTATTTTGACGCATAACAGATAATATCGGAAGTTCCACGTGAAGTTGCTTTCAAAGTCATTAGATCAAGGTGATGGAGCTTGCGAGCCATTTCATGACTTGTAAATTCAGGAGAATCTTTCCTCAAAAAGAGCTGAAGGACTGCACCATTTTCTTGATGATATCTATTGAACCACCATCGGCTGATGTCACTTTTTTCCACAAAATCAGGAATATTATTTAGGAGTAGCTCATCAATAGCCCCTATTTTTGAGCCAACGCTGAGATCAAAAACAATAAGTGATTGCGGTTCCTGAGTATTATACGTCATTCTGTTGTCACTGTCTCAAATTTGAAAAAATAATAACTTGAAATTAAGGCTAATCCTGTCCATAAAATCATAATCGAGATCATTATAGAAATCGGGAATGTACCTGGTATTCCAGTGATCACCCAACGAATAGAATCTGTTGCATAAGTAATAGGATTGATCAATGCAAAGATACGTATCGATTCAATTGTACTGACCGGACTGAAAATATTTCCGAAAAACAACATGTAAAGATTAAGGAATGTTAAAACGTGAATACCCCAACGTTCATCAGAAATAATTCCTCCTACCGCAAAACCTATAGCTATGGCCATCACTATAGATATTATAAAAATCGGAACCGCGTATAACCAATTGTTCTCAAATTTAAAGTCTAGGAATACAGCCATTAATATAGTGAGGATGATTACCTGAGTTATAGCAAGAACTGTTCTGGAAAGAGCTTCACCAACGAATACGGAAACTAAAGGAGCTGGAAGCATGCTAAAAAGTCGCCATGCCCCTTTGCCTCGCTCCGTCAATATAGGCATCGCTGTTGCATAAATTAATAATTGAATGAGCGCGAGACCAAAAAGGCCGGAAATAGCATATTTGGCAAAAGCAGATTCAACTTTGACGGGTTCAAACATTACATTTCCAATAGTACCATTTTTTTCAGAGAAATTATCAACTTGGATTGTCCGCATTAAAATGGCGAATATTTTTTGTTGCTGCTTGTCAACCTTTGCAACTAGCTTACCTTCGATATCTTTTATATAGGCCGTATATTTCCCATTGTTAAAGTCTGTTTCAGCACTTTCATTACTGAGTATATCAACTTCTACTCCCTCGATTTCCTGAAGCTTTACGATTAATGGGTTCTGGGCAATATTTATTGTTACGGCAATCCTAGCAAGTTGCCGTTCATTGCCAGAGGTAAATAATAACCCAAATACTATAAAGAAGATGATCGGAAACCCAAATAGCATTAACGTAGACATGAAACTTCTTCTCTGTGCCCTCAGAGAGCGAAGGAAAAATTGGAACCAGATCATACATTTAATCCCTTATTTGATGACCAGTGATATTCAGAAAAACATCATCAAGTGTAGATGGTTGAATAAACAAATTGGAGATATTGTTGCCAAGTAGGGATTCTAAAGATGTCACAATGGTTTGTATAGAATGTACATTCTCGGCTTTGGTTTCTATTAATATGTCTTCACCATCTTCATGAGATACAAATAGAGAAAAACCTGCTTTTTCTAATAATTCCACACATATTTGTTTTGTTTTAAACTTTATGTTGTACCCAGGGGCGTATTGATCAATAAGTGCCTGGGAAGTATCAATGGCTTGTATTCTCCCACCATCAATTACAGCTATCTGGTCGCAAACCATCTGTGCTTCTTCCATCGAATGCGAGGACATGATTACAGATTTTCCTGGCTTACTAACATGTTCACGGATAAGCCTCCAAGCTATTCTGCGTGCCTGCGGGTCTAGAGACGACGTGGGTTCATCCAGTATCATTAAATCAGGATTGCCTATTAAGCATAAAACCAAGGCTAGGCGCTGTTTTTGCCCGCCGGACAATGTTTGAACCTGTTTATCTTGACTATTTCCGAGGCCAATAGAGTCAATAAAATCCCCAGTTTTCTGAGGTACATTATGACATGTACAAAAAAGAGTTATGAGCTCTCTTGTCGTAGAATACGGCGGCAAGGATACGGATTGAAACATCATGCTGATATTACGTTTTATTTTTGTAGGGTGACGCGCCGGGTCCACTCCAAGAGTGAACACCTCTCCTTCGTTTGGTCGTCTTCTACCAAGCAAAATTTCAAGAAGCGTCGTCTTGCCGGCGCCATTTGGTCCGATCAGACCTGTGACACCACAATTAGGAACTTTAAGATTTACACCAGATAAAGCAATGGTGGCTCCATATCGTTTCGTTACACCACGCAGAAGTGCTGAATAAATCTTCATTCACAAATCTAACAAATCTAATTTCACTGAATTTCCCCAAACGAAGTGTGCCGGATATGAATTTCTTGGAGACTGGAGCCACACCTGCCTCCTAATTTAGGTGACAGGTGTGATGATACTTGCAGACCCCGTCGTTAACCTTATTGGAGTTCCGCAGTTCCAAAGGTGCCAGCAGACCCAAAGCTGCCTGCCGTACCCGTAGCGCTCCCGAAAGTACCAAAGGTACCAGCAGTCCCGAAGGTGGACGCTGCCATCGCTACATCATCAGAAAAAACTTCAATTGAAAAATTTAACTGATCAGATTTTGAAGGATTGATTGAAAAATCAAGCTCATGTATTAATGATAAAGACATATTATTTCCCCTAGAGTTGTATAAGAATATCTTATATAAATATAAATTCTACCAAAATTTACGCAATACCTTCTTAAGGTAGAATATCTCACTTTAATCACACTCTTGGAATAACAGTATAGTTTAAATAACAGGAGTCAATATAAATTTATAGTTTTTATTGTAATCACAAGTTCCGCAATTGATTTTTTTTATAAAGATCTGCCTCACAAAATGGGCCCTAGAGTTTGGCACACTAACTTTTGTCAAATTCAATTCTATTGGATTTTTATGAAATCAATACTGATATGATCCTGTTTGTTTGGACAGTTTAGCAGCGAAGTTAAGGTGTATCCTGTTTCATGTTATGCTGCCAGTTCTTGTGTTTTATGACATGGGATTAATCCCATGTCATAAAATTGTTTTCTTGATTTCCAATAAGCCTCATGCGGGGTGTTTCCGTCAAGGGAAGAATGCGGTCTAATAGTATTATACCCCAAGGGCAGCTACTAAAAAACCATCCAGTCCGTGATGATCCGTCGTGCTTTAAATCCATCACCGCCACCAGATACAGAAAACCCTTTTGCATCGGGACGAATGTAATATCTGCACACCACACATGGTTTGCCTGCTTAATCGGCAACTTTCGCAATAGATAAGGGTAGATTTTATGCTCAGGCTGCGGGTCACTTGTGCGAGGCTTCTTGTAAATAGCCTGCAGGCCCATAAGTCGCATTAACCGCCGAACACGATGACTGCCGATAGATATGCCTTCTCGCTGCAAGACATTTGTCATCTGACGGCTACCAAAGAAAGGATAAAGCATAAAAAGTTCATCCATTCGGCTCATGATTGCCAGTGTTTCTTCGGATGTTGCCTTGGGCTGATAATAAAAGCTACTGCGGCTGATCCTGAGAACCTTACACTGCTTGGCGATGCTGAGGCCTCCGTGATCACAGTTCACCATAGCTTTGCGTTCGCTGTGGCTCATTTCTTGAGCCCGCTTTCCAAAAAACTGTTGACCATAGTCAACTCCCCGATCTTGGCATACAAGTCATTAACCTCTGCATCAACATCACGGGCTCGGCTGGATTTCTTGTTGTCAAAGGTCTCGTAAAGACCACCAATTGCCTGTTTCTTCCATGTGCTAACCTGGTTGGGGTGAACCTGATAATGCGCTGCTAGATCTTGAATGGTTTGATCACCGCGCAAAGCGGCAAGGGCAACCTTCTTCTTAAAAGCCGTCGTAAGGGTGCGTCTCTTCGTCATCTTAATGTCTCCGATTCATTGTTCGGATACACCTTAACAGACTGTCTAGTTTTTTAGGGCCAGCTCACAGCGTATGGCGGACGGTTTACCCCGCCATTCAATAATCCGTTCAAGAGCACGAACAACACGGACAACAGGCAGGGAAAAATCCACAGCAATGCTCAATCCTTGTCGGTTATAACCATCAATGACGTTAAACAGCCGAATATTGCGGCCATCCGACAACTGATCATACATAAAATCCATTGACCAGAACTCATTTATGTTTTGCAGAACGGACAAGGGCTCTGGCTTATACCGGTACAGGCGTTTCCGAGGCTTAATCCGCAGATTAAGCTCTAGTTCCCGATAGATCAGGTAGACCCGCTTGTGGTTCCATTTAAAGCCTTTCATATTATGCAAATATAGGAAACAAAGCTGAAACCCCCAATTACGTTGACGACTGGTTAGTCCCAGAAGCCAATCTGCAATCAGGACGTTCTCATCATGCAGCCATACTAGGCGCGCATTTATAAAATAATACGTTGCTCTTTATGCTCGCGGAAAAGTTCCGGCACCGGCATACTGGCCTCAGCTTGATTTAAAATACTGATAATCTGACTATCTGAATAACGTGACTTCTTCATGTAAAATCTCCTGTGTTATAATTACGAGAAAATTCTACTTCTGAATACCTTTAATTATCGGGGGTATTACCGTTCCATTCAATCATTGCACTGACCGTAATTGTCGTAGAGTTTTTTTGATATTAAATGTCTTTGTGTGTTGAAAGGCTATACTCCAAGGGCGGGCTGTGTGCTAAATTAGATCGTGGGTTGAAATAAATATTTGTGCTGATTTATGTGATTTAAAGCGTTGTATCTTTCGTTCCCTGCTCTATTGTTCAGGCTGTTGGTTGTATCATGAAGTGCTCTATTTCTAAATCTCCGAGTGCAGCACCGTAGGGTCTCAACTTATCGGTAATGACCCTTTGCATGCGGGATTGAAGTAACTTTCTGGGAGGTCTTAGAGCGGTCTTTTTATTTTTGCGCTTTTGCACCAAAACATTCGGAACTTCACCTTCGTGGGTTACTGCCCACCACAAATAATGCGTTTTACTATGTTTTTTGAAGAAGAATCCGTCTATATACTAGGGCCAAGTTGAATATTTTATTGGATATAATTACGGTTCTTTCTTATCTACCTGGCTATCAAAGGATCAAATTTATTCCACCATAATCTGATGGGCTCATAATTGATATCTATGCCTCTTTCAAAGAGCATATTTTCTACCTATCGAAGCGATAATGGATATCTGATATAAAGAAGCAAAGCCAGCTGGATTACGTTTGTAGTATTTAAATGAAATGTTCATTGAATCAAAATATCATAAAAAGAATGAGTAAAAACAAGTTAGTTTGACATTGCTCTTTTAAACTTTATAGTTTTATTTTTCAATCGCTTAATAAGTTTATTTTTAATCAAGGTGATAATAAGAGGGCGGAATGTTTTGAGAAATTAAAGTAGTAAACGGCAGAAAACTCACGTTTAGCACATTTTCTAGCACATTAATTTTTAATAAAGAACAATATCTGTTAATATCAACAAGTTACGCATATACCTTTCCGGCTCATAACCTGAAGGTCGTTGGTTCAAATCCAACCCCCGCAACCATGTGTGGACGGCCCTTTAAATGCAAGGGATATTTTGATCTATTGTAACAATTTGGTTAGGTGCTGTCATGTGTCCGGCCTGTTTGTGCGGTGTTATTGCCGCTGGCCCTGATGATTTCCGCGGACCCAGTCTCCAATCAAAACAACGCTCAATTATGAGCATGGTTGCGGGCGAGATGTCTGGATCTTTGGTTTCCTGTCCTTCGTTATCATCAAATCAATTGTCCTTGCAAATGGGTGTTGCTTTCAGTTTTTCGGTTTAAGCTTGTATTTCTCTTGGTGCGTAGGTTTCTTTTCGGGTCATGACGGCCCAGGCGATCCTGGCCATTTTATTGGCTAGGGCTACCGTGACCAGACGAGGTGGCTTCTTTTGAAGTAATGCGATAACCCAATCGTCGTCGGGGGTTT
>Ga0316207_10002193_pt1 | contig 20856 bp, 21 predicted proteins | sample 6weekpyrite_MG_FD_204943 | JGI IMG/M metagenome (GOLD analysis project Ga0316207, IMG submission 204943) | Microbial mat bacterial communities from mineral coupon in-situ incubated in ocean water Damariscotta River, Maine, United States -... | ecosystem: Environmental > Aquatic > Marine >...
ATAAGGTTGCAGACACTCTATTGTCTATTGCGAGAGAACATCCATTAGTTGTAACCGGTAATAGAAATATTTCCGAACCTAAAGCATTATTCCGTAATTTTGGTGATAGTTCACTAAATTTCGAACTTCGCTGCTTCATTCGCGATATTGATCAGCGACTAAATGTGGTTAGTGAAATGAACTTTTCTATAATTAACGCCTTTAGAAAAGAAAACATTGAAATCCCCTTTCCTCAACGTGTAGTTACTGTTGAAAACTGGCAGGATTCAGATAATAAATGATACGAAAACCTGTTAATTATTTCAGTAAAGCCTGTTCAGTTTAATTTGTTTATCTATTACAATAAATAAGTATGAATCTGATTTTGAACACAGTTAATAAAAACAGAAATAAAAACTGTGTTCTCTACCATTTTAAATTTTCTCTCGATAATTTTTATGACATCCTTTGCATGTCTTAAACATGTTATTAAACTGTGTTTTAATAAGCCCAATGTTACCGCTATCCGAAACCCGGGCTAATTCATTTGCCTGCTCTCTTAATGTTAGCAAGAGTTTATTTACAACATCCTGTTGTTCAAATAACTCATGCTTTGCACGAGTTGTTTTCCAGCCCTTACCTGTTTCAGTGCCCGGCGCAAAAAGCACTTTAATATCTGTATTGGCAACCGCCGCAATAGCGTGGGCCGCAGCACTAACCTGTTGCTTTTTATAAGTCTGTGGATTAACTACGACCTGTTGCTTAATGATACTTATATTCCAGCGCATAAACATCATTGCAGACTGGCGATATTTAATTAGTTCCTGTGGCTTTGGCTGTGCTAATACATTTATTGATAATATTACTAAGCATAAACCAGCTATAATTTTACTTTTCATGGTTTTCTCCTGGGTTTAAATTTTGTGTGTTTATCTGTGTATGCTAAATATTTACGTGTTTCTGTGATCTAACTTCAGCCAGAAAACCTTCAATAGCATCAATCGCATCATCCGCATAAATGTCGCGGAAAAAGTGACCTGCTCCCTCTATTACCTTCATCCTTAGTTGCTTACCATCGACCAGTGATGAAACCCTTTTCTCAAGCCCGCGCACCACTTCATCCTCTTCTGCCACTACGACTAAGGTGGGTGTCCTGATACGGGGCATCAGGCTCGGGGTATCGTGCACTGGATCTGGGGCATAATACGAAACAAAGGAAGCTGCCGTTACGTCTACATCACGACAGAACATCATATTGACATGTTGCAACACTGTGTCACCCTTTCCATCCATTAACAGTTGTTGCGCCTTCTTTAATACAGGTTCCAGATCTTGCTGATAGCGTTTCTGGTAACCCGCCCCGGCATTATTAAACGTTGGCGGTGCCATTAGCACTACCGATTTAACATTGGGGTTGTTATGCTCAACAGCATAAAGCGCGGTTTGTGCTGCACCACGTGAATGACCTAGCAATGTAACCTGCTGAACGCCCTGCTTTGCTAACCAGTTCATCCACTCAGCAATTTCATCAACCGCATCCGTATTTTGATGTCGATGGGTCTGCTTACAGTCGTACATGCCGTGTCGAGAACTAATACCCAGACTGAGATTAATTGCCAAAGTATTGTGCCCCCGATCCTTTAACTGACTCTGTAGATTGCCAATAATTTCCATATCACGATGTGCGAGGCTACCATGGGTAATGAGAATGACTTCATCTATTGTCTGTTTAGTGCTAGCCAGCTCGTAATTTGCATTAAGGGTAAGGCCTTTATAAGGAATGGTGATTTCATCTGACTTAGCGTATAAGCTAATAACACTCAATATGATTGCACTGATTAAACGAACGGAAAAATTGTATTGCATAAATTACCACCTTGCCTGTTTTGAAGTGGCTATAATTAATACTCGGCTTACAGCACAAATTTATGATTGACGTATGATGTTTTTCTGATTAAATTATTTTTTTATTAATATCAATTAGTTAGCTGAAAGATCAAATTAGAGAGTTTTTGTAAAACTGATGAATGAATCGCAACTGCAAGCACATTTTAACCTCGCAGACTGGTATGTTGATACCACCTCTAACCGGATATCCAGTGATGAAACTGAAATAAAACTTGAATCCAAGGTAATGGCTGTGCTCCACCACCTGGCTTTGCATCAAAATAAGCTGGTAACCCGTGAAGCCTTAGAACAGGCAGTATGGGGTGATACCGTGGTAGGTTATGATGCCCTCACCCGTTGCATTGCACAGTTGCGTAAGGCCTTAAACGATAGCAGCCGAAAACCCCGCTATATTGAAACCATCTCAAAAAAGGGTTATCGCCTGATTGCACCGATTTCCGAGCAGTCTCCAGCAACGAAAATCGACAGCAAATCAGTCATGGATGATATTGTCATTGAAGAAACTGTTCTCCCCAATGCAGGAGAAAACCAGCTAAGGCAGAATAAAAAAACACCTGCAAACATCTTGTTTAAAGGTTTAATTCTCTTATTTACTTTACTGCTTATACCTGGCATTTACCTGCTTGTGGAAAAAATTGAACATGGCTTTCCCCCTGAAACATCACAACAACAAAGCCAGATAGAACTACCTTCTATTGTTGTTTTACCCTTTGCAAGTTTACACAACACAACTGAACAGGATTATTTTAGTGACGGTGTAACAGCGGATATTACTACTGCACTTTCCAAGTTATCAGGCTTGTTAGTTATTTCTAAATCATCTGCTACGGATATTCAAAAAACCACTCATAACATAAAACAAACCGCTGCATCTCTGGGTGCCCGTTATGTGCTGGAAGGTAGCGTCAGACGCACAGAAGACAGAATCAGGGTTAATGTTAACCTGATTGATAGTGCAAGTGATGTTTACCTGTGGTCAGAAAAATATGACCGGGAATTACGTTCGGTGTTTGATGTTCAGGATGATATAACAAGTAATATTATCCATACCCTGTCGATAAAGCTGACTGAGCAGGAAAAGCAACGTACGGCACATCAATATACCGTCAGTATAGAAGCTTATGATGACTTCCTGCGTGGTCAGGCTCACTATATTCGTTATAACCAGGAAGATAATCGTATAGCGAGGCATTATTATCAGCAGGCTATTGACCGCGATGAAAACTTCGCTCGCGCCTACAGCGCAATGGCGCTCACTTATGTATCTGAGCATCGTTATGCCTGGGTTAAACGATCAAACCAACAACTCGATGAAGCCCTGCGCCTGGCCGGTAAAGGTAAATCACTTAATATAGAACTTCCACAGGCTTACTGGGTACTGGGCTACGTACACCTGTTTCGCAGGGAGTTTGAGGACGCGGCCAGAGCAGCCAGCCATGCTATTTCACTTGATCCCAACTATGCCGATAGCTATCTCACACTGGCTATTTGTAAAATTCATGAAGGATCACATAAAGCCGCACTATCTCTGATACGAAAGGCAAAATTGCTCAATCCACAATATCCGGCAGCCTACTCATCGATAATGGGACAGGCTTATTATTTCAATAAACAATATGAACAGGCGATACCCGTATTACGTGAAGCCATCAATCGTAACAATAATCTACTTACTGCACATGTCTTTCTAATTGCCACTTTAACTAATCTACAACAGGTAACCGAAGCAGAATGGGCAGTAGAAGAGTTATTAACCATGGAGGCAGGCTTTTCAGTTAACCAGCTTGATGAGATGCTCGCCATTGGTAATGCCAGTGGCATTGAAGAGATAAAAAAACACTTACAGCGTGCTGGTTTATAATTATGAAAACCACAAGGATGCTAGTAACTTTCTACGTTATTAATCACTTCTGCCCCATTAACAGGCCGAGACAGCAAACTGATTTTTATCTCTTTACTGTATCTGGTTAAATCCCTTTCTCGGCTGCAATTCACTACGTGGATAACGCACAATGATGACAGCTCTTTCTAACACATTAGCAATTAGAATTTCATTAAAATCTATTGTGTTCACCGATTGTGATGAATCATCGTCGGTCACTATTCCCATTTTTGTTATAGTAAATGAGTCGACTTTTATGCTTATAAATTTTTCAGGCTGAAGAAGTATATTTTTAATAAACTGTAAATAAAATCGTGGGGCCTCCCAACTGGCTGGTAGTTCTTCAAGCTTTTTTTCTGTTTCAGAAATTTGTTGTTCAATATCTACAGAAAGTTTTTCTTCACTTGTACTAGCCAGTAATTTACTTAGACCACCGCTTTCTGACTGCCTTGTTTTCAATCTTGATTTCAAAATGCTTTGTTGAATTTCCAGGCCTTTTTTCTGTTCTTTAAATTCAAGAATTTTCTGTAATGAATGAGTTATCAAACCATCAAATATACATAGTTTAATACCATCTCGTACGTCTACCTCACTCGTCGCAGGCGATAAAATCTCATGCTCAGACAAATTCAAAGCCGTTTGCACGACGTCACGCAAAATCATATCCTCTTTCAGGTCCATACCCAACACGGTTTTCTGTGTTTTTTTCATACAAAGCAAGGCATAGGCCTCATCCCTATCAGCATTCTCTGGCGCCTCAAAGAAACGTCTAAGCTCATCACTGTCACCAAAAGTATTCTGTAACTCTTCAATGGTTGCAAAACAGGCATTAACTTTAGGATCTTTAGTAAATGTCTTACTGCTGAATAAAACAGGTCCGGGTATAGTGTCAACCAGATTATTGATATAAGTTAAAGAAGTACTAACGCCTTGTTTAAGAATTTTTTTATAGCCGGGAAAATAACGCATTTTAGGCTCAATACCATCTACCACTCTATCTATTGAGTTATTAAGCACATCTACAGATATATGCATTTTAGAAGACCCTGCATTACTATTCTTCAGGCCTATAAGGTCAATTAACTTTGATAAAAGCAACATAATATTATAAAAACAAATTTCCTTTAATTTAGTAGATTTGATATTTACAATTCAGGGTGATACTTCTCATGATTTTTCTTAGATCTTCTTAAATCAATAACATAGGTTCCACTCAATCTATCGTGAAGATATTTTCCGCCTAACAATGCATTAATAAATATTGTTAAAAAGCTTCCAGCAGAGGTTACTGCAAATAAAATAACCCTAAAAAAACAACGTAGCTTACTCACTTTTTTGAACTCTTTATTGGTTACTCTAATCCCAAGTATAAATTTACCCGGTGTGGATTGCATAAATGAAACTTCAAAATACCAGGCATAAATGAGATACAATGCAAAGAGCAGTATCAATTTCGGGTTCTTTACTTCTAACCCCCTTAATTCGCCAAATACTAATTGATAGGCAGAAAATAGCCCATGAACTACAAATAACAACAACATTAAATCTATAAACAGAGCTATTAATCTCTTAGTATCACTACCAAAAAAATAATAATTTAATCTTTCATTTGAAATATTTTTAACCTTTTTAACAGATTTTGAGCCGCGCAAACCAGAAACCGGATCAGCTTTATGCTGTACATTATTAATTCTTAGCAACATGGTTTTACACCACTCATCACCTATAACTTCACAGATATATTCTTCATCATCCTTCCAGTTAAACAGACTATTTAAATAATTTAATGTGTGCGTCTGGACATTACTAATATCTAACAGGCGCTTTAAAATCCCCAAGCCCAGTTGCCAGTTAAATTCTGTATCGAGTATATAAGGAGTTGAAGTAATAAAGCTCCAGTTTTTTATTCTATTGGTTTTATAATCGTCCAGCAAAAGCTCATCTACCAGATCAAGCAATCGTTCCAGCTCCTGTTGCTCTACCTGCTGATAATCAGTGATGGTACTTTTTTGCTCTTCCACAACAGGGGCATTATGATAATCTTCATTGCTGCTTTCACTACGAGCATATTCAAACTCTAACTGAGCATTGTTTATATTTGAATACTCAGAAACACCTTCAATACCTGCATGCAGGTTTATGTTTGTTGTACCTGTAATTTCACCCATTACCTGTGTAGCTATCCCACCAGTGCTCTCCTGTGCATTATTATATTTAGCAATCTTCTGAGCCGTTTTATACGCTTGATGTAATACCTGAAAACCTTGAGGATCCTCATCTGGCTTTACAGTCTTAAGTTTGGCAGCATAAGCTCTTTTTATAACTTTAAGGTCATTCGTTTCATCAAGTTCCAGCACCTCCCAAACCGACATTAAAACCACTCCTCTTTATCCAGGTCATTTAAAATCTTTGTAAGCTGTTCACGTGCTTTTTTAATTTCCTGCTGGTTTTGCCGTTCCAGAATAGTATCAAATTTGGAAAGTATATTGGCAATATATTCTCTTTGCTCACTAAGCGATGACTCATAAAGCCTCTCACCTTTTGCTATAATTGCTCTGTTTTCTTCCGTTTCACGGGGGTGAAACTTTATCTTCGCCAGCTTATCAAGAGATACCTGCTTCTCTTTATCAGTTAAAGCCCCGGGGGTTTGTTCTATCAGTTTATTAAATGATTTTCCATTAGATATAACCGTAACATCTACCTCTAACAATCCATTCATATCATAGCTATACCGGATATCAATTTTTTCTTTTCCCTCAGGTCCTTTTGGTACTTTTACTGTCATTTCCCCAAGAAAAACATTCTTTTTTACAAGCCTGTTTTCACCCTGGTAAATTTTTACATCTAATTCCGTTTGATTATTAAAAGAGGTTTGCACTGTTTTTACTATGCTCGTAGGCACCGTGGTATTTCGTTCGATAATAGGATAATAATGACCACCTTCATTACCACCACTTGGATTATTGACTTCTGTCCCCAGGGTATATGGACACACATCGGTTAAAACAATATCATTTAGCGCGGCATTTTTGTCTTTTAAACCAGCCTGTATAGACGCACCCATTGCAACTACTGAATCCGGGTCTAAATGACATAATGGTAAACGACCAAATAATTTACCTATGGTTGCCCTGAACACCCCCATGCGTGTAGCACCTCCGACCAGTACAATATTATCGATTTCATCCGGAGTAAGGCCTGCATCTTTAATAGCTCTTTCAATGGGCCTTTTAACTCTTATCATTAAGGGCAGGGTTATTCTATCAAACCAGTCTTTTGTGGACACCCATTGAAATTCCTTTTTATGAATTTGTATGGTTTGCTCTATCGCATCTTTACTACCTATTTTTCTCTTTGCCGTCTCCATTTGCATATAGATTGTCTGTAGCTGTTTACTATTGACTGATTCCTTTTCTACACCGAGCTCACCAAGCATGTCATTTACCATAACTTCAACAAAATCTTCGCCGCCCAGAAAGTTATCACCCGAAGTGGCATGAACTTCCATAATACCTTCAAAAAATTCTAAAATTGATACATCGAAAGTACCGCCACCCATATCTAAAATTAAAAAAACACCTTCTTCTTTATCGTGTAATCCATATGCCATTGCGGCAGCAGTGGGCTCATTGATTAATCGTTCAACTTTAAATCCTGCAAGCTCACCGGCTAATTTAGTTGCATGTCGTTGATTGTCATTAAAATAGGCAGGAACACTAATGACGGCCTCATTGATACTTTCACCTAAAATATTTTCAGCATCTTCTTTCAGTGATTTTAAAATTATTGACGATAACTCGGTAGCCGTATAATCTTTTTTGCCAATTTTTATTTTATGCTCTGTTCCCATTAACCGTTTGAAAACAGCAACTGTTTTATCGCTATGGGTTATCAGCCTTTCTTTTGCTATTCTACCAACGGTGACATTTCCTTTATCATCTATGCCTATAACCGATGGCGTTAAAACTTCACCCAGTCTGTTTTTTATTAATTTAAGTCCCCCGTCAGTCCATATACCACATGCACAATTTGTTGTACCTAAATCAATTCCTAATATAGCCATCTAAATACCTTTATAATTATTTTAATTATCAAAATAAGGCAAAAAACCTATTTGTTAACAGCCATACTGATATAGCTCAAGGCAATTACTTTACATTATTTTTAATTGTGGAGTAAAGCTAAAGTGTAACTGTTCAGAAAACACATATCGTTATATATTTTTATATTTCCTGTTTTATAATCAGGATATTTGGGAGCCCTTTACCTAATCAATCACAAAGTTATGTCACTACTCCCTGGTTTTGTGTAAGAGACAATGTGACTGGCCTGGTTTGGGAAGTAAAAACCACCTTTGGGCTGCAAAACAATATTTTTACTTATACCTATTACAATTCATCTGGTATTAATGATGGTGGAGACTGGGGCATAGGTGATACCGGAATTGATACTACCAAACCCGCTATGAAACATCTGCGGGAAACCATGCGGGTTCTGATAACTGTGCGGATAATACCCGATATGATACTGAAAAATATGTGGCGGATGTAAATACCAGCAATGGCGGTGCAGAACATTGTGGCTTAGCTGACTGGCGTTTACCCAGCAAAAACGAACTGTTAACCCTTGTAGAAGACGCCCGCACTGTTGGGGCTTACTTAAATGTAAGCTTGTTTCCTAATGTAAATATAATATCTATTGCCCATTACTGGTCTTCAACTACCTATGCAAACAACAACCAAAGCGCATGGATAGTCGCTTTCGTCGGTGGCAGCCTTAACGCGCTAAATAAAAGTGACCGTTATTATGTTCGATTAGTACGCAATAATCAGTAAATATTATGCTGATTTATTTTCTTTAAACTCATCAAGTGCATCATTAACTTCATCACATAAAAGTTTGTAGTCTTCTTCACCCATATAACGTGCGGCTTCTTTTAAAGCATGATTAGCAATATCGATATGCATTTTAGCGGTTACTACCTGGTTTGATCTTGCCTGCATTCGTGCGCTTTGAATATGTTCCCACATGCTAATTTTCAGTTTTTTACCCAAACCCTGCTCATCTAGTTTATTTGGACCGGATATTTTATAGGGCCTGGTAACATTAGCGATTGGATCTTTTAGTGTCGATTCCTGCTCTTTGTTGATATTTTCTGCCCGGGTATTTTCAACATCTACTTTTTTCAATGTAGAACCGGATTCTGTTTCGCTAGTCTGCACATTAACTGGAGGCTTAATTTCAACAACTTTCTCCTGCTTTGCTTTATGGACCAGTTTTTCAATATGCTTGTGTAAGGGTGCTGAGATATCGTGGGGAGTATTTGAGCCAGGCTGGTCACGGTAGTGACTGATACGTTTAGCCAGATTAAATTCACTCGCCTTAAAAAAAAGATCACGCAAAGCACTAATCAAAGCATTACTTTCATGTTGGGAGAGCATTATTGCATCCTTGTTTTAGGAATATATACCTAAGATAACCATACGAATGGTCCGGTACAATGAGGTATATCAATAGAATCTAATATGTTCTTTAAAGAATTTTTAAAAGCAAAAAGCATTTTTCCGCAAATGCACGCTAAAACACGCAAAATTTTATATTTGTACGCCTGCGGCGCACTGCACATATAATGCTTTTGCTTTTATTTGCGTATATTGGCGTTGACGTGCAAGGAAGCACTAATGCAGTGGGCACATGGATCTGCAGGAACTGCCATTTGCGGAAAATGCTTTTATCTTTTAAATAATATTCATGGGAATATTCTATAAAAACTAAGGCGGGCAACGATCCGCATCATTGATAGCCACACCAGCCGCATCACAAAGGTAATAACCAATTGCAGTAGCGTCTTCCGTTGGATTGGCAAGACTCGAAGCTATGCCCCCCATATTTCTTGCTGCAGAAATTCCAGCTTCCAGACCTAATGCCTGTCTCACATATAAAGGGCCACTACCCAATACAAGTGTTTGAGAACCACCTACTCCGCCCGTGCCATGACAACTTTCACAGTGTTGTTCATAGAGGCTCAAGCCTTTTGCAATCGACGGATTGAGCACACTAATTGTAATGGTTTCACTGTCACTTACAGCAGGTTCAACGTCATTATCCGTTACTGTAAATGTAACCTGGTAAGTATCTTCATCATTGCTGGTGGTTATCCAGTTGAATTGCCCAGTACTGGCGTTAAATGTGGCATTTCTTGTATAAACCGGGCTATTCATATTGGTGCTGAAAGTAATATCATGACCCGAAACGTTTGAAGCCGATATAGTAAAGCTAACTGTATTACCTGGGGTAACCGATTGATTACCTATAGTATTTAATGTAGCAGCATTGCCCGTATTGGTTTGATTATTGGTATCGGGGTTGCTATCGGGCGCCGCACCACCACCGCCGCCACCTCCGCAGGCCTGTAGAATTAATAAGGTATAAAGGATGACTAAAGGTCTAAAACATTTCAACATGGTAAACATCTCCTGACTCATCAAATAGGCGTAACTTCCATGTTTCTCACTATATGAAATAGTAAGTAGCTTTTAGTAATGATTCAAAAATTAGGGGGGAGCAAAAAAAAGTTAAGTTAAGTTTAGTGACTACATGAATTGATCACAAAAATAGTTGATCATTTTGTGAGATAGCTCTAAAACCTTGTTATGAACATATAGTAGGAATACAGCTTGTCTGGATATTCTTAACGTATATCTTTTAATTTTAATTACCTGAATAATTGAAAACAGACAAAACATTTAACCCGGTTACTTATTTGAAATTTATTTGAACAAAATCACTCTTTTAAATCTGTTTCCCAATCTACGTCAACCTAATCACTCTATCAGCGTTAAACCTGTTAACACATGTGTTTTTTAAATACGTCCGTTATTTTTAAACGTTAATAACTGGCTGATAAACCAATTCAATAAATATAAGGAGAAAGATATGAACCGTGTAATGCAGCAGGGTTATTTCTTGCAACAACTCAGGTCTCATAGCCACTGGCTGGCTTTTTTAAGCCTTTTTTCAATAATGCTTTTCAGTTTTTATGGTTGCAGTAGTTCAGGTTCGAATACTACCGAAGCTGATTCTGAACTCGTTATCAGTTTAACCGATGCCGAAGGTGATTTTCTAACCTACACCGTCGATGTGGTGTCATTAAAAATGCGTAAAAGTAATGGCGCAGAAATTGAAACACTTCCACTGACCACACGCCTGGATTTCGCACAGTATGTAGAAGTCACAGAATTTCTTACCGCGGCTACAGTTCCATCGGGCCATTATACCGGTGCACAAATTGTACTGGATTTCAGTAATGCTGATGTGACTGTACAGGATGCTAATGGTGATGCCATTAATGCAAATGTACAGGACAGTGAAGGCAATCCTATTGGTGAGCTAACAGTAGACATCAGTTTAAATGGCGGTAGTGATTTTGTAATAGCACCGGGCATACCAGCACATATTACCCTGGATTTTGATCTTGATGCATCAAACGCCGTAATTGTAACTGAGACAGAAGCAACCGTTATCGTTAGCCCGGTTTTAGTGGCCGATACTATTCTTGAAGAGCCAAAACCCCATCGTTTGCGCGGTCTGTTGGGTCGGGTTAATACCGAAGAAAATCTTTTCAGTGTGTTAATGCGCCCTTTCCGTCACCGTACTGATATTAATTTTGGCCAGCTTAATGTACATGTAAGCGATGACACCAGCTATGAAATTGATGGTGCCGTTTACGGACACGATGAAGGCCTGGCACAACTGGCAACACTTAAGCCAACATCTGCGGTGGTTGTGTTAGGCATACTCGATATTGAGCAACGTCAGTTTAATGCGCTGGAAGTTTACGCGGGCAGCAGTGTTCCCTGGGGCGAAAAAGACATTGTCTCCGGTAATGTAATTTCTCGTAGTGAAAATGTACTGGTAGTTCGCGGTGCCACTTTGGTACGTGCAGATGGTCGTTTTGCTTTTAATGACAATGTCAGTATTACATTAAGTGACGAAACCACCGTTGTAAAACAGGCCGATGTAGAAAATAACTACAGCATTGCCGATATTTCTGTTGGTCAACAAATAACCGTGCTAGGTCAAATCACTAACAGTACAGGTGGCACCATGAACGCAGACCATGTGCGAATGAATTACACCAATCTCGGTGGAACCGTTGTTTCAGCCAGCCCCTTAGCTGTAGATTTGCAGGGTATAGATCGTCGCAACATTGCCTTGTTTGATTTTACTGGCACGGGTTCAGATGAAACCACGGATGCGGATGCGGATTATTACGAAGTAGATTCAGGTGCACTAAGCCTGGAAAATTTACAGATTGGTGAACCGGTTAAAATACGCGGTCATGTACGTTCATTTGGTCAGGCACCGGAAGATTTCACTGCAAAAACAGTGTTAGATGCCAGTAATATGCGCGCACACCTGGTGACTGGATTTGGTGATGGTAGCACCAATGCAATAACCAGCATCAATGAAAATGGTCTGCTACTAAACCTCACTGAAGCAGGTATAGCACATCATATGTTCCGTGCCGGCATTAGCACCGATCTGTTAACACTTGTAGATATGCCACTGATATCACCCCGTGATACCGGCAATGGTTTATTTGTCATTACACAGGGTCGTTCGGTAAATGTGTATACAACATTTGAAAGCTTTCAACTTGCACTCAATGACAAACTTAGTAGAAATTTAGCGGTAATAGCGGTGCATGCCCATGGAGTATACGATGCAGACCAGAACCAGTTACAGGCTACTAAAATAAATGTCAGACTGGCAAATTAACGGCTTCGGAGAATTAAGGTATAAGTGTTATTGTGTGTAAAGTATAATGATGCTGGGTTAGATCATGAGGTTATATTATTTCATTCTGGCTTACGATTAATGCTTTACCAGGATGACACTTTGGTTTTTCGAATAAAAAATAGTATAAATAAATCGGGCAGTCGCGACTGCCCGGTTTATTTATTTTTCTTGTTAATTAAATCGATATTTTCAATTTGTTTTTACAGCTGTATTTTTTCTACGCAACTCTTCGCTAGCCCTGAAAATTTAAATCCGCAAAATTTAATATCTGAAGAAAAAGCGACGACACTTTCAGATTCCACCTGGGATGAAGATGATACTTTCTGGTTATTACTAAACTATGAGCCACCACAAAACATACTCTGGTTATTTGCGGGTGCCGATGATTCTGATGGTAATTATTATGGTGTTTCCACTGACCTGATAATTACAGACTCCCTGCACTTTAACCTCTACGCCGCGCAACAAAATTTTTCATCCGAAAGCACTGAGTTAAGCTGGGGTTTTAGTGGTAGTTTTAATAAATCATTTGGCTGGGGTTTATCGCAATATTTCTGGGGCAAAACAAGCAAACTGGAGAAAAATGACAGGCAACTGACATTAAGTTATTTTAATGAAGGGTTTAATAGCCGTGTATCTTATGAAACCGGTGATGTCGAATTATTTTTTAATGAAATCTTTAAAGCTGAATCAGCCTCAGTTGACCATAGCGCAAGTGAACTTAGCCTGGGTTACAGTTGGGCAGAATTTTATTGGCAACTGAGTTATAAAAAACACCATTATAATAAAGACCTGTCATTTCTTGAGCGGAGTCTTCTTTTACAGATATATTTTGATCCTGTAGGTATACAACAGGCCAGTGCACTGGCTGAAACCGAATCGAGTATTCTTGGAGGATTCCAGCGACAGACTATTTCATATGAAGCTTATCTTAGCCGAATTAAATCCGCTGTCAGTCGTGAAACCGATACCTACGTCTCTCTACGGCTGGTAAAGGCCATCAATGATCAACTACAGCTTAGTTTTAATCTGGATTTACCCATCCAGAATACACCTTTAAGTGGCGGACTGTCTTTGGGGTACATGTGGTAAAAATCTAAAATAAGATGTAAACCAAATCACTTCATCTGCGTTAAACTTTATAAGCAATAGATAGTTAACTGGAAAAATGAAGCATTTCACTACACAATTAAGTTTAAATAACGGTATATCTATTAATAATCACATAGGCCATGAAAATGAAGGAGCGCCCACCCTGACAACTTCGCAGGTTAATACACAGGAAAAAAAACAGGCATTAAATCACTTTCTTAAGGGTGTTGAACGTCGTGCTTTTCGTATGGCGGAAATTGCAACAGGCAACACTGATGAAGCATTAGACCTGGTCCAGGATGCGATGATGGGACTGGTAAAAAACTATGCGCATAAAGATGAAGCCGACTGGGGGCCACTATTTCATCGAATTTTACAAAGCCGTATTCGTGACTGGTATCGACGCAGTAGTGTACGTAATAAAGTTCGGGGCTGGTTAGGTTTGAAATCTAAAGATGATGAGGAACATATCGACCCCATACAAGCTGTGGTGGATATAAACACGAAAAGCCCGCAGGAGATGACCCAAAATTATGATGCCCGTGATGCATTAGATAGCGCATTAAAACGGCTCCCTCCTCGTCAGCAACAGGCTTTTTTATTACGTAACTGGGAAGGCTTTAATGTTGCAGAAACAGCAACAGCCATGAGCTGTTCAGAAGGTAGTGTAAAGACCCATTATTCAAGAGCAGTACACAGCTTACGGCTTGTACTGAAGGATCATTATGAACCCAATAGATGAGAAACTGTTGAAAAACAGTAAAAAAATACTCGATGAAAGTGCCGAGTCACTTGATGCGGCTACCTTATCCAGGTTGAACCAGGCACGACAAAAAGCCCTGGGAAGTCACACAGCAGCTTTTAGTTTTAAAACGAGCTGGATACCCGCGTCTGCCTTTGCCAGCCTGGGCATTGCAGTAACAACAGCCTGGTTATTAACGTCACTGCCTGATGACACTGAACAATTCCAAATAGCTAAAGTATATGAAGATATGGAAATGTTGACATCTGAAACCGATCTGGAGTTACTCGAACAACTGGAATTTGTTAGCTGGTTAGTAGAAGAGGAACAAAACAATGCTGGCTAAGCTTTATGAACTAAGGCATGAACCCGCTTCGTTTTTAAGCCTGCTAATTTTCAGCCTGTTATGTATGCAACCGGTACTTGCAGATGATGCGCCTTCTATGGACTTTCTGGAGTACCTGGGGGCTGAAGAAAACGAAATCGATGGTGAACTAAGTGGACCGGTCGATCTGGATTTAGAACAATATTTAGTCGCTAATAATCCCGCGCACAATAATGGCAAGCAGGATGTAAAAAGCGAGGTCAATGAACATGAATAAAATCTTACCATTTTTAGTTTTTACATTTGCACTGCTGGTTCACCAACAATCGATAGCAGAGGCAATTAGCTGGAGTTCTCTTAGCCCGCAACAGCAGAAAGTGTTGAAACAACTTGAAAGTAACTGGGACCAACTACCTGAGAAACGCCAACTACGCTTAAGCAAAGGGGCCTTGCGTTGGAGCAACTTGACCCCCGAACAACGTCAGAAAGCGAAGCTACGTTTTAACAAATGGAAAAAACTGACACCTGAAATGCGCCAGAAATTACGCATGCGTTTTACTCAGTTTCAAAAAATGTCTGTCGAGGAACGTAAAGTACTAAGAAAAAAGCACCAGTGGTTTAAAAAATTACCTGCTGCAAAGCGTCTACAGCTTAAGCAACGTTGGAAAAATCTACCACCTGCACAACGTCAGGCTTTACGTCAAAGACTACAGAACATGACACCAGCTCAACGACTTCAACTCAGGCAGCGATTGATTGATCGTGCGAGAGAGCTCAATACAGTACCAAAACAGACGCAATAGAAAATATCTAATTAAGTAAATTAAAATGGAATAAATTCACTTTTCAGGTGTTTACATATAAATATATTCTCGTGGATTAATATTCACAACTAACGCATTATTACAGAATACTGCCAACATTTAACAAACAGGGATGTACATATATGCCTGAGCCTATTGAGAAAGTTATCTCCCATATCCCCCGACTAAGACGTTACGCTCGAGCACTGGTGGGAGATACAAACAAAGCTGATGATCTGGTACAGGACTGTTTAACGAGAGCATTATCACGCCTGGGCTTATGGAGAGCAGGTAGCGATATGCGCGCCTGGCTTTTCACTATCATGCACAATGTGTATGTAAATGATTTTCGAAAACAACAGAATAAGCCTCCGTGTTTGTCATTACACGATGTAGTAGAACAATCGCAAATTGGAGCCAGCCCAGATGAAGCGCTCAAATTATCTGACCTTGAAAGCATTTTACGTTCATTACCTGTCAATCAGCTGGAAGTGGTTTTAATGATTGGCCTTGAGGGTTTATCATACCAGCAAGTCGCTGGTATATTAAAGATTCCAGTAGGCACTGTCATGTCAAGACTACATCGAGGTCGCAATCAGTTACGCGGTTGGCTAACAGATAAAACCGACCTGCCCTCAGCACTCAGGAGTGTAAAATGAGTAAGCAAAATAAGCCCGTAACCGATGCAGAATTAAATGCTTACCTTGATGGTGAGCTCAAACAAACGGATTATCTGCGCATTGAGGCCTTTTTAGCAGAGCACCCGGAAGTTGCTAAACAGCTGGGTAATGACAGAGTTATTAAAGCCGGCCTGCACCAACTGTTTGATAAGGTTCTCTGTGAAGACGTACCAGAACATTTATACAAAAATGTTAACCTTAAAGGCAACTACACCAGCAGACACATTATACTTAAAGCTGCCATGATTGCTGGAATTATGCTGATATCAGGACTAGCTGGATGGATGCTTAATATTAACAGGCAAGCATCGTCTGTTCCCGTATTTGCGCACCTGGTGCAACCCGCCACATTTGCACATATTATTTATTCAACCGATGCTCTTCATCCCGTAGAGTTTAATGCAAAAGACCAGAACATATTAACTAGCTGGTTATCTACTCGAATGCACACCGATATAACTGCCCCAATATTAACCAGTGCTGGATTCGAATTAATTGGTGGACGCTTACTACCTTCATCAAACAGAATGGCGGCTCAATTTATGTATGAAAATACCGCCATGCAACGGATAACGGTTTATATACGTCGATACACCTGGGCGGAGGAAATAACTTCTTTTAGCTACGCAGAAGAAAATGGCGTGGGGGTATATTTTTGGCATAATCAAAAAATGGGTTATGCCGTTACGGGTAAAATAAATAAAAACCAGTTAATGGTTGCTGCTCAGGCAGTTCATGATTTTTTTAGTAACAAAAGCGACAGACCTTTATAGCATAACTTATCTGTCACCTTTTTCTCACTTTTCTTTCACTTTTATACACTTCTCTATAATTACTCTATCTTAAATCGGTAGAGTAATTATAAAATTTATTTTATCTAACGGAATAAATTAACCATTTATTTGTTAGTAATATATGAGTAAAGAAAATCAACTGAATCACATCAGTTTAATTCTGCCTCTATTTACTGTCTAGCTGAAATTTATATATCCAGCGGACATTAATCATTGTTAAATAATTGTAAAGAATAAGGGATAAATTTATGAAAAAATTATCGAAAACTCTAGTTGCAACTTTAGCAATTAGCCTTGCTCCATTTATGGTTAATGCGGGAAAAGAATCAAAAAATGAATACATTGCAAATATGCAGGCACTAAATGATTCCGGTGTTTGGGCTGAAGTCGAGATGAAACTTAAGGGTAATACTTTAAAAGTTGAAATAGAAGCAAGCGGTTTAGAAGCCGGAAAACCGCACCCTCAACATATACATGGTTTTGGAGATGCGACTAAAAATGCGACGTGTCCTGGATTTGAAGCAGATGTAGATGGTGATGGCGTTATCTCTGTAGGAGAAGGTGCCCCATTCTATGGCCCGATTGTACTACCCCTGGTTCCATTTGACCTGGTAGATGAGTCCGGTAATTTAGAGTATGAAATAAAACTTACTTTTAATCCGCAAAGCCTGGGAGACCTGTCGAATAGAACAGTGGTTATGCACGGCATGACTGTCAATGGTACATATGTACCCAGTCTTCCTGTTGCCTGTGGTCAGCTTGAACTTGAAGCAGAAGATTAAGGGTACGATTAACTGTAGGGTGGATCAAGCAACGCGGATCCACCAGGCTTCGTGATAATGGTGGATCCGCTTCGCTTGATCCACCCTACGCGACAATTGTGTTTACCAGGTTCTCTGCGCCTCTGTTGCAAAGTTTAAATAATTTTGAGTATACGCTTTAGGAAATACACATCTTGTTTAATTTAAATATTAAACAAGCTGGATAATTAACTACCTGGAGCACGTAATAACTCAGGAGCTACTGCCAGCGGTCCGCTCAAACTATGTAAAAAACTCTCTATTTGTTTTAGCTCTTTATCACTAAGCTTAACTGGTAATAAATCTGTATGACCAATCGGGGCTATAGGTATGGTGTTATAGTGTTTGATAACTTCTTTAAGATTATCCAGTTGCCCTGCATGCATATAGGGACTGGTTTCTACTATATTACGTAATGTCGGCACTTTAAAAGCACCTAAAGTTTCATCTCGTTTTCTATTTGCAAATTTCAGTTCAGAACAATCCCCTTCAGCAGCATCGCTGTATTCACCTAAACAATTGAATTCACTTTTAAGCGCCAGGAGTATTCCTTTAAAACGCCCCTGGTCAAGGCTGGGTTTATTTTTTTTCGCCATATACTGAATTGTAATTTTGGGCCTTATCGATGCGGGATCAGGTGACCCGGTATTATGAAAGCCATGGTGTGTAAACAACGGCCCCTGATGACAGGTCACACACATTGCTTTGCCTATAAAAAGTTTTAAACCCGCTATCTCATCAACAGATAAAATTTTATTTGCTCGTGCTAACTCATTTTTTTCAAGTGCATCAACATAGTTATCAAATCGAGCAGGACCCGGTACAATCAATCGTTCGTAAGCCGCAATTGACTTACTTATATTTACGAAAATTCGCGTAATTATTTTACGATCTTCATCTGACATGGCATACCAGTCTTCATCAGACTTTCGTATGCCGATGGGTGCGGCATTATCTGGAAAACGTTTAATATCTGATAAATCAGGTAATATCCCAAATACCTTTTCATACATTTTTTTATAACTTAAATCATTATAAATAATTTTTGCAAGTTGCGATCTGTTGCCCCCATGCTCTACACCTGATTCCAGGGGACCCAGTGCCTGCGACCATAAACTGTCACTTCTACCGTCCCAGAAAAACCAGGGACTATACGCAATGCCAACAATACTGGGTGCACTACGGCCAGTTTCACCAATACCTTTAGATTTTGCCAGTCCATCGGTAAAGTTTTTTGCTACTTGATGGCAGCTTACACAGGCTACTTTTCCATTGGAGCTTAGGCGTTTATCAAAAAACAGTTTATGACCAAGTCTGGCCGCATCTGCGTTATCAGCATATTTATTTGAGGGGTCAGGTGGTAATTCTGGCAGGTTTTTAATCGACTGAAGGCGTAACATTGTTAACTCTGTATCACTCCAGCCAGTCACCTGTGTTGCCTGTAGAGAAAAAGTAAAAACCCAGAGTAATAAGTAGAATATATTTTTATTAAATTTTAGTGATGTTTTGAAATTCATGTATTCTATATTTTTTATTGTTAGAGTATTAAAAAGTAATTTTAAATTTAACCTTATCGGTAATGTTCCCTGTTCGAATGTTAAACCATATTTCCCAGTCACCACTCATACTAAATTTAAGCCCTTCAACAAGGTAATCACCCCTGCTAAGTTCGCTAACGACCGGCTCTGTAGGAAGACCATGTTTATGTGCTGGCATGCCGCCATAAACAGAAACCCTGGCTTTCTCTACAGGTTTCCCATCAAGTGTATCTATATGAAGTACCCAACTATGAATTTTATTTAAGGGCAATGGTTCAACACGGCTTTTAAATGATACTCGATAATGAGTGCTATCAATTGTTGTTGTGTTCGTCACTTGATTAGACGCATTAGCATTAAATGAAAAAAATAATAATAAAACCATTAAACATTTGTTTGAACATTGTTTTACCGTGTTCATATACACCATAATTACTCCACCTGAATTAACCTGATCCACTGATAAATATATTATAAGGTTATTTATAAGTACAACCTATAATCAACTACCCAAATTACATAAAAAATGCCACTCTTTTTAAGGAGTGGCATTTTGAAGTTTTACCTCCATAAAAGATTAACTCCAGTCAGGAATTAATCGTCATCATCACCTACTACCAGACGGCCTAACCATGAAGGACCAGCGCCAAAGACATTCTGGATTTCTCCGAAGGGTGCGTCGGGTACGCCGTCACAATCTTTATCAGCTGAAGGTGGAGTCGCAGGACAACCTGTATAAGGCACCGTTTCAGTGTTCTTACGTTGCGGGCCATGATCGGCAAAAGTAATAACGTTGTTCTTAAGGTGCTCACGCAGGACCATAGCGGGTACCCAGAAATTATTGGGTGCAACCTGAAGGACGGCTGGCCTACGACCGGGAACAACTATTTCAGCGGTATTAACCGGATCACAAATTCCAATCACACTCGGTGTATTAAGATCCGGATTGAAATCACCACATGGGAATCGCATGTTACGACCACCTGATGTACGACACTGACGATCTGTGCCTTCACCATTAGGATAACAGCTAACTACGGTGATTATTTCACTTGGATCAACACGTCTGTTATTAATTTTCATTTCCAGAATACGCCCACCCACTACCTGCAAGGGCACAGACGTTGGAGAATTTTCCAGATCCAGAACGAAACGCATGTTGTCGGAGAACCCCATCCACCAGCCACCACGGTGACGGAAAGGATGTGGATCAAAGACACCTTCAAGGAAACCTTCATAACGTCCACGTAACAGACCACCGGTAAATTCTACCAGTGAAACCGCAGGGGTGAATGGCATGAAGTTATAGATTTCGCCTACTGTAATTGCTCCGTCTGAAAAACCACCACTAGCTAAAGGCGTACCTTGAGCAAAAACAGGAATGTCAAAACGGAAACCGTTACTGATTGCAAATGCAGAATCATCGGTAATAGCTGGATCACCTGTCGCTTTACCCAGTGCCAGTGTTGCATCACCAATGAAGTTGTTCATGAAATCACCAATAACATCAC
>Ga0316207_10002194_pt1 | contig 20848 bp, 25 predicted proteins | sample 6weekpyrite_MG_FD_204943 | JGI IMG/M metagenome (GOLD analysis project Ga0316207, IMG submission 204943) | Microbial mat bacterial communities from mineral coupon in-situ incubated in ocean water Damariscotta River, Maine, United States -... | ecosystem: Environmental > Aquatic > Marine >...
GGCACAAGATTGTATATGCCACACCTTTAGTGCAAGTAATCTGTAAACGTTTTTCTTTGTATCAAGTGATTTTATTACATCACGTTATTTAATCTAACCATTAATTCCATGAGGTTTGATTTCATCAAAATAATAACCGACAAATAGCAAAATAAATAACGTAATGGACAAGGTAACACGAACGGTTAAAGAAGTAACAACCCGTTTAGAGTTACTATCATCTTGCGCCAGAAAAAACATACCTGATCCAAGACTAAGCAAAATTAATATGAAATTTATGATAATTAATGTTTTAATCATTTTAGCGACTCAATAAATTTATATACTTTCATATTAACATAGTTATGCGATATTCAAATTACCAATTCAGATTTTCTTTACTCGGAAGTATTCTCGCGTTACTTGGTATTATTTTATTTTCCAGCCTTGGCACCTGGCAGGTCTACAGGGCAACCGAAAAACAACAACTACAGGATGAAATGGATATCCGCTTAGAACAGGAGGCATTGTCTCTTGAAAGAGATATTGATGATATCGAAGCTAAAAAATATATTAAAGTGGAAGCAACGGGACGATATGATAGTCTGAATGAAATCTTAATCGACAATATAATAAATAATGGCAAAGCCGGATATCATGTATTGACGCCGTTCATTCTAAAAGAGGACAACTCTGTAATTATGGTAAACAGGGGGTGGATTCCTTTAGGTAGAGATCGACAAAAATTACCCGAATTACGATCTCCGCAGGAACAGCTAAAAATACATGGTATAATTGCGCCGCACAGATCACAGCCACCCCTCATTTTAGGGCAGCTGGATATTAAAACAAAAGTTTGGCTCTATTTTGATAAAATGGTCTTTGAAAAAAAAATAGGCACTACTATATTGCCCGTAGTCATTTTACTAAATAAAAATGATAAATATGGATATGTCAGAGAATGGCCAAAATATAAAGAAAAGGTAGGCATGCACATAGGTTATGCAATTCAATGGTATGTATTTGCCATTATTGTACTGGCTACTTATTTGGGTGTTAACTTTAAAAGAAGACAAACTAATGACAGAAAACCAGACAACGAATAAATCTGATTCAATCGAGATGAAAAAAACAAAAAATAACACCACTTTATGGGTAATGATTTTTTTATTCGGCATGCCCTATGTTGCAGCAACTTACTTTTACTTTAATCGGGATAATATCGATCTGGGATTAACGTCTAATTACGGAACTATCATTTCACCAGTACGCTCAGTTACAGACAGACAACTTAAAAAACTGGATGAAACCGATTTCAAATTATCATCACTAAGAGGGAAGTGGATTATACTTTCTATTGGCAGCAGTGCATGTCAACAGGATTGTATAGATAACCTGTACAAAATAAGACAACTTAGAAAAGCAGTTGGTCAGGAATACAAAAGAATAGCAAAAGTTTTTTTTCTACAGGATAAAAATAATCTACAAAGCTTTACTGCTTTATTGAAAGACTATCCGGACATGGATGTAATTATTCCTTCCGGTAGCGAATATGAAAGATATCTGTCTATTTTTTCTTATCATGGAAGCGATATTAAAGATGGCATTTTTATTATAGACCCTTTAGGTAATTATATGATGATGTATCCAAAGGGCGCTGATCCTTCCAAAATAATTAAAGATATAGAACGGCTGTTGAAAATTTCAAAAATCGGTTAATAAATTCTATAATTTAAAATCCGTAGATTACCGACACAAACATTCGCGAATTGAACATTTTTCAGGCGTAGCCTAATGAACTGGATTGCGGTATCGTTTTAATATTGATTATCGTTCTTAGTGCATTACCATTTTGAATGTGACGCACATAACTTCGATAGAAGCTGCCTTCATGCTACATTAAAATCGGCGTCTGCAGGAAAAGCGGAGGCGAATAACCTGAATCGTGATGTTAATTTGTCTTTTGTTATCGTAAGTTTGTGCGCTAGCTTATCCATAGTTTGGTTGTTGCATCCTTTGCGTGCCGGTGTGTTTGATCACAAACCATTATACAGTCTAGGCCTCTTTTGTTTTTGGGGGGTATGTGAGGATTGGGTGCATATCCATGCGGTGCCCAAAAAGACTTGACCACTATGGTCGGGGATATGTATGCTCTATTACAAATTCACTTGTTTACCTCAGAAATAATGTTTATCACCTGACTAGGGGCCTTTGATGAAAGCCAAAATTTATCTTTTAGCCATGAGTTTTTCTGTATCATTTTTTGTTTTTCCAACTAAAAATATTACGCTGGGTGAGGATGAGTTATTACGCGCTCACAGGTAGCAAAATATAAATGCGACACACTATATTTCTATTCCTGTCTTTAGCTGTATTCTGGTTACTTAATTCAGGCCAAAACACCGCCCTTATTTTGTCGCTTGGGTTTGCTTCTATCGTTTTTGTTACATACATAGCGCACCGAATGGATGTCGTCGATCACGAGTCCCAGCCCCTGCACCTCACACTAAAACTTCCTGGTTATTATGTCTGGCTTTTTAAAGAAGTCATTCTCTCTAATGTATTAGTGGTAAAACATATCTGGTTGGGTAATAACACTATTTCACCCACCCTCACCACCATTACAGCCAGCCAAAAGACGGATATAGGAAAAGTGATTTACGCAAACTCGATTACACTGACACCGGGCACCGTTACCGTTAGCCTGGAGGGCGATCAATTTATGGTGCATGCTTTATTGCGAAAATCGATTGAAGAACTGCAAACCGGTGAAATGGATCGCCGGGTAACGCAACTGGAAGATTAATGTTAATCGCCGCAACCATCGCTATTTTTGTCGTTATGATTATCGCGATTACTCGCGGAATCATGGGGCCTACACTTTATGACCGTATACTTGCGGTCAATATGTTAGGCACCAAAACAGTACTGCTTATCTCACTGTTAGGGTTTGTCATGGGGAGACCAGCGTTTCTGGATATTGCCATTGTGTACGCATTAATCAATTTCATTAGTGTTGTTGGCGTATTACGCTATTCTGACAGCTCTGTATTTAAACCCCTCAAACAGCAGAAAAAACAATGAAAGGGCACTCATAATGGACATGTTGATGCAGATAACCAGCGCTCTGTTTTTACTTATAGGCAGTTTTTTGTGTATATCGGGCGGGCTTGGTATTTTACGTTTTCCGGACTTTTATACACGATTACATGCAGTAGGGGTGACGGATACATTAGCTACCGCGATGATTTTAATTGGCCTGATGCTGCAAAATCCCGATGGCCTTGTGATTGTAAAACTGTTAATCATTTTGCTGATGACGTTATTTATAAACCCGGCTGCAAGTCACGCACTGGCGCAAGCTGCCATGCAAAATGAACTCATGCCGGTACTCGATAAAAAAGATACTAATGGGAAGGTAACATCATCGAATCCCTGATCGACATTGTCTTATTGGCATTTTTGGTGGTTATTGCTCTTGCCATTGTCAGAATGAAGGACCTGTTTGCAGTCATTATGCTATCAGGCATTTACGGGTTGTTGTCCGCGAGTTTTTTTGTCGCTATGGATGCGGTGGACGTGGCATTTACAGAGGCTTCTGTGGGTGCGGGCATTTCTACTTTGCTAATGCTGGTGGCGATTACCATGACTGGACGCACCGAACATCCTGTGAACCATAAACCGTTGCTTGCCTTAGCTGTGGTTATTGTCACAGGGGGATTATTAATCTATGGCACGCTGGATACGCCGTATTTTGGTTCTGCACAGGCGCCCATTCACCAGCATGTTGCACCACGCTATATTAACGACTCGATGCAGGAAGTTGGCGTGCCTAATATCGTAACTTCTGTGCTGGCAAGTTATCGGGGGTTTGATACCTTTGGTGAGGTAGTCGTCATCTTTACTGCAGGTATAGGTGTGCTTGCACTTTTATCAATGGTGTATCGCCCACGCGTAACTGACAAAGATACTGGCAAAGATACAGTAGATATCGACACCTTTAATGATTCGATGCATGAAAAACATCTAATCCTTCGTATTGTCAGTAAAATCCTGCTGCCTTTTATTATGTTGTATGCTCTTTATGTCCAGTTTCATGGGGATTTTGGTCCGGGTGGCGGTTTTCAGGCCGGGGTAATTTTTGCCGCTGCTATCATTTTATATACCATGTTGTTTGGTATAAACACCGCAAGCAGAGTGATTAATCTGTCTTTGATCCAGATACTCGCCGCTACCGGTGTTTTGATATACGGTAGCGTCGGTCTGGTCTCCCTGTTGAACGGTAAAAATTTTCTCGATTACAGTGCTTTATCGACTGACCCCATTGCGGGTCAGCACCTGGGCATTTTATTAATCGAACTAGGCGTGGGTATAACCGTTGCGTCAGTGATGGTGATTATCTTTTTCAACTTTGCCGAGCGTCGTGAAAGCATACATGGCGTTGAAAATAACGCTGAAAATTGCAGCAAAGAAAACGACGAAGCGCAAAGCGCAAAAATACCATGATAACAGGACTTTTTAACGACTGGGTTGTGATAGTACTGATGATGATTGGTTTTTACATCGTTATCGCCCATGGCAACCTGATTAAAAAAATTGTCGGCCTGACTATTTTCCAGACCTCTGTATTTATATTTTATATCAGCATGGCAAATGTTAAAGGCGGTAGTGCTCCTATTTTGGCGGAAGGTATCAAGCTGTACTCCAATCCTTTACCGCATGTTTTAATTCTTACTGCAATTGTTGTTGGCATTGCCACCACAGCGCTGGCACTGGCATTGGCGGTACGCATTAAAGAAGCCTATGGCAGCATCGAAGAAGAAGAAATACAAAAGAAGGATAATCTGGATTGTTAACTCATCTGCCCATATTACAGGTCATCGTACCGCTGATGGCAGCGCCTTTATGCCTGATATTATCGCGTCCTCGCCTGGTATGGCTGTTTGCGTTGATTACCAGTGGTCTGGCTTTTTTAATCAGCGGGCTAATACTGCAACAGGTGATGGCATCGGGTACGATTATCTACGAACTAAGTGGCTGGCAAGCACCCTGGGGTATTGAATACCGCATCGATCAGCTCAATGCCTTTTTGTTGCTGATTATATCAGCAATTAGCACCGTAGTATTAATCGCAGCAGATACCAGTATCAAACAGGAAATCCCTGCCGAAAAACAAACCTATTTTTATATCCTGTACCTGTTATCGCTGACGGGAATGCTGGGAATAGTCGCCACCGGGGATGCATTTAATGTTTTTGTTTTCCTCGAGGTTTCTTCGCTTTCAGCCTACGCATTAATTAGTTTAGGAAAGGACAGGCGTGCACTATGGGCCGCCTTTCAATATTTAATTATGGGGACTATTGGTGCAACCTTTATTCTGATTGGTATCGGTTTAATGTATCAGATGACCGGCACTCTGAATATGCATGACCTTTCCATACGCCTGCCAGCGGTAGAGCATACACGGACGGTGTTTACCGCTTATGCCTTTGTCATCGTCGGCATCTGTCTGAAACTGGCGTTATTCCCACTGCACTTATGGCTGCCAAACGCGTACGCATATGCACCCTCGATAGTGACCGCTTTTTTTGCAGCTACAGCGACCAAGGTCGCAGTTTATCTGCTTATTCGTTTTACCTTTTCAGTCTTTGGTCTTTCCTTCTCCTTTACCGCCGTGCCGTTACAGATTCTGTTTCTGGTGTTTGGTTTACTGGGCATTTTCGTTGCATCAACTGCGGCTATCTATCAAACAAATGTTAAACATTTATTTGCCTACTCCAGCATTGCACAGATTGGTTACATGATTGTCGGTTTTAGCATGACCACTATTACTGGTTTAACGGCAACCTTGTTACATCTATTTAATCACGCCCTGATGAAAGGAGCACTGTTCTTAGCATTGGCAGCGGTGATGTACCGCATTGGCCGTGTTCAATTAAGCCAGTTTCAGGGTTTGGGTCGGCAAATGCCACTTACCATGGCAGCCATCGTCATCGGTGGTTTAAGCCTGATAGGCGTGCCCTTAACCGTCGGTTTTGTCAGCAAATGGTATCTGATTCTGGCCACCCTTGAAAATGGCTGGTGGCCGGTTGCGGTACTCATTCTATTGGGTTCACTTCTGGCGGTGGTTTACGTCTGGCGTATTATTGAAACCGCCTATTTCAAACCGTTGTTAGCCGGCAGTGGCACCATAAAGGAAGCACCGCTATCATTTCTGATTCCGGTATGGATACTGGTTATTGCCAATATCTACTTTGGTATCGATACCCGCCTTAGCGTTCAGGTCGCACAGTCGGCAGCGCAGAGCTTGTTTGGGGTCGGGTTATGAATCTTTCCCTGCAGTCCATGTTACAACTCAGCATCATCCTGCCCATGTTAACGACGCTGGCTATTGTGGTAACTGGACGCAAACCCAATTTGCGCGAAGCCGTGACCATAACGACCTGTTTGGCGTTGCTCTATTTTACGGTTAATCTTTATCAGGGCATTAAACAAGGTGAAAGCATCCGCGCGTTTTGGTGGGAGCTTTTACCGGGTTTGCAGATAAGCTTTAGCATTGAGCCACTGGGCATACTGTTTGCGTTAATTGCCAGCTTTCTCTGGCTTGTCACCACAGTCTACGCCATCGGTTATATGCGCAGCCATGAGGAACAAAATCAAACCCGTTTTTACGCCTGTTTTGCTATCGCTATCGGCAGCGTAATGGGCATCGCCTTTGCCGAAAATCTGTTCACCCTGTTTATTTTTTATGAAGTATTAACGCTTTCCACCTATCCTTTGGTGACCCACGCGGGAACCGAAAAGGCTAAAAAAGGTGGGCGGATTTATCTTGGCATACTGCTCAGCACCTCCATTGTGTTTTTTCTGTTAGCCATTGTCAGCACCTGGTTTATGGCCGGCACACTAGACTTTAAGCCTGGTGGCGTATTTGCCTCTGATGTGAATACCTCGGTTGCAGGTGTCGTGCTGCTGCTGTTTATTTTTGGTATCGGCAAAGCGGCTATTATGCCGTTTCATCGTTGGCTACCGGCTGCAATGGTTGCTCCCACACCAGTAAGCGCACTGTTACATGCGGTAGCCGTGGTAAAAGCCGGTGTCTTCACGGTATTAAAAGTATGCGTGTTTATTTTTGGCATCGATTTGTTGGCAGAATTACCAAGCACCCAGTTTCTGCTCTATCTGGCAGGTGCATCCGTCTTGCTGGCATCACTGGTGGCGATGCGCCAGGACAATTTAAAAGCCAGGCTGGCATATTCGACTGTAAGCCAGCTTGGCTATATTACTATCGGTGCACTACTGGCCACCTCAGCAGGGGTAATAGGCGGCTCGATGCACATTGCTATGCATGCTTTTGGTAAGATCACACTGTTTTTCTGCGCAGGCGCTATTCTGGTCGCCGCTCATAAATCAAAGATAAGTGAAATGCGTGGCCTGGGCCGACAGATGCCAATTACCATGGCGGCGTTTTTTATTGCTAGTCTGAGCATTATCGGTGTACCACCCACCGGAGGCACCTGGAGCAAATGGTTTCTACTAATGGGCACCATAGAAGCAGAACAATGGATTCTTATGACGGTACTTGTGATTAGCTCTTTATTAAATATCGCTTATTTGTTACCCGTATCTTTGCATGCTTTTTTCTCCACTGACAAAACATCCACCGCTGCAACTGGAATAAAAGAAGCACCGCTGCCATCATTAATCGCCCTGTGCATTAGCACGGCGGGCTGCTTGGTTTTATTTATCTACCCACAGCAACTCTATGAGTTAGCCAGTTCAATTTTAGGCACTACAGGAGGCGCTCATGGGAAGTAAACCCCAATCATTTTTTTATCAATTCGATAACTTGAATAGCACTTTTTATGTCATCACCTTAACAATCTACCTGGATAATTCGTCCACGATAATTTCTCAGGAAACTTAATGCTATGAATGAAACCGAAGAAAAACATTGGTTAGTCAAGCCAGAGACCATTCGTTGGCTTTGGCGAGGCGGTTATGTGATATTGGCTCTCGTGGTTTTCGCTGACTTTTTTATTCACACGCATGCATATTTTCAAATTGATGGCAGCTTTGGTTTTTATGCCTGGTATGGTCTGGTTGTTTGTATTGGCATGGTTATATTGGCTAAAGCGCTAGGCATTTTCCTGAAACGCAAGGACACCTATTATGACAATGAGTGATTTTCCACCAGGCATTGCTTTAATTTTTGGTGCGTTCCTGATACCTGTCGTGAGTCAACAGATTCGATCTATCCTGATTCTTGGTTTGCCACTCGTGGTACTTTGGCTTATTTGGAGTTTGCCTGAAGGCTCATTTGCTGCTGTACCTCTTTTTGATTATCAGTTGACTTTTGTACGCAGCGATTCACTGAGTCGTCTCTTTGCCACTATTTTTTCCATAATGACATTTGCCGGTAGCCTGTACGCACTAAAACAAGAACGATTACTTGAGCTGGCCGCTGTCTTTGCCTACGCCGGTAGCGCCATTGGTGTCGTTTTTGCTGGAGACTTGATCAGCCTGTTTATTTTCTGGGAAATAATGGCGCTGGCTTCAACTCTGGTTGTGCTCTCAGCGGGTAATATCCTTAGTTATCAGGTGGCAATGCGCTATTTTTTAGTACACGTATTTGGCGGTTCAATTTTGCTGGTGGGAATACTGGTACATATTCATAGCACAGGTTCTACCGCATTCGATGCCATGCAATTAAATTCCTTTGGCACGGCGATGATTCTTATCGGCTTTCTGATTAACGCTGCCGCACCTCCATTATCAGCATGGCTAGCTGATTCTTACCCTGAGGCTTCTTATACTGGCACCGTATTTCTTTCTGCTTTTACTACCAAAGCGGCGGTATATGCTTTACTGCGCGGCTTCCCAGGCACCGAGATTCTTATTTTCATCGGACTATTCATGATATTTTATGGCATTATCTATGCGCTACTTGAAAATGATATGCGCCGCATCCTGGTTTACAGTATTGTCAATCAGGTAGGTTTTATGGTCACTGGCATCGGAATTGGTACTGAGATGGCACTTAATGGCGTTGCCGCACACGCCTTCACGCATATTATTTATAAGGCGCTACTACTGATGTCTGCAGGTGCAGTACTGTATATGACAGGAAAACGAAAATGTACTGATCTGGGAGGACTATTCCAAAGCATGCCTGTTACAACCGTATGTGGCATTATTGGTGCGCTTTCAATCTCATCATTTCCGCTGACTTCCGGGTTTATCAGTAAATCTATGATCAATCAGTCGGCCGCAGATGAAAGCCTGATTATCGTATGGTTTATGTTGCTGGCTGCATCGGCGGGCGTATTTCTTCATGCGGGCATTAAATTTCCCTGGTTTGTCTTTTTCCAGAAAGACTCAGGTTTGCGTCCACCAGATCCACCCTGGAACATGAAGTTGGCAATGATCTTTTTCGCAGGGTTATGTATCGGATTAGGTGTATATCCTGAATATCTCTACGCATTGCTGCCTTACCCAGTCGCTTATCAGCCTTATACCGTAACGCATGTTATTAATATGTTGCAGGTTCTGTTATTTTCGGGATTTGCTTTTTTCCTGATGTTGCCGCTCATGAAAAGAACGCTGACCATTACTTTAGATGGCGACTGGTTCTACCGGCGAGTTTTTCCTGGCATTTTCAAATACCTGCTCGCTGTAGTGTGGAAGATTGATAAGACTATACGACAGACATTTCTCGCAAGATTAAATGGCGGGCTGGCATTTCTTTCGCAAAGACATCAGGGAATCAGTGGCTTACTTTCACGCACTTATCCTGCTGGCAGCATGGTTATGTGGGTTGCAGTGATGCTTGCAGCCTATTTATTTCTTAGTTTTATCACGCATTAGCCGCAAGCCCACATGAATTGAAGATATGTAAAGCATTTTTGATGTAAGAATAAGTTGTATAAACTTATCTGGAATTGGCCCACCACATGCTGCGAATCATAACCACTAAAAACAATACGCCACCGATTATTGAAATTAAGCCCCCGAGCCCCATCATGCCCATTCCAACTACTTCAGGTAAGCTATCCAGTCCCTGAGCTGCACCGGCTGTTTTTCGTTGCACGCCATAACCACCCGACCATGCCAAACCTAGAATATGCATCAGCTGACCACTGGCGTATATGTAGGGCTGAATTCTAGCCATTTTCCATACAGGTTTTTTATAACCAAGCAGCGGTAATAGATAATAAGCTACGCCCATAAATGCAAGGGTAACCCCAACGATAGAGCCATGATAATGTGCCGGAATAACCACATTAACACCATGTATTAAAAACCCGATGATGCCGCCTGCTGCAAATAAAATAATTGAGCTTAACAGTGCAGCTTTTGCTGCATCACTTTCAAAATTTTTACATAATTTAGACTTAAAAATACTCCAGACAATAATTAACCCTAAAGGTAATGAGGTTAAACCTCCATATTTCATCAGGCTCGTAAATTCAGTTTTATGTTCGGGTGAAAATACCGGATAAACAATATAGATATATAAAGCATAAATTAGTGGAACCAGTAAAAATATAAATAACCATTTTATAAGTAATGAAGTGCAGGGTAGTTTTCCGCCAGCAAAACTTAAAATTAATAACCAGGAAAACAGCAACAAAGCAGTATGGCTAAATTGCAGAATATGACCGCTGCCCCAGAATAAATATTCAAAATAAATTAACTGATCCTGATCGATGGGTAGTTTTAACCAGGACACCATAAGCGCAATAAATGCAGATATTGTTAACAGGGCTGCAATATACGGCGCAAATTTAATTATTTCAGCATCTGCTGCGGGTAAAACCGACAGGGCTCTTAAACACTGAAGAAACACCCCAGCTGAGAATAGACCAATACCCCATAAGAAAAGAGCGTCTTGCAAGACCGGAATATAATTATTAATAAGCGGTTTTCCGGCCCCCATAAACGGTGAGACAATAATAATAATGGTTCCAGATAAACATAAAATAAGGGCTATTTTTTCGACTAAAAGATATTTGCTTCCCGCATAAATACTCCAGAAAACACAGGAAAATGACATAAACCAGTAAAGAACCGAAAGGTTTACATGCACTACCAGTGCGGTATGAAAAAAATCAATCCAGGGAATAATATTCTGAACACCGGGGGTGCGCGATAATACCAGTAACAGTGAAAACAAACCTGCTGCAATTAGCGAAGCAACACCCAGTTTGAGCCAGGATGAAGTCAGGGGTGACCCAATGGTATTAATACATATATTCATATTATCGCAGGCTATTTCAAAAAACGTAATTTTAATTAGTATTTATATGATAATCAATTAATAGAGACGTCCTTTAAATAGTAATTGTGTTTTTCATGTCTGTGAATGAATTATGCTGATATACTCATTGTAACTTTAAATAATATTCTGGAGCTTGATATGTCTGAAGTAAAATTCAATAGCAATTTAACTGATGAAGTTAAAATATCCCCGGAAGCCATGAACCAACTTGCGGCAATTATTAACCAGGAAGCTGACGCTTCGGGCATACGAATTTATGTGTCCGGTGGCGGTTGTGGTGGCATGACTTATGGTATGACGCTGGTCGAGCAACCTACAAAATTTGACTGCGTATTAGAAACAGAAAAACTCAATCTTTATGTTGATAGCGTTGCACTGGGTTACTTATCGGGGGTTGAGATCGATTATAAAACCGAAGGGCTGAACCAGAGCTTTGTGTTTAAAAATGTCTTTTCACAAACGGGGGGTTCCGGTGCCTGTGGTGGATGCGGCGGTGCTTCCGGCGGTGGTGGTGGCTGTGCTTAATTACCCGCTGATTTAAGCGACTCAATAACATACCGCCTTATGAGCTGAAATTCAGTGGCTGATTCGATAAATTCACTGAATACCTGCACATGATTATTTTGCGTAACCTTACGGGCACAGAAAATACCGGATGAATGAAACAGTTATTGTTTTTAAACTATCTACTTTCATACTAAGATACTACGTTAATACATTATAACTAACAGAGCCCACCATCAAACCCTTTCTACTGCTTATTTCACAACCCAATAGTTATCGAATAGCCCCTTATATTAAAGCCGCCAAACGCATGGGGCTAAATATTTTGGTGGCATCGCGCGGGGAGTATTCGCTAATTTCAGAAGTTTACGAAGGACTGCATATTGATTTAGACAATCACGATGCAGCCATTAATCTTATTTTAAAAACCGCACAATCTAAATTTATTGTCGGCGTACTTGGCTCTGATGATAGCACCGTAGAGCTCGCCGCCAAAATAGCCCACACATTAAAACTCCCCCATAATCCGCCAGCCGCCGCGCAGCTTACCAACCGAAAAGATTTAGCCCGCGCGCATTTATCACTTCATCAATGTGCCGTGCCGATTCATTGTGTAATCAACTTGAATGATTCTATCGATCGTCAAGTAGCAGGCTTGCCTTGGCCCTGCGTAATTAAGCCGATAAATTTATCCGCAAGTCGTGGCGTTATTCGCGCTAATAATAAAGCTGAATTTATTCTCGCCTGTGCGCGCATTAAACCTATTATTGGCGATGCGGTTAATGCGTTTGAGCGCAATCACTTATTAATCGAAGAATATATCGATGGGGTTGAAGTTGCTTTTGAAGGTTATTTACAAAATGGAGAATTATTTACACTGGTTATTTTTGACAAACCTGAGCCATTAAATGGCCCATTTTTTGAAGAAACAATTTATGTAACGCCTTCAACTTTAAGTCAAAATATTCAAACCAAAATTAAACAACGTATCAGCGAAGCGTGCAAAGCCTATGGTCTAACTACTGGGCCGATTCATGCGGAACTAAGAGTTAGTGAAAATGATGCCTGGATACTGGAAGTGGCGAGTCGCACCATTGGTGGTGACTGCGCTAGGTCATTAGACGCGGGAAACGATTTTAATTTGGAAGAATTAGTTATTGCATTAGCCATTGGACAAAAAATAGAAACAAAACCGCCAAAAAATGCGCGTGGGGTAATGATGATGCCAATACCTAAAGCGGGTATTTTACGCAGGGTAGAAGGTTTAGCTGCCGCTAAAAAAGTAAAGCATATTGAAAATCTCGACATCGTTATTCGAGATGGCAATGAATTAATTCCTCTACCGGAGGGTAATCAATATCCGGGATATATTTTTGCACAAGCGAAGACCACAGAAGAAGTAACTGATGCTTTGAAAGAAGCTTATAGTAAACTCAATTTTGTAGTGGTACCAGTTTTTAAAATGTATCAACAATATTAGTTTAAAAATTCGGTAATGAGGTCTAAATGTTATAAAATAGTTACACTCAGTATCGGCTATCATTACACCTGTTTATCATCAAATAAATAAAATTATACTCGCTACTGTAGTCGTAAATTTTATTTATTTAAATATTAAAACTAATAACAATAATGCATTTAATGTAATATTTACACTAGGAATTTAACATTGAAACAAATAATAAAAAGAATAATCAAACGCGTAGTGAGCCTTAATAAGAAAAAGTGGCGTAATGAATATGACCAAATGCTTCAGCTAGATACCGCCGAAGAAAAATTTAAATTGATATATCAAAAAAATCTCTGGCGAAATACTGAAAGTATAAGTGGGTCAGGTTCAACATTAAACTTCACGAAAAATATTCGAGAGTCTCTCCCGGAAATTGTGAATAAATATAAAATAAATAGTATGTTTGATGCACCATGCGGTGACTTTAATTGGATGAAACATGCATTGAAAACGTTTGATGTGAATTATATAGGGGGAGATATTGTTAGTGAGCTAATAGAGAAAAATAATAAAAATTACTCGCAAGATAATGTTAAGTTTATATCTATAGATCTTATTACTGGTAACTTCCCCGAAACCGACATGATGCTATGCCGAGATTGTCTCTTTCATGTTTCATATAAAGACACATTGGAAATATTAAAAAATTTCATAGCATCAAACACTAAGTATTTATTTACGACAACATTTAATAAACCTGATTTTTTTGTAAATGAAGATATTGTTACAGGTAATTTTCGAGGAATTGATTTAGCCAAACCACCATATAATTTCCCTACAGATGCAGTTTATAGTGTTTTAGATGGGAAAAAAGATAATGTTGAACGCTATATGTCACTATGGGAAAGAGAGCAAATAATAACAGCTGTTGACTTAATGACTAAAGATTTAGACTCACAGTAATTGATTATTTTTCGTATTGCATTTCAATTATTATGAATCTATAAAAGCAATTAAAAATAGGGTTGCTAATAGTTCTAAAATAAAAACTATTTTTTACCGCCACCGCCCGCGTTAAAACCGGCGGGTGCCTGCCCATAATCACCCTCATCAAAAAAGAAACCCAGCATGTGCTTTTCAATCACTTCTATACTTTTTATATCGGCAGTGTTTAAACCATTTTCATTTATAATAGTGGTTAAACGATCCAGCCACTGCTTCCAGCCCTCTTTAGAAACATTATCAAAAATTCGTTGACCTAAATCTCCCGGGTGAGTGGGTTTATCTAAACCTTCTGCTTCTACTTTTAAAACAACACATTGTACTTTTTTCATAAAGATTTACCCTTAAAATTTTGTTCGTATTTTTTTAACAACACACCTTCATCACCACAACAACTGGCAGCACATTGTTTAATTTGATGAATATCATCTGAGCTACTATTTAAATAAAATTCAATTGGCTTGTTTTCGGTTGCGCAATCACAGCCCTTATCGTTGTAGACATAAATATTATTTAAGCCGGCTTCTTTTGCGGCGGCTTCGGCATCAAATAAAGACGCTTCTGGTGTGGGTGGTAAATGACTTAATTTATAAGCGGGGAAAAAACGCGTAATATGCCACGGGCTATCCACGCCTAAATTATCCCGCACCCAACTCGCAATTTCATAAAATTCTTCCGGGCTATCATTTTTACCGGGAATAATATTCGTGCGGGTTTCCACGTGAATACCCAATTCCTGCGCCTTTTTTATGGAGTGCAAAACCTGTTCGACTTTTGCAGGGCGACAAATATCCTGATAAAACTCATCGCGCATACTTTTAATATCTGAGCACAATACATTTATGTAGGGTGCGGCTAATTCTAATGCTTCGTCAGTAATATAACTATTGGAAACATAAACTGTATACAGCCCAGCTTCATGGGCAAGTTTACACACATCAATGACATATTCTAACCACACTGCGGGCTCAGAGTAGGTGAATGCAATACCTTGAACATCCGCCTTAATTGCGGTTTCAACTAATGACTGCGGAGAAACCCAGGCTTCGGTGGATTGGCCTTTTGCCAAATCATCCAGTGCCTCAACACCCCAGGAAATATCTAAATTATGGCAGCCCCCGCAGCGAAAGCTACAACCATAACTGCCTACAGACATTACTCGCGTCCCCGGGCGATAGTGCTTAACCGGCTTATCTTCTATCGGGTCGATATCAATGGACGATAAAATACCATAAGACAAATTATAAAGCGTACCATCACGATTAACATGTGCCTGACAAAAGCCGCGTTGACCGTGGGCGATTTTGCAACGCCATAAACACAGATGGCAACGCGTGGTGCCATTCTCCATTTTTTCCTGTAAACGGGTTTCAACTAACTGGTACTGCTGATTGTCTGACATCTATTCACCTGATTTTTTATCCAAATATATCAGTCCGAATTATAAATCATATTCACAGAGCTGACACTGAATTAAGCCGGGGGAACAAGCAAATGTTATAATATTGCCTTCGATACGATAGGCCACATCGAGTTTTTTCTGTGCATTAAAATCTATGGCACGCACTAATTGAAACAATTGTTGATTTACTGAACAATTAAAATAAGTGTCCGCAGCAGCATAGGCACAAATAAAATTATACAGGCGTCTTGCCGGCCAGTTGCTACTGAGATTCACATCGCTAAGCTCAGCAAATGAGCGATAAGCTGCCGCTGAATGGGCCGGAAGTTTTCTCTGCTTGCGTTCTGCATTTTGATATTCCTTAAAATCTTGTAACGCGGTTATCAATAAGTCGGCTGACGTCGCAGCAAGCACCGTATCAATTTCAAGTTTAGACAGGCCAGTCTTTAATGTGACAGCCGCTTGAATCAAAATCGCTCCGCCATCAATAACATCGGTTACCCTATGAATGCTAACGCCCATTGTCGACTCACCGGCGTTAAGCTGCCAGAAAACAGGATCTGGCCCGGGGTAGGCGGGCAGTAATGACGGGTGAATATTGTAACAACCCCGTTTAGGTATCGAAATTATCGAAACCGGTAAAATGCGGGCATAACATGAAACCAGTATTAGATCAGGCCGAAATAACTGAATTTGATTGACACTATCTGATAAATCATCGGCCAGCTTAATGATCGCAATATTATACGTATATGCTAGTGCCTGAATTGTGCGAGCACTCACATCGGTTAGCGGAATACAGTTGATGCTGTTGGCGTGATCGACAGTGTCATCAACGGCTATTGCATCTATCTCAAAACCCTTATCAAGTAGGGCTTTAAGGGGTAGGTAAGACATAACACCAGAAGACCCAATATATAAAATTTTCATATTTATTAAAGTGTTAGAATGGTTATTTAGAATATATATTAAGTTATTCTATGAATTTCAATTAAAAACAAATAGTTACAAGCAACTCTGAATTATTTGATTTATATACTATACTCATCTAATAATCCAAAAAAAGTGAACTTAATCTCTTTAATATATATGTAGTTGAGGCAAAGCTTTGAGCAAATTAGTATTTAAAACATGGATTTCAGTATTTATTTTAATCAGTTGTTTCGTTAATTTATCCGCAGCAAACGCCGATGAAAATACCTTTGGATATCGAATTTTTGAAATCCAGAAAAAACATGCACTCAAGGGCAGCACCCTTGCTCAATATAAATTAGGCACGTTTTACGAGTTTGGTATTTCTGTCAAATCCAATCCACAAGAAGCCAGCACCTGGTACAAAAAGGCTGCCAAAAAAAATAATAAGCCCGCCGCTAATCGTCTGCGATATCTCGATATTAAAATTAATGGCTATCAACAATCAACCCATTCTCAATGGGTGGAAAAAATTAAAGGCGAAGCACAAAGGGGTAATGTTCACAGCATCATCATTTTAGGCCAACTCAATCACTATGGCTTAGGTGTAAAAAAAGATTTAAAAAAAGCTTTGGCATTGTTAAGAAAAGCCAGCGCTAATGGTCACACCGAAATCGATTTTGAAATTGATTTAATTTTAAAGCAGACTGAAAAGAAAGCAGCGACTCAAAGCGCACCGCCTTCTGCGCCAGTAGTCACCTTAGCACCAAAAGCTGAGCCTAAAAAGAAAACAACACCTAAAAAGCAATCCAAGCCGGTTACTAAAACAAAAAAGCACCGTAAAAATAATAAAACTAAAGCCGAGAAGGAACTCATCAAACGTAGAAAATATGAAAAAGCCATGCGTATGCAATATAGGGAGCAGCTATTATTAGAACAACAGCAACAGTGGTCTGAAGGAGAAGACTGGAGCGATGAAGAGGGTGAGGGGGAGGCTGAAGCGGATGAGTAACCTATATTAGTTCAGACCTAATCTGAAACTTCAGCTTGACCTAGAAGCGAGTTACCCATTATTGATACTGACAACCCAAGCATAGAACACAAAAGGAGAAGCCCAGCCAGGCAGTGCTGACATATTGTGAGGTAATAAACGGATAAGTGTTAACATGCAAGGCATTATGACATCTGAATTATTATTCTCCGGATCATTATTGTACTACATCAGCGAATGGGCGGTCAGGTTGGTTATGCTCGGCATTGTTATCGAGCGTCGTCCACTGCGTTCAGCTATGGTCTGGCTACTGGTGATTTTTTTTCTACCCTGGCCAGGTCTGGTACTGTATCTGTTCATTGGCGAGAACCGCTTACCCCATCGTCGGCTGAAAAAGCGCAAGGCGCTGTTGGACAGGCTGGAGAGTGAACACACTCATTTTATGAAACACATGGGTAATGCTTCATCCATTGTTGATCAGGCCTTTCTACCTACTATCACCTTGGCGGAAAAACTCGGTCATATGCCTATTATGTTGGGTAATCAGGCCACATTGCTGGCGAATACTCAAACGGTGATTAATCAGCTTATCGAGGACATCGACGCGGCACAGCACCATGTTCATCTGTTGTTCTATATCTTTTCGATTGATGAAACCGGCCAACGTGTTTGTGCTGCACTCGAACGCGCAGTGGCTCGGGGTGTTACCTGCCGGGTGCTGGTGGACGCGCAAGGTTCCAGACAATTCATTAAAAAAATGGCACCACGACTGAAGACGTCGGGTATTAAGTTGTACCCCTCTCTTCCTGTGAGTTTGCTACGTGCCTGGGTTTCACGCATAGACCTGCGCAACCATCGCAAAATTGTCGTGATTGATGGGCTCATTGCCTATACCGGCTCACAAAATATTGTCGACGATGGGTATGGGCATAAGGGTCTGCAATGGGTTGATCTAATGGTGAGATTGACCGGGCCGGTGGTATTGGAACTACAGGCGGTTTTTGCAGGTGACTGGGTTGCTGAAAACGATGAAATTCTGGAAAGCCCTGAAATATTTCCGGATACCAGTACGCCCGTTGATGTAAATAATGCCATTCAGGTTTTGCCCAGCGGTCCATTGTCTCCGTCAGAAAACTACCAACGCATGGTGGTCGCCGCATTGTACGCGGCGCGGCACAGGGTCGTTATTACGACACCCTATTTTGTGCCAGATGAAGTTTTTCTGGAGGCCATTGAAACCGCTGCTTTAAAAGGGGTGAAGGTCGATTTGATTGTGCCATTGAAGTCTGATCAAAGGCTGGTTGATAATGCGGCCAAAGCCTATTACGAACGAGTGCTTGAAAGCGGTGTTAATATTTACCTGTTTGATGCGGGTCTGTTACATGCCAAAAGCATGACGATAGATGATTCACTTGCTTTTCTCGGGTCTAGCAATTTTGATATTCGCTCATTTGCACTTAACTTCGAAATTAATGTCATTTTTTATGGCACAGAAGTCGCTGATAAATTACGCAAACAGCAGGAATACTTTCGTGACCATGCCCAGCTCCTCTCTCTTGAGAAGTGGCGGCAACGCCCTCATTATCAGAGAATCACGCAGAATATTATTAAGCTATTGAGCCCCGTTCTATAAGTAACATCGGGCAACATTGTCGTTAATTCGGCATTTGAATCATCACACTATTGGCCGCATAAAAAATACCAGAGTCGAGATTACTGCGGCCGAACATTAAATATAAAATTATTCCTAATGAATCCCTATGAAATACTCCAAACACATTAATTATAAATATAGTTTCTTAAAGCCAACCAATCCTATGAGGGTGAAAATATTCGTTAATATAAGGGATAAATAGTTCATCCCTTTAATACCGGGTACTAAAACAGATAGTTGAAGTGCTTCAGAGTTTTTATCAGATGATACAACTGAATCTGGAATATCATTGGTTATAGGTATCTTTACTGAAGCAGTATAAACCGTAATTTTTTCGCCTATATTTGGAAATTCATCTAAATACATTTGAACATCTTCTGTTTCCGTATAGGCTAAATTCTGATGGTAATTTATACGTGTTGATGTAAATGCTTTACCCTTTACATGAAACTCATATTCAATAAGCGGTAAATATTCATAACTTTTTGTTGCTGTGTTTTTAGACCCACCCGGGATGATTGTATGAACCTTTTTATCAGTTATTACACCATTAACGGCTTCCCAGTTTAAGGAGGCTTTAGCCATATTGTAGGTTTCAAACCATTTATTTGTAAATAGCAATCCCATAATTAATGGGAGAGCGAGAATAGGGGTGAGAATGATTCGGCTTGAAAAAAGTAGTTTCTTTTTTTTCTCTACGGCTTCAGCATCAGGTTTTTCAAAATCAACTAGTGCTAATTTTTTTCTTTTTATACGTTGATCCCATAACCAGTTAAGAATAACCAGTGTAATTATGGTTATAACAATTTGACTGCTATTCATTTGTATCGGATTTTGAGTTCTATTAATTGATAATAACGCTAATCATTGAATTTATAGCGCGTTATCTATTCAATAATTAGCGCTTGAGGTTTGTATTTGATTATATAAATTGGCTAGCGGATGATAATCCACTTTCCGTCTTTTTTCATCCATACGACATTAAAGAAGGTGTTGGTATTATCTGTTTTATCGTAAAACATAACCGTTCCATTTCCCGTTCCTGCATTGACCATAGTCACTAATTTTTCATTGTAAGCGACGACAAGTTGCATATAGTCATTGTCTATTCTATTTAAAGGTAGTTTTTGTTTGTATGCATTGCTTAAGTCATGCTCAAAAGATTCGATAGAATAGCCAGGCTCCCTGTAAAAAGCGAGGTCAAGCTCTTTACTGCGTGCTTCAAATAAGGGAAGTATCATATTCATTTTTTTAGTCTCGAAGAGATCCCAAAGCTCTACAATCATAGGCCATTGGATAATTTTGAGACCCACAATTAGCGACAAGGTGTATTAGTTTTTATATGTTAAATATTATCTCGATACAATCCATTTTCCGTCTTTTTTGTAAAATATTATATCGTAATTATTAAAAGTAGACTTTTCATCATTTGTAAAGTAAATCATTCCTACATTGCCTAATTTGAAAAGTTTTTTATCATCAGAAATCAAGGGAGCCGCTTTTTTAGATGCACGAATTAAAAGTTTTAAAAACTTTAAATCTCCAGATAGTGAATCTCTTAACTTTTTATCATATGTGCCTTCTGGGTAATAGTAAGCAATATCATATTCTTGGTTACGTTCTTTAAATAAATCCATCACCGCATCAATATCATTTGAAGCTAATAGGTCATGTAT
>Ga0316207_10002195_pt1 | contig 20834 bp, 22 predicted proteins | sample 6weekpyrite_MG_FD_204943 | JGI IMG/M metagenome (GOLD analysis project Ga0316207, IMG submission 204943) | Microbial mat bacterial communities from mineral coupon in-situ incubated in ocean water Damariscotta River, Maine, United States -... | ecosystem: Environmental > Aquatic > Marine >...
TTTTTAGCGTTTTTCTTGAAATGCTAAAAATCAGGCCAATATTTGTCTGATATTGGATAAATAAATCCGTTACTTGGTCGCGCCTTATGTCATAATGTCGCGCGATTATGTTTTAAGAATTAACCTTTGGGGACTATAAATGAACTTCTTTATTTCTGATGCATTAGCAGAAGGCGCAGCGACTACAGCACAGCAAGGTGATCCGGTAATGGGTCTGTTGCTGCCAATTGGTATGGTCGTATTATTTTACTTCTTCCTGATTCGCCCTCAAAGCAAACGTGCAAAAGAGCACCGCCAAATGGTTGAAGCGATTGGTAAAGGCGATGAGGTTGTCACGACAGGTGGCGTTTTAGGTAAGGTTGTTGATGTTAAAGAGAACTTTATTAGCCTGGAAATCAGCAAGGACGTAACTGTCAGTGTGCAAAAAAACATGGTTTCTACTTTAATGCCTAAAGGTACGATTAAAGACCTTAAGTAATACCTCTAAAATAATAACAGTTGTAAAGACCGGAACAATGATTAACCAATATCCTTTATGGAAATACCTGCTGCTGATCGTGGCAGTAGTGCTGGGTAGTCTTTATTCACTACCTAATATTTATGGCGAAGATCCTTCAGTTCAGGTTTCGCATCGTATTACATCGGTAGATAAAGACACTCAGAGCAAAATAGAAGTCGCTTTGAGTATCAAAGATGTCAAAGCGATGTCATATGAAATCGATCAGGGTCGAATGCTGATTCGCTTTAAGTCTGAAGATGATCAGTTAAAAGCCGCTGACATTATCAAATCAACTTTAAACCGTGAGCATATTGTTGCGCTGAACCTGGCACCAGCAACACCCGACTGGTTAAGTGATTTAGGTGCTCAGCCAATGTATCTTGGGCTTGATCTGCGCGGTGGCGTTCATTTCTTAATGGAAGTGGATATGGAATCGGCTATCAAGCGTCAGATTAATGATTTAACGTCTGAGACTAAAGCCTTTTTACGTGGTGAGAAAATACGTTATTTAGGGGTTAAGCCTTCACAAGCTAGCATGCAGGTTAAGTTTAAAACAGCAGCTGATCGTGAGCGTGCTGAAAAACTGATGTCGAAAGAGTTTGAAGGTCTGCAGTTTGAAGATATCGATGAAGGTGGTGTTTTTCTACTGGTATCGATGACTGAACAGGCGATTCGCGATGAAGAAAAAGCGGCTTTACAGCAAAACATCACCACCTTACGTAATCGTGTTAACGAGCTAGGTGTTGCGGAACCGGTTATTCAGCAGCAGGGCACTAACCGGATTGTTGTGCAGTTACCGGGTGTGCAGGATACGGCACGTGCGAAAGAAATTTTAGGTAAAACAGCAACGCTTGAATTCCGTCTCACAGACGGCACTTATTCAGACTGGCAGCAAGCTGAGCAAAATGGCCATCCGCGTTTATACCATGAGCGTAATGGTGATCCGGTCTTATTAAACCGGAAAATCATCGTTACCGGTGACATGATTAACGATGCTGCATCAACGATCGATCAGCAGTCTGGTTCACCGGCTGTGTCTGTACGTCTCGATAGCAAGGGCGCTAAACGCATGGGTGATACCACGCGTGATCATATCGGTGATCCGATGGCAGTGGTTTTTATTGAAAATAAAATAGAAACCAAAATTGTTGATGGTAAAACCATTAAAGTGCGTCGTAAAATTGAAGAAGTTATCAATATTGCGACAATCCGAGGTGCTTTTAGTAAAAGTTTTCAAATTACCGGTCTTGATTCAAGTGAGGCGCGTGATTTAGCACTGTTATTACGTGCAGGTGCCTTACGTGCTCCGGTTGAAATTATCGAAGAGCGTACCGTAGGTCCTAGCCTGGGTCAGGATAATATTGATAAAGGCTTTAACTCTATTGTGCTTGGCTTTATTGCGGTACTGATCTTTATGCTGGTTTACTACAAGGTGTTTGGTATTGTTGCCAATATTGCACTGACAGTGAATCTAGTGCTTATTTTTGCAATCCTTTCTATGATGCAGGCGACGTTAACCTTGCCGGGTATCGCAGGGATCGTATTAACAGTTGGTATGGCTGTTGATGCTAATGTGCTTATTTTTGAGCGTATTCGTGAAGAGATTAGAAATGGTAACTCGCCTCAGGCCAGTATTCATGCTGGTTATGCAAAAGCTTTGAGTACCATTACAGATGCCAATATAACGACCTTATTAGCCGCTATTGTGTTGTTCAGTTTTGGTACAGGACCGATTAAAGGTTTTGCCATAACATTGTCTATCGGTATTTTAACTTCAATGTTCACGGCTATTATGGGTACGCGAGCAGTGGTTAATCTTATTTACGGTAGCCGCAATATCAGCAAGCTATCGATCTAACGGAATAACAATATGCAAATCTTTTCAAAACAACTTGATATCGATTTTATGTCTATGCGTAAAGCATCGTTGATGCTTTCTCTGTTGCTTGTAATCGGATCAATTATTAGTCTTTCAACGCGTGGTCTTAATCTGGGTATTGATTTCACCGGTGGTTACTTAATTGAGGTGGGTTACAAACAATCGGCCGATCTGGGTGCGATTCGTGACACGCTGAAAGCCAGTGATTTTGGCGATGCTCAGGTTCAACATTTTGGTACTTCTAAAGATGTACTGGTCAGACTGGCGCCACGCGAAAATAGTAATCAGGCCACCATTAGCGATAGTATTTTTAAGATCTTGCAACAGCAATCGACCGATATAACAATGCGCAGGGTAGAATTTGTTGGCCCGCAAATTGGTGAGGAGCTGCGTGAGCAGGGTGGCATGGCAATGCTGATTGCATTGTTTGGTATTCTTATTTACGTTAGTTTTCGCTTTCAGCTTAAATCGGCAGCAGGTGCTATCTTTGCTTTGATTCACGATGTCATTGTAACACTGGGGGTTTTCTCAGTGGTGCAGATGTCGTTTGATTTAAGCGTGCTGGCAGCCATTCTGGCGGTTATCGGTTATTCGTTAAATGACACCGTGGTGGTACTGGATCGAATTCGTGAAAGTTTCCGTGGTATCCGTAAAAAAACGCCTCACGAAATTATTAATATTTCAATCAATGCAACACTGTCTCGTACTATGATTACTTCATTGACGACGTTGCTTGTATTGCTGGCACTGTTTTATTTTGGCGGTGAGATAATTCATGGCTTTGCATTCGCATTGATTATCGGTGTTTTAATTGGTACTTATTCTTCTGTTTATATTGCTAGTAGTTCGTTGATGGCGATGAATATAACAAAGCAGGACTTCCTTGAGAGCATTAAGGAAGAGGATAAAGAACTCGAAGAAATGCCTTAATAATTTCTCTGAGTTAAATAAAAAAACCGTCCTGTGTGACGGTTTTTTTATTTCTACTGTTCTTCGATGGGATTAGAATCTGACAGGCTTTCTATAATAGGGCAGTGATGTGTTTCGCTGGAATGCGCACAGGCGTTTATTAATTCGTTTAATGTTGTTTCTAATGTTTTTAATTCAGTAATTTGCTGGCTGATCTGGTCCCGTTTTAATAACGCCTTTGCCTGAACATCCGAGCATTTACCTGAATCTATATCAAGTAATTCAGCGACTTCCTGCAAGCTAAAGCCCAGTCGTTGTGCTTTTTTAATAAACTTTAATTGCCGGATGTGGTCAGAAGTATAAAGCCGGTAGCCATTTAATGGTTTTTCCGGTTCTTCAAACAGGTCGATTTTTTGGTAATAACGAATGGTTTCAACGCTAACATCTGATAAATTAGCTAGCTTTCCAATGGTAATATTTGACTGTGGCATAGGTAATAACCCGCTAAATTCTATCGATAATCCTTATGTAATATCATAATGCAGCGCGTTATTTTATGACATAATAATATTAAAACTATGAGATGTAATTATGAAATTTGCTACAGCACTATTATTGTTTACCGTATCACTAAATGTACTGGCTGGCGGTAATCAAAATCTCGAGGTTATCGAGTTTCCAAATGTACCAGAAATACCCGTACCAGAGGGCATGAGCTACGGTCAGTATTTTACTAAAGAACGACCCGCTAAAATTGTATTTGGTGTTTCAGATCCTGGTCATCAGCTTAAAGAGTCCCTGATCAACGCGGTTTATACAATAAAGTACCTTAAGCCAAGGGGTTTGCCATATAAGATTGAGCTCGTTTTGTATGGTAAAGCGGTATTAACAGCAAATCCTTTTAGTGAGGATTATGCGTCATATTCTGCACTCTATAATGAGCTGAATAAACACGGTGTGGTGTTTAGTGTTTGTAATAATACATTATCTGCTTTAAATGAGTCTGCAGATGACCTATACGATTTTATGCAGGTTATACCGGCGGGGATTTTACAAATTACTAAAAAACAAATGCAGGGCTTTGCTTATATTCATAATACTAAATAAAGCCTCGCGAATCCTTTCGTAAAATTCTCAGGCGATACAGTCGTCTGGGAATTATCTTCAATTCCTCATTTATCAAAATCTCCTTTCTTATTAGCTGTATTTAACAGTAGTTTTACATGCTGGTTTTAAAGTGGTGCTGGATTGAACACAACCAGTGATATTTCATATTCGCTAAACGGCTAAATTACTTTCAATGATAGTTTGGAGTTAATTATTACAAAGGCAGTGATTGTATAAATCGCTATCTGGTTTTCTCCCAGTTGTTATGAAGTAGAGGTGGGTGTTATTAATTATGGAATATTTAGATAAAGACGATATTTGTAGTTAATATTCCATTTAACATAATATACATTATGCGCATAAGAAATAAGCTCAGAAATATGCAGGTACATATATATAATGGCGTTTAGATGACGGCTAATGCAGGTGTATATGACATCTGATCTACTTTGAATAAGTAGCTGATATCGGTTAAGGCTTTGCGGATTTCTCTGATTGATTTGAATAACACGATGCCATCGTGGAAATCGTGCCAGATTGTTTCGGTAATGCGTTCTTCATTGATTAGATAACAGATCTTAGTCGCATTTCTGTAATCAATGTAATACTGGGCCAGTTCTTTAGATTTAAAAGCCAGATGTGGCGACTTGTCTGAAATAGATACACGAGCAAGTCCGTCAGCTACTTTTGCGCCGTGGATATCTGGTGCATGACAGGCAATAAAATATAACATATACGGTACTGGCTCGTTTATTTGTCGTTATAATAATGAAAACTATTTAAATTGCAAAAACTAGGTCTATATAGGGCTTATATTATATAAAAATGATAAAATTTCCAGACTTAACCCGATAATCTGCCGTATTTTATATTTAAATGGCCAAAACTTTGATAAATCCCAATATATGAACCCTAAACAACCCGAATTCTTGAAGCTAAGGCAGCATCTTGAAAGCATCATAATTGGCCAGAAAACGCTCATAGATCGCCTGTTGATATCATTATTAACCGGCGGACATTTGCTACTTGAAGGTCCACCCGGGCTGGCAAAGACAACAGCGGTTAAAGCAGTAGCCAGTGGTGTTCATGCCAGTTTTCAACGTATTCAGTTTACACCTGATTTAATGCCGGCTGATTTAACTGGTGCTGAGATTTTTAACCCGGAGAGCAGGAAGTTTGAATTTATAACCGGTCCTGTTTTTAACCAGATTATTCTGGCAGATGAGATTAACCGGGCGCCACCAAAGATTCAGTCCGCCTTACTCGAGGCCATGCAGGAGCACCAGGTTACAGTAAATGGTGTTACCCGATCTTTGCCTGAATTATTTCTGGTTATGGCAACACAAAATCCACTTGAGCAAAGCGGAACTTATCCACTGCCAGAAGCACAGTTAGACCGATTTTTATTGCATGTTAAATTGAGTTATCCGTCATCAGAGAATGAATTAAAGATCTTGCGAAATGACCGTGAGAACTTCCGCAATTCTGCTAATAATAAATCTTCAGAGGAAGAAATAAGACTATCCCCTGCTGATGTTATTGCTGCACGTAAGCAGGTTGCAGATACACATATTGATGAAAAGCTTGAGCAATATATTGTTGATATCATTGCATTAACCCGTGACATTGGCAGTATTGATCCGCAATTTTCAGGCTATATCGAACACGGTGCATCTCCCAGAGCATCACTTTCATTATACAAAGCGGCCAGCGCGATGGCTTTTTTAAATGACAGAGATTTTGTAATTCCTGATGATATTCATGCCATTGTTCATGATGTATTAAGGCACAGAATCATTACCAGTTTCTCTGCAAGCGCAGAAGGCATAACTAAAGAAAGTATTGTCGATAAAATTATCGACGCTATACCAGTACCTTGAGTGTTGCTTTTACAAAGTTATGAAAAATCCATTTCGCTATCTGCTTGAAAGTATCTATTCAGATGCCAGTGAAGATCCGGTAGTTATGCCCGAAAGTGAGCTTTCAGAATTCTATCGTTTTGTCATTGCTCACTTTTCAGTTGCTCGGCAGCAGGTTTCACGTAATGCTTTTCTGGGTGAAAAAATAACCACGCATTCCGGTCAGGGCATGGACTTTAGTGAAACTAAATTATACGTTGCAGGTGATGATACTCGACTGATTAACTGGAAACAAACAGCTAAAACTGGTGAGTTAATTAGTAATAAATTTTATAAAGAGAGTGAAAATACAGACTATATTATGCTCGATGAACGAAGGGCTATGTACTTCGGAACAAAAGTTCAGCCAAAGCTGGCGGCTGCAATAAAGGTAGCCATGATTTCCGCGATACAATCTCTTGCACAGAATAAAAAAGTTAAAATTGTTGCTCTCACTGATTCATTGCAGGTTAGTGGGTTGATCGAAGATTACAACAGTATACTGCCCTATTTTTCATTAATTGCTCGTAAACGCTCTTTTGAATCGTCAAATGAGAAACCACTTTCAGATTTGATACGTTTAATTAAAAAGTTAAACCCACAATTCGCTACTATTAATATTATTTCAGATTTTCATGACTTTAATACAGATGATGCAAAGTTAATTAAAGCGCTGAATGTAAAAAATGAAGTGACTATGATGGCTATAAACGACCCGATTGAGACAACGCTTCCTGATTTAATACCGGTTAATTATCAGGCTCTTTCAGATAAAGGGTCTATTAATGTTACCAACAACAGGCGTCTTGGCCGCCTATCACGGCATATTAATGAAAGTAATAAAAAAATAAAAACTTTATTAACCGATTGTGCTGAAAATATCCAGTATATCGAAACAATTGATGCAGATAAAAAGTTAATAAAGGCTTGTGGTTTTGGATATTAAAGCAATCCCTGTGGTTGAATCCCCTGCTTTTTTATCTGCAGGTTCGTATTATGGGATATATATTCTTATCGGTGTTTTATTTCTACTGCTTGTTTTGCTTGTTTTTAATAAAAGAATTAAAGTCATTCTGTCACTATGTGTTCTGTTTATTAAAAGCAAGAATAAAAATTCCTCAGAAAAGAAATTGCTTTCACAAATTTATGTTGTTGTTCCTTCGCATTTTTATAACAGTTTATCTGAATCTGATGCCAATAAGATTGCCTTGATTAAATATAGCAATAAATCTTTATCTGAAATGGGTTTTGTGCAGAGACTGATAAAACAAATGCTGGCTTTATGTGTTTCTGGGGTCCGAAGGTGAGTATCGTTTTTGTTCAGCCGCTCTGGTTTATATTGTTGCCGTTGCTTCTTCTGATAAAGCTTCTGGTAAGGCATTATATAGAGCGAAAGAATAGATTTCAGTATGAAATCAGTTCTATTTATCACCCGTTACTTAATGCGAATAATATGAAGGGTGTTGAGAGAACGCATACTAAACCATGGCTGTATTACATTTGCATTGTTGCAATGGTGATTGCGCTTGCTCAGCCTGCTGTCAGCGAAAAAAAATTTGATTCACCGGACTCAGTAAAAGATATTGTTTTTATAGTTGATACATCTGTCGGTATGGCGATTAGCGATTATACCTTGAATGATGTTGCGGTTAGCAGGCTGACATTATTAAAAGCGGTGTTAACAGATTTTGTTACTAAGCTATCTGGTAATCGAATTGGTATGATGGTTTATGCTGATCATGCGTATACCATGGTTCCTTTAACAAGAGACCGAAACCTTATTGCTCACAATATTCAGTTAATCCAGCCTGCACTAGCAGGAAGGCAGAGTGATCTGTCAAATGCATTAAATACTGTACTTAAGCATTTTGAATTTAGTAGTAATAAACCTTCAGTTGTTGTTTTGTCTCAGGGATCCAATATCAAGGGTGATGTTGATCCTCTTGTTGTCGCAGAAAAATTCAAAATTAATGGCATTAAGTTACATATGATTGGGCTTGGTTCACGTACGATGCCAACAGCTTCGGATAGCGGTCTAATATTTGACTCTATTGATAATAAGCTGTTAGACAGGATGGCAACGTTAACAAATGGTCAGTTTTTCTGGGTTGGTAAGTCCGGTAGTTTGGATTCGATTTTAAATGAAATCGTTAAATCAGAATCGATAGAAATCAAAGCTAATGAATATGTGTTATTAGAAAACTATTTCCAGTATATGCTCTATCTGGTTGTGTTTTTACTGTTTGTGAGCTGGCTTTTAAGTACTTTTATTAAAAGCAGATTATGAGCTTACTTGACTACAGTTCACAAATTGTATGGCACCAGCCCTGGTGGTTGTGGCTTTCATTGCTGCCTGTGCTGGCTTTGTTCCTCCAGTATTTCACGGTACGTGTTTCATTGCCTGTTAAGTACTTTGAACCGAAAATGAGCCACTGGTATCTAAATCACGATAAGTCCTTCATCCGCTTCAAAATTAAGCAATTTGCTGTGAATTTTAGTTTCTGGTTGATGCTGTCTGTTGCCCTGTCAGGTCCGGAATATGCTGAGGTCTTTGTAAAGCATAACGCTGACAGTGGCAGCGGAAATGCCGTACTGGTCGTACTTGATGTTTCACAAACAATGAATGTGCGTGATGTCCCCCCATCACGGTTAATACGGGCTAAAAATGAACTCTTACTGCTTATTGATGAGTTGCGGCCCGGTGAAAGGCTGGGGGTTATTCTTTTTGCCGGGTCGTCTCATCTGCTGTTTCCTTTGACGCACGATAAAGTATCAATGCGTTTTTATGTAAATCAGATAAAAGCTGGCTTATTACCTGTTGCTGGAAGCGAGTTTGTAAGACCGTTAAAGCTGGCTGATGAAATTCTTGCACAGTCTGTTTCAGATCGGTACTCATCTGCTATTTTGCTGATGTCAGATGGTGATGTGCAAGACATGGTGGCATCACTTAGTGAGATAAAAAAACTTAATATAAAAACACCCATATATACTATTGGTTTTGGTGAGAGTCAGGGCTCTCCTGTTCCTTCTATATCTGATGATTCTGTCTGGCAGAAAGCTACCAGCGGTACGGTTGTTATGAGCAATAGAAATGATACTTTTCTGTCTGATATTTCGGCATTAACGAATGCTGGCTCTCTGCCGTATTCAGATGATAACAATGATATAGACCAGATACGTGCTGCATTTAATACTGACAGCCTCAGGCATAACAGTAATATTACTGATACCAACTGGGTTCAGCTATACCATCTTTTTCTGTTTATTGCGTTGATATTATTTTTTTATAAAATGTTGTTACATGAAGGTTATTAGAAGTGAAGTTTATTGAATTTTTTACTTCAGTACTTCTATGGCTCTTATTGTCAGGGTCGGTGCATGCAGCTGAAAATAATCTTGAGAATATTTATTCAGATGGCTTGCGGTTTTATGCTCGGGCTCAATATTCGGATGCGGAGCTGGCTTTCTCTCAGATACCAGGGTACCGCGCGAGAATGGGTCAGGCAATGGCAAGTTATCAATTGAAGACGCTAAAAAAATCAGCAGCTTTATTTAAACAGTCGGTATTGCTTGCTGATAATGACAGGCAGAGATTTAATGCGCTTTACAATGCTGCGACCTGTGAGTTTTTATCAGGCGACTATTACAAAGCGTATCAGATTTTTTCGGATGCTGAAAAATATTACTCTAATTCAAAGACGAAGCAATTTATAGAGCTTTCTAAATACTTGTCTGATCTGGTTCTGGCTCAGTTAGCAAGAGACAATGCTGACGTTGCGAAGAAAAAATCGTCTGAAGGTAAAAAAACGACGTCGCTTGAATTTGTCTTTGATGAAAGTATCAATCTACGCATAGAAGATAAAGATGAAACGGAATCAGAGACAAACAATGTTTCTATCGGGGCATCTGAGAATAATATCATTTTAGAGAAACTAGTATCTGCCGGTATTGATGCCGTAGAAATGACCCGGCGTGGTGAGAGTGTTGAATTTCCTTCAGTGATCGATCTTGATGTTGTTTATGAGTTTTCTCAGGCTGATTTTTCTATCTATACGCCTAAATCATCTAATGCTGATTTGTGGAAAAGAGTATTTGAGCTTGAGCAAGGCTACCCTGCTTCTTTGGACCAGGCGGAGATAATACCAGGGGTAAAACCATGGTAGTACGTCATACTATTCTCTTTTTTTTAGTCCTTTTTCCTTCGGTTGCATTTAGTGATAATGCTATTGATATTAGTTATTATAAGTCCGGGGTTCAGGTGTCATCGTCAAGTATTGATGTCTGGCAGCGAGAACTAATTACTATCAATATTGAAATTAGTTCCGAGGATGAGTTTTCATATCTGAAAGCATCCGAATTTAGTCGGGATACTTATATTATTGAGACCAGGGTCTTGCCGGCTATTGCTTTGTCCGGCAAGAAACGATTTAAAAAAAGACTGAGAATTTTTATCTGGCCCATGCAGGCGGGTGATGACTCATTAGAAATGCCGGATATTGAATTATGGTTATCCGGACGTGTGATAAAAAGTTTTAAATCTAAGCCTCTTTATTTGACTGTAAAGTCACTACCTGACTATCTGCCTCCTGGTTTTCCAGTCGGGAGTATTTTACATGAAGGTCGTTTCATTTCAGATTCAACTTTCCCCTATCTGTTAACACCTGATAATCTTGCATATTATCAGCTCAAAACAAATACTACTGGAATACATCCATCTATGCTGATAGATTATTCTGTTTATCTTAAAAGCACAGCCATATCAAGGCTGGCTGTTTCTGAAGTTACTGAAAAATTTCAAAATGATTTAAATTATAGTTACTCAAGAAGTCAGCTAATTCCGGTTTTACCAAGGCTCAGTGGAGTCTACTCATTCAATGAATTTAAAGTTATTTATTTTGATGCTATAAATGAAAAAATTGATAGTTATCAGTTTAATGGTGCTTATGCAGTCGTTCTTAATATCGTATTTAAATTCATCGGTTTATCTTTAATATTTATATTATTTTTTTATCTGTTTAAAATGCTCAATAGCTTTATTATTTGTACGAATTCTCGCAGGCAATTGTGGAATCAGATCAGGCAGTCAGATAAGTCAGTTGAATTAGCAAGGCTTATACGGTTGCTGCAACCTTCTGTCAGGCCTTGCAGTAATGTCGTTCTGGTTCATGATAATCTTAGTTTGAAGCAATGGGCTAAAGGCTGGAATGATGATCAGTTGTCACTGAGTGTCGAAGATTTGAACAGAAATATTTTCTCAGATAAGCATGAGCAGAATTTTGATGCTATTAAATCCAGTATTATTCACAGGCTGGTTGTTTTAGATTGCTGGATATACTCTATTTTTACCTGACATTGTGCTTAAATATTCTCTTATTAATGTAACTTCTGTCTGATCTAACTGATGTATAATAGACACCAATACAATACTCTTAAATTTAATATTTGCGCGCAATAATATCATCTAATGAATCCCGTACCTGATCATCTGCTTAAAATCCCATTTCCAGAAGCCAGTCGTAGTACTGGTCTTGCCAAGCTGTATGGCAGTACAACAGCGCTTTCGATTGCAGAGGCCAGTGACCAGCATGATGGGCCGGTTGTGGTCATATGTAACGATATTCACAGTAGTTATGTTTTAGGTGATGAAATTGGTTTCTATATCAATAATGAAAAGCAACGCCTGTTGTTTTTTCCTGACTGGGAAACGTTGCCATACGATACCTTTTCTCCTCATCAGGATATTATTTCTGATCGTTTACGCACATTGTTTAGTCTGCATGAGCTTGCTAAACAGCAAATTCTGATCTTACCGGTATCAACCCTGCTGCAACGTTTAATGCCAAAATCGTATATTGAAAAAAATGTACTGATTTTAAATAAGCAACAAACGATAGAAATAACATCGTTTAGAAAATTGCTTGAAAGAAATGGTTATATCTGCGTTTCACAGGTAATGGAGCATGGTGAGTTTGCAGTGCGTGGATCAATTATTGATCTGTTTCCTGCAGGTAGTAAAAAGCCATTCCGGCTTGATTTGTTTGATGATGAAATTGACTCAATTCGTTATTTTGATGTGGAAACACAGCGTTCCACTGACAGTGTCGAACAAATTGAAATTTTACCGGCAAGAGAATATCCGCTTGATGAAGAAGCGATAAAGTTATTCCGTACTCAATATCGTGAACGCTTTGAGGGCGATCCACAGGCTTGCAACATCTATACAGATATTAGTCAGGGATTGTCACCGGCAGGCATTGAGTACTATTTGTCATTGTTTTATGAAAAACTGGTCACTATTTTCGATTACCTGCCACGTAATACATTATTTTTACAACCTGCTGATATCAAAGCAGAGACTGAGCTATTCTGGCAGACATTGACAGAGCGTTACGAGCAGCACAGACATGATCTGACTCGACCTATCCTGCGTCCGGATGAAATTTACATTGACTATGATGATTTGCAAAGCAGGATCAGTAATTACAACAGAATAACGCTGAGTCAGCATGAGTCGCCAGAAGAAAGTGATCTAATAACTAACCTTAATGTTTGTGCTCCGGTTAAATTAATTGCACAGTCTCATTCTGATAACCCATACAAGTCATTTATTGAATTTATTCAGAACCATACTGGAAAATTACTTCTGGTGGCTGAATCAACGGGGCGTCGAGAAACGTTGCTGGAGTTACTACGTGCACATAATATATCGCCTGTTTATGTAAAAGACTGGCTGGCATTTCTTGAGCAGGAAAATTCACTGTGCATTACAGTGGGTGCTGTTGCTCAGGGTATCTCGCTGCCTGAATATAATATAACGGTTATTACTGAACCGCAGATATTTGGTGAGCGTGTACAGCAAAAGCGAAGACGGCGGCAACAGAAACGCGATGCAGATGCCGTTATTCAAAATCTCACCGAACTCAATATTGGGTCACCTGTTGTCCATATAGAACACGGTGTCGGTCGTTTCTTAGGTTTGCAAACGCTGGAAATGGACGGTATTGAACACGAGTTTTTAACCATTGAGTATGCTGCAAACGATAAGCTCTATGTGCCTGTATCATCGCTGCAATTAATTAGTCGTTATACAGGTGCCGATGCTGATCATGCGCCAATGCATAAGCTCGGTTCGGACCACTGGCAAAAAGCCAAACGCAAAGCGGCTGAACAGGTTAACGATGTTGCTGCAGAAATTCTCGATATTCATGCGCGACGCGCAGCGAAAAAAGGCCTGAGTTTTGATATTCATACGGATGAATATAATCTGTTTGCTGGCTCTTTTCCGTTTGAAGAAACCCCTGATCAGCAGCAAGCCATTGATAATGTCGTCTCTGATATGAGTTCGGATAAACCAATGGACCGTGTGGTCTGTGGTGATGTTGGTTTTGGTAAAACAGAAGTGGCGATGCGCGCCGCATTCATTGCAGCCAATAGTGGTAAACAGGTTGTGATGCTGGTGCCGACTACCCTGCTTTCACAACAGCATTTTCAGAACTTCAAAGACCGTTTTGCCGACTGGCCTTTCGTTATTGAATCACTGTCGCGCTTTCGTACTAAAAAACAGCAGGATGAAGTTATTCAGGGTCTTAATAGCGGCCGGGTTGATATTTTAATCGGTACACATAAAGTGCTGTCTGATAATGTTAATTTTAAACAACTGGGTCTGGCTATTATCGATGAAGAGCATCGTTTTGGTGTTAAGCAAAAAGAAAAACTAAAAGCACTTCGTTCAGAAATTGATATTTTAACGCTGACAGCAACACCTATACCCCGTACTCTGAATATGTCACTCTCGGGTTTGCGTGATCTTTCAATTATTGCTACAGCGCCGTCACAGCGACATGCGATTAAAACATTTGTTTCTGAATGGAACGATGTGATGATTGTTGAAGCGATACAGCGTGAAATTAAACGTGGTGGTCAGGTTTATATTCTGCATAACGATGTTAAAACAATTGAAAAGTTCACGCATGATATTTCTGAGCTGGTGCCCGAGGCACGTACTGAATTTGCACATGGCCAGATGCGTGAAAAAGAACTTGAACAAGTCATGCTGGATTTTTACCATCACCGATTCAATATTCTGATAGCTACCACGATCATAGAAAGCGGTATCGATATACCGTCTGCCAATACAATTATTATTAATCGTGCTGATAAACTGGGTCTGGCTCAGCTACACCAGTTGCGCGGGCGCGTGGGTCGTTCCCATCATCGTGCTTATGCCTATCTGATTACACCGGATAAAAAAGCCATCAGTAAAGACGCGATAAAACGGCTTAATGCGATTGAGTCGATGGAAGATCTGGGTGTCGGATTTACGCTGGCAACACACGATCTGGAAATACGTGGTGCGGGTGAATTATTAGGCGATGGCCAGAGTGGTCAAATTCAGGAAATTGGTTTTACTTTATACAGTGAGTTGCTCGAGCGAGCTGTTAAAGCACTGAAATCAGGCAAACACCCTGATCTGGATAAACCTTTTCATAGCGGGCCTGAGATTGAGCTTGGTCTGCCTGCACTGATACCCGAGAAATACATACCGGACGTCCAGCACAGGCTGATACAATATAAACGCATATCCAATGCTAAAAATAGCGAAGAGTTAAAAGACCTCCGGGTCGAGTTAATCGACCGATATGGCTTATTGCCCGACCAGGTTATTAACTTATTCACAGTTGTTGAGCTAAAATTAGCGATTGAAGTTATTGGTATTAAAAAGATAGATATACATGCTGAAGGCGCAAGGGTTGTCTTTACTGAGGATCCGGGTATTGATCCTGCCCTGCTTATCCAGCTACTACAATCCGTGCCGAATAAATACCGATTTAATGGTAAAGACACCTTATACATTAACTGTGAATTAGGTGATAATAATGACAGAAAAGAAGTCGTACAATCGACTTTACTGGCATTAATTGAAGACAGTAACTGAGTTTTTATATGAAAAATCTGACCAAGTATCTGATTGCAACATTGTTTGTCGGCTTTTCGGTTAACAGTGTTGCCATTGACTATACTGAAGTTCCCGCCTATGAAATTGAAGTTATTATTTTTAAATTCAATGATAGCCGATCTGCTGGTAATGAAATCTGGCCGGATCTGGTAGAGAATGTCTCTGCTGAAAATAGTATAGAGTTACATAACAATTATACGTTCACACTGACGCCGGGAGTGGATACAAAAGGTTATTATTATGCAAAAATTCCTGCAGATAAGTACCGCCTCACAGATGAGTTAGGCAAACTGACAGCATCTAAGGAATATGAAATATTATATCATTCCGCCTGGATTCAACCCGGTCTTGATAAAGAAAACGCTGAATCCATTCGTATTAAGTCAAACGGAATTAGTGAAAACCTGTCAATTATCAACCCTATTGCAGCAACACCTGTTAATAACCTTTTACTGAACAACAACCCTCAAATTACCAGTCAGAATAGCGTAACAACTGAGGACTCTATTCTGGAAGGTTTAATTAAAGTAGAATTAGGTCGTTATTTACACATTCACTTTGATTTGAAATATCAGCGAGATCTTGCGCCAGGTCAGGGAATATTGAACACAAAATCATTGAATACTTATAAGCAAATAAAATATTACCCTGTACAAACTCATCGTCGTATGCGCAGTAAAGAAGTGCATTACATTGATCATCCATTGATTGGTATTTTAGTACTTGCAACCCCTTTTGAATTACCTGGTCAGAATGACGAGTCGGAAACCATTAATGCGCCGTTACTAAAATTGGGTGATGTACCCGTTAGTCAATAGTTAAATTTTATGATTTTTCTTTGCAATATGTATTAGTTCAGCCAGTTCTTTCTCAAGCTTTTTACGTTTTCGAATCAGGAAACGGCGTAAGTTTCGGTGTTTAAGGACGACAAAAAATACCTTAAGATTATCAATGATCTGAGCCTGCTCATGAAATATAACAAGCGCTGTTAATGAGGCAGGTATCAGTAATAAGAAATACACTGAGGCGCTACTTGTGCCAATATAGTGATATACCATTTGAGTTTGTATTCCCCAAAAGATGCTGAAAAACAGCGTAGCTGATAATATTTTTACAGTATCGATCTGATCTTTTTTTCGTGCAAAAAATAGTTCCGCGCCTTTAGTCAGGCTATAAGGTATCACTGAATTAATTAATCCGAATAGTCCTAATGGCAATAAAACAAGAATGACAAACAGGCTTTTTATTATAAAACGCCTTATAATTTTTGAATTGTAATTAATGTTCAGGTTGTAATCATTTATACCCAGCTTCAGGCAGAGCCTGTTGAATTGCTTCAGGTGTAACTGAATGCTTTTTATTTTTTCTGGTACGATATCATTTAAGCTATGTTTTACGGATAAAATGAACTTATGAGATTTAAATTTTTGTCTCATACTACGCTTTCTTATCGTCTTGTTACGCAGTGAGAAGAAGCGATCAAGCTGTCTGGCAAAAGATAGTTCATCGGCCTCTTCTGTCTCAATGATAAGCTCTCTCATTGAGTGCATAATGTCATTAGTCAGCGCTTTAACATCCTGTTCTTCATTGAGTTTGTAACCGGGGTTTATTTCAATGGCTTTTCCAAAATTCATATAAACATTGCTTCTGAATTTTGTTGTATGAGAAAAATTCAGTCCAACGGGTATGATTAATGGTAGCTGATTATATTTTTCTTTATAACCTAAAGCGATGCGTGAAACCCCTGTCTTGATCTGTCTGATCTGATGATCTGAATGACTTTGTCCTTCAGGAAAAATCATCAGGATCTCATTCTTTGCGAGCATTTCATAGGCTTTGTTAAACATCGAATGATTATCAACGGTAGCATCTTTAGTATCCTGTCGTCTATATACCGGAACAGCCTGCCAGATTGATAAAATAAAGCCGCTTAATGGATTTTTAAACAAGCCGCTTCTGGCTAAAGGGTGGATGAGTCTTGGCGTTGTGTACTGGAGTAAAACGGCATCAGCCAGAGCATTAGAGTGATTGGCGCAGAGAATGATGGGGGTATTATCTGTTAGCTGATTAACGCCGTTTATTTCTACATTTTTATAAAAGGATTTAACGAAAAAAACACAAAGTCTTATCCATAGTTTTTGTGCAATTCCAAATTTTATTTTATTTTCATCCATGAAAAAATGCTTTTATGTAATGTTAAAGTCTGATCCCATAACATCGAGTATGGCCTGGACCCTCTCCAGTCTTTCGATAGGATCCTGCAATTCTAAAAGCGCCTGTTTATCCTCAATATCGAAAGGCAGTAGTTCACTTAAACGGCAGCCGACGTCAGATGCATCGTTATAATCAATATTTAGATTTAAATTATGAATTACCGGGTTATCTTTTAATGACATCAGGATGTCAACCAAATGCCTGTGTTTTTCAGGTATGCGCTTTACGGTGTCGTTTTCTATTATATTGATAGTTGCTAACAGCAGTTTATCTTTTGCTTCGCTAATCTCAGTTAAAGTAACACGTTGATGGCCTTCTACTGTTATACCCAGTAAGCCGCTGGGTAACGTGTCCCAGTCGATGATTTCAGCATATGTACCGACCGGAAAAACGTCGGGACGCTGACCCACTTCCTGTCCTTCTCTGATGGAAACAATGACAAAGCCTTCATTGTTTTTTAAACAGTTTTTAACCATGTCCAGATAACGTGTTTCAAAAATTTGAAGTGGTAAGCGTCCGCCGGGGAACAGTGTCATATTCAGAGGAAAAATTGGGCACTGCTTCATGATCTAACTACCGTGTAAGTTATTATTATTGCATTGATGCTTTAATTGATTCAGTCATTCGTGTCTTAAAACCTTCGACGGTTTCAGGTGGTAATCGCTGAATCAGTTTTTTAAGTTCTTCATCGGCTTTGCTATGGCCATTAATATTGGCCAGACTTAGCCATTGGAATGCCATTTCATCATTAGGCTCAATATCCACGCCCTTTAAAATGATTTTGGCTAATGCATATTGCGCACGTGCATAATGCTGTTGTGCGGCCTGAAAATACCAGTGAATCATTTTTTTAGCATCAGGCTGCATACCATAGATACCCGACTGATACAGGCTGGCTAAAAAGTACTGATCTTTGGCATCACCTGCTTCAGCCAGTTTAACAGATAATTGTTGCGCTAATGCATCGTTCTGATCAGTGCCAAAGCCATTAGCATATAACCAGGCCAGTGTGCGCATAGACTGGATATGGTTCTGATCAGCTGCCAGCTTAATCCACTTAAACGCGGATTTATAATCAAGTTCAAGCCCATTTGCGCCAGCATAAGCCATGCCTAACTGATTTTGAGCTTCAACATTGCCAGCTTCAGCCTTTTTACGAATAACGGCCAGATCAGCACTGCTTAGCTCGGCCTGTGAATTAGTTTCTTTATTCAATGCAAAAACCCTGGGTCATAATGACGAATATCAAACAATCCTGAGATTATATCATCAAACCCTAATGTCTTATTCCAGATACTTTGTCTGTTTATCCTGATAAAACTGTTCCATATAGGCGGCGAATTCGTATTTATCTTTAAAATCTTTTGGGTCAACGGCATCATATTGAAAGATTTCGACGTTTTTATTGCTACTTGACCAAAAATGCCAGATTTTGTCGACCAGCGTATAAGGTGGCTGCCATTCAAAGTCTTGCTGTGCCTGATAGTAGATAAATACCGGAAGAATGGGGATACCAGAACGAATCGACAATTCAAAGGCACCACGCTTAAATTCTTGTGTAATACGTCGTCCAAAACAGCCTCCTTCCGGGTATAAGGCGATATTTTTGGTTTCTTTTGCTGCCGCAAGCATATTATCAACCGTCACTGCTCTGGAGTCAGGGTCATCACGATCTACATACAATGTGCCAGCGGTATAATTGATGCGGCCAACAATAAACCAGTCTTTTACCTGAATCTTTGCAAGTGAGTGGACTGGAAAGAGCGCAGGAATGGCAATGTCTTCAACCGCTGATGGGTGATTTGAAATGAGAATATACTGCTGCGGGATATCATTAACGTTTTTCTGGTGCTGAATAATATTCAGTCCCAGTGCGCGGATAAAGCCCTTGCACCAATAACGAAATAAGGCGAAATATAACTTGCTGTCATACATACCCGGCAAATAGCTGAGTAGATACATAAAGCCTGTAAACAGAACAAACTCGATTAGATTGATAATATCCATGACCAGACGTAGCAGTCTTTCAATCATCTTCAGTGCCTTTTGACATTAAAATTAAATACCCACCATAAAACTATAGATGAATAGTATAAATTTGTTATTGCATCAGGCTTTTGAGCAGATTTTTAAGGGCTTCATCAAAGATATTTTCACTGGCTTTTGAAGACCCGAGATTACCCCGGTGTAGCCTGAATAATAAGGCTTCGATTGTGGTGTCTTCAGGCTGCCACTGCCCTTGTAGATCGCATTCTGAGTCATGGCTTACATTAACTTCAAAAAACTGCTGATTGATCCTGAAGAATATAAAACCATAACCCGAATCATCACCCCGTTTATACGAGGCTAATAACAGTTCAATGTCCGCCAGAGCACCTCTTTTAAGGGCAAACAGCTTTTCAAGTTTGGCTTTATTGGCATCTTGCCAGTCATTCAACCAGAGCGTCTTCATTTATAGTAATAACTCACATAAAATAACTTCTGTAACTTATTGTTTATTAGCAGTTTCTTCTGATTTTAATAAGGTTAAAACTAACATTGTGATCAATGCTGAGAATATAACAAAAACGGGAATAACACCTAATAGCCATGGCTGGTCAGTTAAGTACATGGTGCATGAATAAGCAAGTAGATAAAAACTAATTATTGAGATATTTAAAAACGTTTTCGCAGAACCTTTTAGGTGACGAGAATGCTTCCAGGTCCAGTAGCTCCCCATGATTAACATTGGCCAGCCTAGAATTAACGTGAAATAAGATAAATATTGTTCCATACAACCCTCTAAAAAAACGTTTGTGCCGATACTATGAATACCATAGCTGACTAGAAAATCATAGTTACTTCAGAATATAATGTGATGCTTATACTATATCTCAACAGTCAGCCAATTAATCATGAATAATACAAACCCGAATATCTATGACACGCATTATGAAAGTTTTCAAAAAGATGTCATCGAGCGCTCTCATCAAACGCCGGTTTTGCTCGATTTATGGGCTGAGTGGTGTGCACCCTGTTTGATGGTGGCACCTGTGTTAAAGCAACTGATAGAAGATTATGATGGTGATTTAGTATTGGCCAAAGTTGAAGTCGATGAAGGCGAAAACATGAAGATAGCCGGTCATAATAATGTAAGGGGCTTCCCTACGGTGATTTTTTACCAAGATGGCGAAGAAAAAGCGCGATTTAGTGGTGCAAAACCAAAACATTTTATCGAATCAATGATTCAGCAGCATTTTGATATATAGAAATTAGACCGACTTATAGATTAAGTAGAGACTCTATTTCAGTAAATTCCTGGTTAATTTTCTCGATAAGGTTTGAGAAAACTGAAACATCAAGTCCTGTCTGTTGCCATGCATAGTCATCAAC
>Ga0316207_10002196_pt1 | contig 20825 bp, 19 predicted proteins | sample 6weekpyrite_MG_FD_204943 | JGI IMG/M metagenome (GOLD analysis project Ga0316207, IMG submission 204943) | Microbial mat bacterial communities from mineral coupon in-situ incubated in ocean water Damariscotta River, Maine, United States -... | ecosystem: Environmental > Aquatic > Marine >...
AAGTGATTCCTTTCGAGTAAATATCAGGCAGGTCATGGGCCTGGTAGCTCAATCTGTAACGTTGCTAGTAGAATGCTATTAAAACTAGCTTAAGGTACGCTTAAGGTTTGTGAGGGGGTATTGAAAGATCCAGTGGCAATCAATATAACAGGCCTTATAAATTGAAATCTAAGCTTGAAAATACAGGGCAGTTTAATATTGTTAGAGGACAAAGCTTTGATATAAATTAATTTTTCCTGAATTCTAGATTTAATATAAACTAAATGTTGTTCAAATATCTGGATGGAATACATCTAACTTCAACATGCCTATATAAATTGTCTTGAATGTTGTAGATATCTAGACAGGGGCGTGAAAATTGTTGTTAATAAATAATTATGAATATAATTTTGTTCATTATATTTTGAATTTAATTAAATATTGAGCATTACAAAAAATAATTATAAAGGGAAATATGAATAATCGCAGTCTGGTCCGGCATCACTTGATCCAGTTTGTATAACATTTGTTAGTCTTGCTGCTTTTCGCCTCTGTTATTATTTATTAGTAAAGCGAATTAAAATCAGGTAAAAAATTTAAGGGCATTAAGCTGTTTTCCCCACAAAGCACTGAACTGGCGACTGGCGATATTGTGATCACCACTGGTCCAGAATTCTTCGTTACCTACCGATTGGGATGCAGTTAATATCTTTTCTGCTTGCAGAATTCTTGCGACTTGTCTGGCAACAGCCAAATCAGTATTGATAACACCTACTTCCTGGCCAACAACTTTCTTTATTACTGACTCGAGAAAGCCGTAATGAGTGCAACCAAGTACGATATTATCTGCCCCTTTTTCGAGTAGTGGAAATACGTATTGCTTAATCATGTCCTGTGTTTTAATGCTGTAAAGATCAACTTTTTCAACTTGCTCAACCAGGCCGGGGCAAGGTTGAATTTCAATTTTAATATTTGAAGAAAAGCGACTAGACAGGTTGCCAAATGAAAGACTGTTAAGTGTTTGACTGGTTGCCAGTACTCCAACAACACCGCTGGTGCTTTTGAGTGCGGCTGGTTTAATTCCTGGTTCGACACCAATAATTGGAACAGTATATTCAGAGCGAAGATTTTCAATTGAAGAAGCTGTTGCTGTATTGCAGGCAATAACTACAGCCTTAACTTTTTTCTCCATTAGAAAGTCTAATATTAGTGATGATCTTTGGGTGGTGTATGTTTCTGATTTGGTGCCATAGGGTGCATGTGCAGAATCGGCCAGATACAATATGTTTTCATTAGGGAGTACCTCACGGACTCTACGAGCAATTGATAGTCCGCCAACGCCTGAATCAAAAATTCCAATTGGGTCTGTATTAAGCATAATAATTTAGTGTGATATTTGTTTTAAGAAATAGTAGTAAATGTGATTCTAAATTATCAGAAAAAATCATTGCTGTCCCATTAAAAGAATTTAGCTTATGCTTAAATCGTACTGTAGTGCGTTTAAAGATTATTTCACTATGAATCAGGGGTGCCTGTTGCCATATAATCACAGGGCACGCCGTAAAGCCCTTGCTGGTAGCTCGACATCCGCCCCCAACTCATTTCTCTACTGGTTGACGGGGCAGCAGTAATAATGTTTAAGCCTTAATATAAATTAACAGGTATCTAATTATGTTTACACAGGACTTGGAAAAAATTATTAAAAATAGTCTAGAAGACTATAAGCTTGATAGTGATGAAAAATATCTGTTTAAAGAGTTTTCAGAGACTCTCGAGGAGGATCAATTGCGATTTATAAGGAATAAAGCTTTTGATCTCAGTCGGCCTTATATCGAATCAGGTGGTGTTAATGCAGTTAAGGTGCTTAATTGGCTTGATCGAGTTGTTAAGGCTATCCAGCCTCTAAACAGAAATGTTTCTCAGCAGTCTGAGGCTTACTTTAGTCCGGGGCAAGGTTGTAGAAATAGAATTATGAAACTATTAGATAAGGCAGAAAAAACGATAGATATTTGTGTGTTTACAATTTCGGATAATAAAATAACAAAATGCATCTTAGACTCACATGAGCGAGGGATAAATGTAACAATAATTAGTGATAATGATAAAGCTAATGATAAAGGGAGCGACATTGATTATTTATCAGAAAAAGGCATTAACGTAATATTGGATAAATCCCCATATCATATGCATCATAAGTTTGCGATATTTGATAATAAAATATTATTGAATGGAAGTTTTAACTGGACCAGAAGTGCATCTGATGTAAATGAAGAAAATATACTGGTAACTAACGAGCCGGGCCTGGTAGGTCTGTACAGTAGTCAATTTCAAGGGTTGAAGAAAGCCCTGGAGTAATCAGGGTAGAAGTCCTGGGCTGGAAACAGTTCTTGCTGGTTTTGCACGATAAATTACCAATGGTTGTGTAAATACAGTAAGCCTAATGCTTCAGTTTAATATTAAAAATTTCGCCAATTGCATCGATTATATCAGGGTTATCCCACTCGTAAGCTCCGTGTGCTTTTTGTAATACACGTCCATTCGCATCAACAAGAACCGTTAATGGAATTGTGTTCGCGCCTAGCATGTTTTCAAGAAAAACGTTGTTGTCTAGAAAATTATCAAATGATATATCTGATTTTTTGATAAAGGCTGCTGCAGCGTTACCATTATCGTCAGTTGAAATTCCGATTAAGTTAAACTCCTTGCCATTATATCTGTTCGCAAGCCTTTCCAGTGACCCCATTTCAGATCTGCAGGGACCGCACCAGCTGGCCCAGACATTTATAATAAGCGGCTTTCCCCTGTAGTCAGAAAATTTAACCGTCTTGCCGTTAAAACCATGGAGTGTGGCTTCGCGCAGATGGGCTCCGATTTTGACCTCGCCTGGAGTTCCGGCCAAAACACATGTGGACAGAGTCAACGTAAAGAAAATAAATTGAATTAAAACCTGCATGTAAAACCTGACTGTATATTGGCCCGAATCATTCCTGTTACGATTGTGAAGACAGGATGTCATTGCGTGGTTACAAAACTCTAACCTGACAGCTATTCATTTGAAATCACTGATGTCATATTAAGGAAGTTATTTATGAGGGGCTTTATTAAAGCGTATAAGTTTAGTATAGGAATCTTATTTAAGGAACGCTAATGACAATGATTTTTGATGGATATCAATGATTGTGCCACGGGTGCCTGGTTGGTAGGTCCGTGAACTGGTTAACAGCTTATTTTTTTTCAGGTGTTTAATATTTTTAAAAAATAAATAACTAAGGACGAACGAAAATGAAATATATCGTATCTATTGGATGTATGGTTGTTATATGTGCATTTTTTGTTAGTAATGTTAATGCGGCAAACGTTGAATACAATTCCCAGCTCGATTTGAATAATCTGCAATACACTGCTGAAATTAATGGTACCAGCATTAATGCTGCTGCAGATATAGTACGCTTTGACCTGGGTACTGGCTGGGCAGGGGAAATGGAAATTTTACTTGGCACTTCTAATTACTCTGATATTACAACAGCACTGGGTTTTACATTAACAACCGACCCGAATGATGTTCTTTTTGCGAATCCCGATACATTCCTTCAACTGGTTAATAGCACAACTTCTACAACTGATTTTTTTAATGCAAATGTTAATGGTTGGGTGTTTTATGCCTGGGGTAGTAGCTTTATAACGGCTGGTGGCATAACAGATTTAACAGGCGGACTTACTACAGCTTTAGAATTTGATCCTAATACAAATTATTATGCTTTTGTAGCAGGTGGTTCTGCGGCGCCAGTTATAGTTGATGTGAATTTAACTGTAAATTCATTAAATGCTGTTCCTGTGCCGGCTGCTATCTGGTTGTTTGGCTCTGGACTGCTAGGTCTATTAGGCGCAGGTTATCAAAGAAAGCTAAGAGTATAATATCTCTATCAAGTGTTTAAGCTTGTACTTTAGATAATAGCATTGGGTCAGGAATTGATTGAATTAACAATTGGTACTGGGGGCAGGTTTTAGTGTATAGGCCAGCTCTTTGATGCTTGTAAGAAATTAAGCGTAATATAACTGTTAGCAAAATTTGCCTGCTAACAGTTTTTTAAATAATAAAAATAACACCATTTACTAATGCTTCGGTATTCTGTTGAAAACCTGTGCTGTTTCTATTAAATCGTTATTCTAGTCCTGCTTTTCTCATATAAAAGTGCTAGCTATTGTATCTGGTATCTGTGTTTGCCTGGAATCCCTGATGAAAAAGTTGTGCCGCAGGTGTTACCTATACACAGAATTTCCCTGGTACTAATTGGCCGCTCGAATGTGGGGGGGCTGGAATAAATAAATTAAAAATTGATTACTAAATTAATGTTATTCAGGCCCAGAGTTTATCAAATAGCAATGTAATAGTATTTATATCTAAGCTATATTAGATATTGCAAATATATCAACTTATTTAATATATTGATGAGTATAGTGGCTTTAAATGGGGTTTTTAAAAATAATGATATACTTTTGTGCTTTTTTTAGGTATGTTTTTTTATAGTATTTGTATGTTTTTTAAGGCTTTATAAGATTTTTTAAACAATATAATGATTTTAAGCAATTAAGGTCGTTATTGTTGTAGAGAATTTTTTTGTGAAGTGTTAGAAAGGTACTGTTGCTGCACGTAAATTCCACTGCTTGAATCAGGTGTTACTTAATACCGGCCAGGTAGTTAAGTTAATACAGGAACGTGTTATAAGCACTGAATAATAAATATCACAAAATGAATTCGGCTTCGGAGGTTCTGTCATGGTCTATACGCAAAAATCACCAGCCCTGTTTTTTATTGGGATTATCATGTTGGCTATCTGGTTTCTAGCAGATAGTGGAAATATGGCGTCCTATATAGATCACTTGGCTGCAGGAAAAAAATACAAGTATTTATCTGAATTAACTACCATACCGCTTTATTTTGGTATAGTCGCCGCCGTTATGGGGCTATGGCAATGGCTGGGCTCACATAGTGAAGGCCATTTGGACTATTACATCTCAACTCTTGCAGGTGGAATGTTTATTTTGCTCATAGCTATGCTCGTACGCTGGTTTATCGCGCCAGAAATTGCTGTTATCAGTATGTCGATGGGCAAGGTGGGGGAAACGGGTAAGTATATTCATAAACTGCTGGGGCTGAATTACGTGGTTCTGGGGATTGTCACGGGTATTATTATTGTCAATGTCTTTAAGGTGCCATCGTGGGCTGAAAATGGTGTTCGTTTATCACGTCTTGGGCTTAAGACTGGGGTTATTTTACTGGGTACCCTATATAGCGCAGCCGAACTGACTAATTTGGGAGGACTGTCCATTATAATGATTGGCTTCTTTGTATTGGGTTCTGTTGGCATGGTGTTGTGGTTTGCTGCACGTAAGAATTTACCCAATTCCATGGGTGGTGTGCTATCAGCCGGTATGGGAGTCTGTGGCGTTTCGGCAACCGTGGCTGCCGCACCGGTGGTGCAGGCTAAATCGGTAGAAATTGCATACACTATTGGCACCATCCTGTTATGGGGTGTGGGCTGTATGTTTGTGTTCCCGATTATAGGTAACCTGTTAGGTATGAGTCATGTGCAATTCGGCGCCTGGGCTGGTACAGGTATTCTTAATTCTGCCCAGGTGGCAGGGGCTGCATTGGCTTATCAACCAGACGGAATTGAGACCCTTAAAGTAGCAGAGATTTTCAATATTACCCGTGTGCTGGTGCTACCCATTATCGTTGTCTGGCTGGCAGTCTGGTATGTGAAGCGTGAAGAAAATGTTACCGAAACAGTCAAGGTATCTACCGTAATCTTCGAAAAGTTCCCAATGTTTGTGTTGGGTTTCATTTTGCTGTTTGCGCTTTCAACTACCGGCATATTTGCCCCGGCTAACCACTACAAGGGCAAATATTTTGGTAACACAGCTGAGCAGGGGTTCAAGGAAAGTAAACTGCTAAAAACAGAGCAGATTGCAGTGCTCCAGGCCGAAGCACCTAAGATACAACGTAATGATCGTAAAGCTGCAGTACAGCGTTTAATTGAAAATGGAAAGATCATGAGCATTGCAGATGATGATGCTGTTCGCGGGCTTGTTAATGCTAAGGTGGTTTCCAAAAAAGCTAATAAAATTCTTAAGGGTGCGCATAAAGCCGTGCGGCATACTGCAAAGAAAATTAAGGCATTCCGTAAATGGATTACCTGGCTGTTTGCATTTGGCCTGGTCGGCCTGGGTATGCAAATTACCGTTGGCTCCATGAAACAGGCAGGCGGACAACCTGCTGTTATTGGTGGCATTGTCGGATTTGTAAAAGCCGCACTATCACTTGTTGTAGTTTTATTGTTAATTAGTGAAACAATTTAATTAAGAGGAACAGGATAATGTCTGAAGAACAAAAATTTGATCGAGGATCAGCACTATCAATATTTGGTAGTGATCGTAGAGAAGACTTCATGGCGCTAATATTTGCATTAGTCATTGCATTTGGGGTGTTCTTCTTTATATGAAGTTTTTAATCCATTAACCCGTGCCCGCCTGTGTGCGGGTACGTTTAAGAGATTTGATAAACATGAATTCTGCACACAGTGTTTTATTGGCCAGTCATGGCACAGAGGGCGCACTGGCGGCTGAACAAATGGCCCTTAAGTTATGTGACGTGGGTAGCCAGTTGCATCACTTAATTGTTGTTCCAACTTTATGGAAAGGTATGACCGGTGATGACTGGCTAAATAATGGATCAACCCGTGACACTTTTCGACGTTACCTCGAAGGTGAGCTTAGCCGTGAAGTTGATGAGCATATTAGTCGTGTGGGTCAGGCCGCTGAAGAGCATGAACTTGCTTACAGTAGTGAAGTGATTATTGGCGAACCCAATGAATGCCTGTTGGATGCGAGTAAAAAGGAGGGTATAGACTTAATTATCGTAGGTTCGCCACGTCCAAAAGGTAAAAAAGGTTTGCGATCACGTATGTTAACAGAGTTGATTACACGAAATATTTCTGTGCCCGTGTTGATCGTACCCTACCCTTGTGACTAATTTGAGTGCTTCTATAATAATGCAAGAAAAAATCGATGACGAAGATATTGTCGAGGAAAATGTAAACAGGGAAGATGCAGCTTGGGCCTCACTAAACACCCCTCTTACTGTAAGTGAACTAATGAATTTCTGTCGTGATATAGAACGCCTGTTTCGCATTAACCCGATGCTTGAATTTTCCAGTTGGGAGTCACTGAATAATAATCAGTATTTATTTTCAGGAAAAAATATCAGCCAGGAAGTAGCATTTGGGTTTGAGTATAAGTTAACTGTTACTGAAATAACGGGTGGTTTTATAATTAATTATGATAATGGTTTAAAATCCAGTACTACATTAAAAATAGAACCCACATCTCATGGTTCAAAGCTTACCATAACTGATAACTATGAAGGCATGTCTAAAGAAGATCGGGAGACGCACCTGGGTGAAGTAGATAAAAGTCTGGTTGTATGGGCAGGCTATTTACAGCAGTTTCTTATTACGTGGCAACGCTGGTCTGTTTTTGGCTTATGGCGCTGGTATATGAAACACATATGGCAGCCCATGAAGCCCATAAGCAGAAGAATTACCTATATGCTGCTTTGGATAACTGTTGTGGAGCTTGCTTTAATTGTGTTAGGGGTTGGAATATACTTTGCGGAGTATGCTTAAGTTTATTTTAAATGAAGTAATACAGATTATACGTCTATTTATAGTCTATATACGTTCTAAAAGTCAGGTTAATTCTTGGGGTGTTGATATTTTTCATTTTAGGTAAACTGTGAACCCAGTTGGTTTGAGTTTCCCCTTTCATGACCAGGAGACTGCCCGACTCTAAAATTAAAGAAACTGTCTGTTTATTTGCTTTGTGTTTTAATGAAAATTTTCTTTCTGCGCCAAAACTAAGTGAGGCTATATTCGTATTTACACCCAGGGATTTTTCATTGTCACTGTGCCATGACATCGATTCATCGCCGTTTTGATACAGGTTTAGCAGGCATGAGTTATATTTTACGTTAGTAAGTTTCTCTACAATTGTTTTTAATTCTAATAATTCATTTGTCCACGCTTTAGCGTGCCTGGTTACATTTGAATAGGTATAGGCATAGTCACTATCACCATGCCAGGCGACTTTTCGTTTAGTTGTTATTTCTTTTCCATAGATTTTAAGCTTATCATTGTTCCATTTTATGGTGTTAATGAGGTTATTAAGATAATGTTGGGCATCCTGGTGTGAAAACACGCAACCGAAGTAGTTTGCTTCGCCGTCAAAGGGTAGCAGGTTTAAGGTGCTATCGTAATCAAACAGGTTCACTCTACTAACTCTATGTCCAGGTTTCTTAAAAGATTTACAGCTTCAGTTGTAGAAAATATTGCCCATTTAATTTCATTAAGATAAATGTCAATATTATAATTTATGGCTTCAGTAAAATTGGCGCCTGTAAGATTCGTTGTATGAAACAGGCTGTTTTCAAGGTCAGAATATTTAAAGTTAGCATGTTTAAAGCTGCCTTCTCGGAAATCAACATCATGTGCTTTACAGTCTTCGATGATAATTTCATCTAGTTCGAGTCCAAAAAAGATTGAGTCATTAATAATGCATTTATAAAATTTAAATGGAGAACAGAGAGGCACGCTTGGGTAAGCCACATTTGTCCAGTCTATACCAATGACCTTGCACTCCTCAAAAACCACATCGGAAAATTTACTTTGGTTTAAGTTAAGGTTACTGAAATTACACTTTAGGAAACGCGACTCTGTAAATTTGCATTTTTCTAAAGTTGCCTCGTGAAAATTGCAATCTTCAAACAGGCAGTCTTCAAAGTGTTTAGCTACTATGGTTTCTGACCCTAGTTCTAGCCCAGTAAATATTTTACCTGAATAAACATCTTCTTTATCGTTGATTTTATGCACGCGGCTTACCTGAAAAGCAAGTGATTATAAAGGGTTTTTATCAGTTCCATAATAATAAATAATGATTATTAGTAAAAATCATTGATCTAATGTCACTATCTAAAGAGGCCTGATATTCAGATCAGGCCTCCTGTATCACATAATAATGAGGCTACAGGGGTAAGTTTTCTTCATTCAGTAAAAACTCTTTTAAATCTAATACATTGTCGGAGTTTATATCGCCCTGTTCAAAACCATAGCCTGTGTTGGAAATCTCCATATAGCGAGTTAATTCCGGTTGGGCTGTAGCTTCGTTTTTGCTGATGAAGCCATCATTGTTAGTATCAAGTTGTTTAAATTTTAATACCATATCCTTCTTGTTGTGACAACGCTCATAGGAATTAGCTGAGTAACAAACAGAAGTTAACACAATTAATAATATATAGTTTTTCATAAAAATATACCCTTTGTTGAGTTATACAAGTGTGTAATTAAATTAACCCTGTGAATTGAAAAAAACCTTGGGAAGATATGATGTTTTTATGATGTTTAAATAAAACTGATAAAAATCTAAACAAAAATGTAACTATATTATTGATTAAATTGAAAATATTGTTGTGATTTGACTCTGGATCATAGCGGTCCCGTTACACACAGGAGACAGAAAAAGGGGGTTAATATGGAATAAATAACCATTGTATTAATTTTTAATCTGAATCTGTTAGCGCAAGTGGTCTATAGGTCGGCATAAGTTCGTCGTTAATTTTAGTGTATGTAAGAAACCCTTATGCAGAGCATTTAATGTTTCAGTAAATGAGTATCGGTAATTGATATATATCGTGTTTTATGTATCAGGTGCCTCCTTTCCTTTGCGTTTGCAGTAAACTGAAGGATAAATGCATAACAAGTTTCACTTCAAGGGAATATTGATGAAAGGAATTAATTCAAATTATTTAGTAGCTGTATTGCTAATGCTCCTTGTCGGTGGAGGTGCATGGGTTATACAGGCAAATATAGCTAGAAAAGCACAGGCGGAAATCAGGCATACGCTAACAACTATCAGGGATACAACACATCTAGGGGTCAGAACCTGGTTTAATGAGCTGATAGCTGCTGGTGCGGCCTGGGCAGACACTCCAAAAATACGAGAAGCAACTATACAATTACTTACACAGGCTGCTGATAAAAAAAGCCTGCTTAACTCGCCTGCTCAAAAATCACTACGTGAATGGTTTAGAACTATTTTTAAAGTATCACACTATCAAGGTTATTTTATTGTAGGTCCTAACAACATAAATCTTGCTTCCAGTCGTGACCAGAATATAGGTGAGATAAATTTGCTCGAAGGGCATCGAGAATTCTTACTGAATGTTTGGGATGGTTATACAGCAGTAAGTTTACCCGTTAAGTCTGATGTTCCCCTTTTAAATAAAAATGGAGAACTGGAAAGTGGTATGTCTTCGATGTTTGTAGCTGCGCCGATACGAAGTGAAAAGGGTGAAATAATTGCCTTATTCATGTTTAGAGTTAATCCTGAAGAGGGGTTCACCAATGTTTTACATCAGGGTCGGATAGGTGAAACAGGGGAAACTTATGCATTTGATAATAATGGAATTATTATAAGTAAAAGCCGCTTTGAAGATCAACTGAGCGATATAGGACTAATATCAGGCGAGGAGCACGGTATTTTAAATGTTGAACTACGCGACCCAGGAGTAAATTTAGTTAAAGGAGGTAAGAAAATAACTGTCCCTGGAAGCCGGCAGCCACTTACATTAATGGCTAAGTCAGCACTTAAAGGCGAAACAGGTACAAGTCTTAGTGGGTATCGAGACTATCGAGGTGTGCCCGTAATAGGGGCCTGGCTCTGGGATCAAAATATTGGTTTAGGAATTGCGACAGAAATTGATGCAGAACAGGCCTATCGAACCTTAGGGGTTACACAGCTTGCTATAGTGGGTTTCACTCTTTTTTCATTTATTTTAATAATTGGTTTAACCGTGATTTATTCAATATTGGTTGAGCGCAAGAGAATTGAAATAGAACTTAGACGTGCAGCAGCTATTTTTGATAATACAGATGAAGGTATTGTAGTAACCGACGCCCAGGTTAATATTATTTTAGTTAATGAAGCTTTCACAGATATAACCGGCTATCAGCCTGAAGAAGTACTGGGTAAAAATCCACGGTCACAACAATCTGGACGTCACGATAAAGAATTTTACAAAAATATGTGGGGAATATTAAAAAAAGATGGTCAATGGCGTGGGCAAATATGGAATCGAAGAAAAAATGGTGAGCTATATCCGGCCTGGGAGAATATTAATAGTGTTAAAAATGGTGATGGGCGTATTACTAATTATGTAGCTATTTTCTCAGACATTAGTGTGCTCAAAGAATCTGAAGACAGATTAGAGCACCTGGCACATCATGATGTATTAACTGGTTTACCTAACCGTCTTCGATTTTCAGCAAATTTAGAGCAGGCTATAGAAACAGCAAAAAGGCATAAACATAAAGTTGCGCTCATGTTTTTAGATCTGGATAGATTTAAACGCATTAATGATACGCTTGGTCATGATACTGGAGATAAAATTTTAATTGAATTCTCTGCCCGTTTAAAAAAATGTGTTCGTGCTGAAGACACTGTGGCCCGACTTGGAGGAGATGAATTCACTATTGTATTAACAGAAGTTGTGCAAGCAGAAGACGCAAGTTTAATAGCAGGTAAAATTGTGAAAGTTGTCCGTGAGCAATTTATTTTTGATGAACAGGCAATTGATACCTCTACCAGTATAGGAATTGGTATATATCCAGATGACGCGAAGAACTGTGAAGAATTAATGAAGGCAGCAGATACGGCAATGTATCATGCTAAAGAAATGGGAAGAAACCGATATCAATTTTTCACCGAAGAGCTGGCTACACAAACAATTAGGCATGCATTAATAGAAAGAGGCTTGCAGACAGCAATAGAAAATAATGAGTTTGAATTATATTATCAGCCCCAGGTGAATTTAAGTAATGGAAAAATCGCAGGTGTTGAGGCCCTGATAAGGTGGAATCATCCTGATCACGGTCAACTTCAGCCAGATGCATTTATTAAAATAGCAGATGATTCGAATCTAATTGATATGATCAGCGAATGGGTTTTACGCACAGCTATATGTGATTATAAAATCTGGTCAAAAAAAATGACATCTGTACCAAGAATCACAGTAAATATTACGGGGCGCCAGATTACAAGAGAAAAAAGTATAAAAAATATCCTCGACCTTTTAGATGAATTAGCAGTAGACCCCAATATATTACAATTGGATCTTGAGATAACAGAAATGGCACTTGAGCGTATTGATTACACAATTGAAATTATTAACACACTAAAAAAACGTGGCGTTATGTTTGCTATAGATGATTTTGGTACTGGGCATTCTTCACTTAGTCGATTAAAACATTTACCAGTCGATATATTAAAAGTTAACCAGTCATTTATCCGCGATATATCAAGTGATGAAGACGATAAAGCAATTACTACGGCGATAATCGCAATGGCACACAGCCTGGGATTGAGTGTCATTGGTGAAGGTGTAGAAACAAAATCACAACTTGATATGCTGAATGAGCTTGTGTGCGATGAAGTTCAGGGATTTTATTTTAGTAAACCGATACCTGCTGATGAGATCACGCCAATATTAGAAAAAACATTTTTATGAATGAAAGAGTAATAAAATAATAACAAATAGAGATCGATAATCGTTGCATTATTTGGCTAAAAAATTAATAGCCTCAAGATGACCAGGGTAGCGCAATAAAACTTGCTGGTAAGTTTCTTTAGCTTTTATATTATTACTATTATGGCTATATGCCCTGGCAAGATATACCAGGGTCGTTGCATCAGATGGGTAATATTGTATAATTTCTTCAGCATGTTTCTGTAACTTATCCCACTGTTTTAGATTTTCTTCACAGCTCATAAGGCGAGTATGTGCAATGTAATTAAATTTCGAAATATTTATAACACTATTTATCTGTAAAGTCGCTTCTCTCCAGCGTGATTGTGCCATAAGTGGCAGGCTCATTCCTAGCATAGCATCAATAGATTTTTTGTTAATTTTTATGGCTGTTTTATAGTGAGTGATAGAGCGTGAGTAGTTGCCGGATAAATAATATAGCCAGCCACTGCGTAACTCAGCAAATTCATTAGGGGGTGTCTCTTTTAAAAAAATTTCAATTGACTCAGCTGCAGTCACATATTTTCCCGCAGCTTCTAATGTATAGCTACGCATCCAGGCATCATCGGCTGAAACTGCATTTGAAGAAATGAATATCATGTTTAAAATTAATATAAGTTTATAAAGTGCATTTAACATATGTCTCTCACCAGTGTTTTATGAAACCTGAATATATAAATACATTGTAATAGTTATTGTTTGAAAAAGTGTTTTTATATTCCTCAAGCCCGGTATAAATATAAAAACTGTTTTTATATTTATACTTCCAGTTACCACCTATTGATAATGCGGCTGTTTGCATGTCAGACAGGTTATATATTTTTCTAGCATCATGATCTACAGCAAATAACCTGTCTCCTGTAAGAAAAGAAAATTGAAGGTTATCAAGGCTGGAGTTGTTAGTGTTTTTGACCCAGTGTGTCAGCTTAATTTCATAGGCCGACGTTTTAGTAATACCGGGGCTCCTGGAGTCATTGAGAAGATCTATATTGTAGTGACGTAATATAAGCCAGTTATATTGATCATTAAATGAAAATCCAAGTGTCGGTGTCCATTGTTTTACCTTAAATTTTTCAATTTCAGTATCAGATGAAGCATATTCAGAATAAGCGTAACCCAGACCAGCATAAAGTGACTTTGTATAATTCATAAATGAAAATAAAGGGTTAACTATTTTAAGTGAATTACTAATTCGTTCTGTTGTAATGGTAACCGTTGGTGACATACCTCCGCCGGGCCCCGGCATATTGGTAGATGTTTTTTTAACTGTAGAATTTTCGTTTTCATTATAGGTGTCGATAGATAATGTCACTTTTCCAGGAAGTGACTCCGGGTAAATATGATATTGACCTCCTAAATACAGAATGTTATTAGAAATCCCACTTATGCTCTTCTGGTTTTGATAGATAAACCCTGCACTTAAGGAAAATTTTTCAACGTAATCAGCGTCTATAAAAAAACTTAACTCCGCTTGTGTATCAATTACTTCTGATTCTGAAAAAGCACTTAAGTTAATGTTTGCGCTGCTTGATAAATACCAGGGGATTTGATTATCAGCAAATAAAGTATTGCTTGTTAGGATACTGAATATTAAATGAAATAAAAGTATTTTGGAGTAAGGGATCATTTAGATGAAGTTCCAGTAAGTGATTGATTCCACCCTGGAACTCCCTGGTCACTCATAAGGCCAATATCAGTTAATTCTGCGGTAAATTTTTTGTTAATCAAATTTAAACTGTAGGTAATGCATCCCCTGTCTGGAGAGAGCACAGATTCAGTGCTTGCAGGTGAAAAGCCCTTCATAGTGTGAGTGGCATGCTGTAACCATGTATTATCTACTTTATTCCAAGTTCGTTGATACTGGCTATTAAGACCGCAACCCAATGGGTATCTGATATGTAACCACAGTTTTTGAAAAAAATTCAATGGCAGCAGTGTTGCTGATGGTGAGTCTGACCAGTGAGATGCTTTATCGGTTAACGGTGTGAGACCATTAGCCAATAACCAGGTGTCCAGCACAATATCTTCTGTGCCTGTGCGATCATAAAAAGCCAGTACACCATTATTTTCTTCAAATGCAGCACTGGCACCACTATCACTAATCAAACGATATTGGCCTGCGAGTGTAACTTCTACGTGCATTTTCCTTTCAATAAAATAATCACCTGAGTCGCATTTCATTTTGTAATTTAAACAACGCCCAACGGGCAGGTGTAGATTTCTGGCTAGCACATCACTATTTTCTGCTGGTTGGATGAGTTCGCCTTTTTCAGGTCGTGAAACGACCTGGTAACTGGCTTCACTGATATTATTATTAACAACAATGCTGGCGAGATGAAAGGCTACGGTTGGGGCACCCAGTGCAGCATTTAATTGTGTTTGTAAGTGTAAATGAGGTTGAGGTGATCGGCCTGAGTTACCGCATGCAGCTATTACCGTGCCTGGTTCAAGCCTCTCTTTTTCACGAATTTTTATACTGTCTTTTTTTAAGTGTGCAAGTAAAACATGTGCCCCGGTATCAAGCCGTATTAAAATAAAATTACCCCAGTTATTTTTTACATCCATTTCACCTGGCTTGTTATCTATAAATCGATCATAGGTTCGAATAACAACACCATATGCAGGTGATAAAACGGGTAAGCCAAAACAATAATAATCTTCTAGTTTTAAACCATCAGCTGAAAAGCTTTTGTTGTTTTCAAGCATATAAAAATCAAGAGCATGTTGCCATGGTGGTTTATGTGTGTGTTCTCCATTAAAACCCTGATAAATACTCCACTCTCCATAGAATGGTGCAAGCAGTGGGATGCTACCAATTTCACCATTACGTACTTTAGCTAACCGTGCCCGTTCAAAATTAATTTCAGGTAATGCGGGTATAGTGGCAAGATAGGGTGCAGATAAACCAATACGTCGATGTAAAGCAGCAAGTATGGTTAAAGTCGTAATTAAAAAGGGAAATGCCATAACGGGTAAACCATAACCCAGCAATAAATTCTGTAAGGCAGTTGTGACTAATGCGGCCAGAGCAGCTGATATCATCGCTACTATAAAGCTGTAAGTCCCGGGTATGGTAAATATGCCACCAACAGCCATTGCAGTAAGCGCAAAATTAAAACCACTCCATGCCGCAAGGTTTGGATTGGTGTTACCGGTTAACAAAATTAATAATGCATAACCTACGACATATCCGCCTACCGAAAGCAGGGCGAGATAACGGGAGTGAAATACAATTATCAGAAATAAAACCAGGCCTACATATGGATTCGCCATAAAAAATATGGCACCTATTGAACTTAGAAAAGTATCAATGCACGTATTAATAAAATTTCCCGCAACAGTATATGGCGTCATATAATACTCAAGGCTCTGGTAGCTTCGAGCGGCAAATGCCATTGTCATCGCAACTATAACAAAAGGCAAACTGAGTACAGGTAGCTCATCATGGCGCCACAATACAGTAGCTAATGCGACTGTCATAAAAACAGCCAGTACCGAGCCCAATACAATCAGCATTAGCAGATAATAATCAAGCTGGTAAAATGCGCCTAATGACAGGCCCACCAGCAAACTATTAAAAATATATATGCCACTTGAAATTTGTGGGAAGTTTAGAAAACGTGCGAGTATAAGCCCGGTAACGGCACCAATAAATCCAGAAATACCAAGGTTAGGGAAAAACATCGTAGCCAGCAGAATAATCAGACCAGAGACAGGATTATTTAAAAATAAAATAGTCGCATAGGCTCTCAACACGCCTAATGTATTGTCATGAAGTGAACCTGTCTGATTTGTATCGTTTTTAAACACGGTTTTTTCATGCCTTCCATTTCAAAGGGTTTTTAAATGCTCGGGGATTCTTTCCTGTGCGGTAACCACTGATAAGTTTTCAGCTTCTCTAATAACTGAAGCAGACTTATCTTCATGAATCATAACAACATTAGGTCGATATTCGATAAACTGTAACCATTGGGTGTTGTTATATGCACCGACAGGGCTAAAAATAATTGAATCACCCACATTAATCGGCGGCAGCATAATACTTGTGCGCATAACATCAATATTCATGCATAATGGGCCATAGAGAACGGTTTCTTCAGCACGACCATTAAGTGGTCGTGTAGGTGTGACCTGGTGGTTGTACCAAAAAGCCGTAAACAGAAGATTAACTCCCGCATCAAGAACAACGGCGTTACGACCATCGGGGAGTTTTTTATTAGCGAACACGGATGCTATTAAAACTTCAGCATCATCAACAATAGCACGTCCGGTTTCAAGAACCAGTTGTGGTCGAGCCCGACCACGGGCAACCCGTTCTTCAGTGTATTCAAGTAAAACGGAAGTAATTGCATCGGCATACTGTTCAATGCTTGGCACAACCTGTTCAGGTGGCAGGTAAATGCCCTGCAATGAATTTAGAGATGCAAAGCCTCCCCCTACATCTATATATTCAATTTCACAGCCTGTCTTGTCTTCGACTGCATTCATAAATTCACACATGATACGAACTTGTGATGTAAAGGCTAAGGGCTCAACAATAAAAGTTCCAATATGGCTATGCAGGCCGGCGAGTTTTAAATGCTCACTCGATGCAATGCGCCAGGCAGCATTCAATGCCTGCCCTGATTCAACATTGAAACCAAAGCGACTCCATGGCTCAGTGTAACCGGTATCAAAATTCAAACGCAGGGTAACTTTAACGTCTTTATTTAATTCATTGCTGAGATCTTCAATTAAATACAATTCATCTAAATGATCGATATGAATTCGGGCTTTTTCTTTAATGGCTATTTCGAGTGTTTTTCGTGTTTTATAAGGCCCATTAAAAATGATTTTTTCACCGGGCATGCCAAGGCTTCGCGCTTTTTCATATTCAAAATTAGAAACTACCTCAGCCCATGAGCCTTCCTGGTGTAACACATTGCAAACTGCTCCTAGATAGTTTGTTTTATAAGACCAGCCAAATAATACGTCTGGATAACGAGCCGTAAATACTCGTTTTAATCGACGCATATTATCGCGTAATTTTTTCTCTGATATAACATATAAAGGTGAACCGTGATCTTCTATAAGTTTACTAATCGAAATACCATCTATATTATCTTTCCATTGGTGATGTGTTGTTTCACCGAACTTGTTTTGTATGCCAGATCGTACCGGCGATATGGTAGGCTTAATCCAGGGTTTTTTATTTTCAGTTTCGTTGTTCATAGTTTTCTCACGAATAAAACATTAATCGTTAATGCCATTAACAATAAGATTTTCGAACTGACTGATAGGCACGATAACTTCTTCTGCATATCGAATAAACATAATTCCGGGTTTAAGCTCGGCGTATTCTTCTGGTTCTTCATTGAGTACTAATTTTATTAGCGCAGCAGGTAAATTTCTATTAACACCATGAGAAAGATAAATCCATGCAGGGAATCTGGGATTAATTTCCAGTAAGTTATAATCACCCCTGGCGTCTTTTAGTACCTCGATCTCTAATGGTCCGCGCCATTTGATCGCCTTAATTAAATTACTACTAGCCTGAGAAAGCCTGTTATCTAGAACAGTAACACCGGCCCAGGCTTTTCCCTTATCTGTCAGCGCCATTTTTTTCATCATAACAGCGCCTATCGTATTGCCTTTGCCGTCACCTAGTGCTGCCAGATTGTATTCTTCACCCTTAACAAATTCCTGAACTAAAACTGGATATCCCCATTCTGCTGCAATGTCATTAAATGCTTCTGTGGCTTGTGCAGGGTTGTGAGCAACTTTAGCGTCATAAAATAATCCTTTCACAACAAGTGGGTAAGACCAGTTATCTTCCTGGCATTCATAGAAAAATTTGCTATTGGTTATGGGTTCAATTCTTGGGCAGTTAATGCCAGCCAATTCAGATAGCTCGACTAATTTGTCTTTATTACGTAAGCGAAATTGTTTTGCAGTGGGTAAAAATGTTTTTATACCCATTTCATTGAGTAGCGAATTCAAACGAATAATGCTGGGTAGCTCCGCATCAAGGCAGGGAATAAATATATCTATGTGTTCTTTTTCGTGAATAGCCGATAAACGTTCAACAAAGGCGTCATCACCAGAAGACGGGTATGGAAGCAGGTAGCCTGTTTCGCAGTATTCTTTTAGATAAAGCCCAGGATCGAGGGCGTCATAACTCAGGCCAATAATTCGACCGGTGAAATCTGCTGATTCAGTCAGGCAGCGAGAAACAGCCAGGCCCGGACCAGGATTTTCTGGTTTGGCATTCATGCCAGTAATAGCGACGCTGAGCCTGTTATTTTTCATCAGTTCATTAACTCAGATAAAGAGCTGATAAAGTCATTAATATCACGTTCAAGCTCGTTTGGTTGGGCTGAGTAAGTTTCGAGAAGGGTCTTCTTAATTTCCTGAATATCGGTGGCTTGCTGAAACAGGCGCAGAAGCTCAATACCCGTTTCATTGACCGTAAAACTCTGGCCACTAACTGGGTCAAAAACAAAGCCGCTTTCACTTAAAGCAAGCCGATGAAAGAGTTCCTGTGATTCTTCGATACTGGCCATGTCTATAACCTATAGTTAATGACTAATACCTGTAATCATAGCCCTTATTAGATGGCTAATGATGACTGATCTTGATGCTTTTCCTTGATTTAGTTCAATAGAATGTTATGTAATGATAATTAAAGTGGACGCTAGCCTTTTATCTTGATAGCAGGCTGTTGCCATTAACTGAAATAGCAGGATCCCTATCTGCGCTGAAATACAAGTTTGGTCGTTAATACTCCCTCAAAATAGCTTTCAATCAAAATCATATTAGCGGAATGCTCAATATTAAAACCGGGTTGAGATTCTGGTTTTATACTAATAAGTTTTAATAGGGTAGAGGGGTAGTTTATTTTTAAACTCACATGGTAGGGATAATAACCATCGAGAAATTTTCTGTGGAAAGGTCCGTTTTCCAGGCTTAAGGTATTATTAGTATTTTTATTAAGTATATTCACTTCAGCCTTAATACATAATTGAGCTTGCCTCATAACATTGTCAAGCTGAATAGATTGCCCCTGTATAACGGCCGTCTCTATATTGTGTTTAGAGGTGATTTTTAGATTACGAATACGTTTATATTTATAAGCAATTTCTGTTGTAGGCACCGGGTCGAGGTGTTTATAGCATTGTTGTAATAATACCCAGCCACTAGAAATACTCTGCCTGTTAATTGTCAGGGTGTTGATAGAATGTAGAACAGGTTTGTCAGGTGGTTTTAGCAAGAAGTTTAAATCACCTTCATTGATCTGGTCGGTGGAAACTATTTCATCATCATAAAACCATTTTTCCTGCTCAGGTGTCATTTCAATAGCGAAACTGTAGTGGGCAGGAAATAAAAATAAAAATGCAAACAAATAATAATTCATAGTGTATCCACCGATTATCAGAGCGAACCTTGCGTTTGTATTATAGATAAAAAATAACCAGGAAAATGAAATATAAAAAAATGTGCTTCGTTATTATTGCATGAAGGGTTCTGGAATGCATTTTAAATGGTAAAGGTGAATGTAAGGTTTAAGTAACAATATTTTATATCCTGTAAATATTTTAATTACTATTAAATGACTTATTTTTTTGCTTTGTATTATAAAAAAATGATTTGAGATTAATCAATGCTTTAGGAGTGTTGTGAAAGAAATGTAAAAAAATATTATCCCACCCAATTTTATTAACTTTGTCACAGATCGTAATAACGATAGTTTTAGTGTGAATAACATCACATAGTAATATTCTAATATAGAGTTTAATGTGCGCATCGGTTTTGAATTACCTGGTGTTTGTTAAATAAAGTGAAATCGATAAAAAGAAAATTATTTTCAAAGTTCTAAAATTTGATCAGCATTTAATGATTGTTTTAAGTGTGCTGGTTGTTATTAATAATGTAACAAAAACTTAACAAGTGGGAACATGATAATGAAAATTTTAGGTAATAAAAAAATACTAACTCAATTAGTCTGTGCGGCTCTTACATTGTCTTCTGGTGTAGTTATTGCGGCGTCCAACAACCACATGGCAGGGCTTGAAGCAACAAACCCTAATCTTGATGCATTAACGGTGGTAAGTACAATCTCATCTGTAGATGGTGCAATTACAGGTTACCGATGTGCTGATGGTAGTGTCACTAATGACCCAGCTGATGCCTGTGGTGTTCAGTCTATTATCTATCCGATATCGGGGAATGT
>Ga0316207_10002197_pt1 | contig 20825 bp, 22 predicted proteins | sample 6weekpyrite_MG_FD_204943 | JGI IMG/M metagenome (GOLD analysis project Ga0316207, IMG submission 204943) | Microbial mat bacterial communities from mineral coupon in-situ incubated in ocean water Damariscotta River, Maine, United States -... | ecosystem: Environmental > Aquatic > Marine >...
GACCGTTGATAAAAATAACCCTCGCATAATGTCCCTGCAATTCTGTGCCTGCCCCAGCAGTCAGGCACAGAGATAGGGAAGATTGGTGCTAGACACTATGTAAAGTTCTGTAAGGTGAATCACCATTCTGTGAGAGTTACAAATTTCCTGTAACGCTTCGGTTGGGCTTTGGTAATATGCTGCCCATACTTCACTAATTGAGTGTCAGGCTTGGAAATGGGTCAGGGGTTATTCTGCGTTGAATATCAGAATGTTCCGCGTAGTTCCAGATACCAGACAGGCCCCCGGTTTTCATTACGGTACTCGGTTGCCCTGATGATGCCATCCGCGCGAGACCCGTCAAAAAATACCCGCTGTCGGTCTTCACCATTATTGAAAGCTTCATTGACGCCCAGCCGTGTTGTCACACCCGTCCAGCGTGTTGTTTCAAGGTAAAGGTCCAGATCACCGTCAGGTCCGTCCATGATGCGTGACTCACGCGCCCTGAAAACTTCGCCATTGGAGGCCCAGTGATAATTGAAGCCCCAGGCCATTTGTCTGACAGGGAAAGTTTGGCGATAATCGAGTTTCAATTCCCATTCCCGAACCCCGTCAAAGGAACGGTCCAGACCGGTCAGCGGGTCGGTGATATTGGTATTGTACCATTCAAGGAAAACATCGAGCACGCCATTGGAGAGACCAAAATCGTCCATAGGTGTGGTCAGATTGCCTGTGACACGAAAATTGGTGCCATCTCCGATATTGCCGGGGGCATCAAAAACCCCACCCGGTGTGACCACCGCAACGAAACCGTCCAGGTCTTCAATCCAGTCATGGCCGACCTTCAGGGAGAAGGAGCCATCATCACCCAGACGGCGTTCCCATTCAGCTTCCAGTGTCCAGGTCCGCTGGGGCACATAATCGGGATTGCCAAGCGTGGAATTGTTATCAGACACATCCACAGAGCTGGCGAATTTATCAAACTGAAGCTGGTCAACATCGCGGCGGCCTGTCAGGCGCAACCGGTTTTGCTCGTTTTGACGCCAGTTCAATGTCAGGCTGGGTTTAGGATAGGAAAAGGTGCGCGACTGGTTGGCATCCCCCGTTTGCACGATCTCCGAAGATTCATAGCGCAACCCGGATTCCAGACTCAAAGCATCACTGATCGTCCAGACATGGTTGGCAAAAATCTCGCTTCGGGTTTCCTCAACATGCGTATTGGCAACAGGGATATCGATCGGTGTGACGGCGTTTCCGTCGTCAATCGCGATCGCCAGCTCGGTTTCACGGGCATTGAGGGCGATCTCGGCACCGAATTCCAGTGAATGGCGTGGATTGGGATCATAGGACAGGGTCTGGCGAAAGGCTGTCTCTTCTGTGCGGTTGAAACTTTCCACGATGACTGCATCTTCAAAACCGGTCACAACATCATAAGTCTCATAGGCCTCAGGACCATGATTGCGATCTGTGCGACTGATCAGAGCCATGCTTTGCATGGAAAACCGGTCATTCAGCTCGCGGTCATAGGTCAAGGTCGCCAGATAGGCATTACCATCATTGGAGGCCGAGTTCTGCTCAAACCGCAAAGGAACCAATCCGGAGCCGGAGGGCGCGTCAATGAAAGACACATTCCTGTGCTTCCAGGCCCAATATTCCAGCTTGGTATCAAGGCGAAGGTTGGAGCGATCATCAATTTCCCAATTCAGGGAGAAGGTTGGTTCGATTTTGCGAAAATCAACCTGGTCATTATCAATCTGAAATTCGGTGAGGCTGTCTGTTGCATCCAGAGTGGCTTTTCGGCGGCGGGTGATCCGCCCGGAAAGACGACCTTCCAGCCCGAAACTGAGTTCTGTATCGCCTAGATTGGCTGTGTAAGACGTGTTGAAACCCGGGCCAAGCCGCCCGGATGATTGTAATCGGGTCGAAAAATCCCATGACCCAGAATTGCCTGAGCCTTCACGTAAAACGACATTCACCAGACGGGCATGACCGCGCATGTCATAGTCAGGCATCGCTTCCTGGATTAGCTCAATCCGCTCGACATCATCAGTGGGTATGCGTTGCAGAACGGTCTCAAGGCTCAAGGATTTATTGGCCGGGCGCGATCCATTAATCAGCACATTACCAAAGCTGTCGCCCAAACCACGGCGTTCAGTATCGCCATCCGATAACGAAAACCCGGGAACACGTTGAACCATGTCCAGAGCGGTCACAGGAGAAAAGTGGCTAAAGAAATCGGACGCATACACAGCGATTCCGGTTTGCACCGTGGGTTGAGGAATTGCAGCTGAAGCAGGCGCAGAACTATCCTGAGCTTGAATCTCGGTCGATGTGCCAAGACCCAAAGCCAATGCAACGGCTCCAACCGATGAAAGACACTTTATACGCATGACGCCCCTGAAAATATTACAAGCCCGCCCCATATAGAAGCGAGACGTAAATGATAAGTACTAAATAACCCACGCAAAACAGGATCAACTTACCGTGAAAGCTTATACAAAAGTGTAAGCTTTAATCAGGCTGCAGCGCCGCCAACCGTCAGACCGGAGATTTTCAGGCTCGGTTGGCCCACACCGACAGGCACGCCTTGCCCGGCCTTGCCGCACATGCCAACGCCCGGATCCATTTCAAAGTCATCACCGATCATGGTGATCTGGGTCAGGGCTGTCGGACCATCACCGATAAGCGTTGCACCTTTGACGGGGCTTTCAATCTTGCCATCAATGACGCGGTAAGCCTCGGTACACTGGAAGACGAACTTTCCGGACGTGATATCCACCTGGCCGCCACCGAAATTAACGGCATAAATCCCGTCTTTCAGACTTTCAACCATCTCTTCGCGCTTGTGGTTGCCCGCCAGCATATAAGTATTGGTCATGCGGGGCAGGGGTGGATAGGCATAGGATTGACGGCGGCCATTGCCCGTGGGTTTCTGGCCCATCAGGCGGGCATTCATCCGGTCTTGCATATATCCGGTCAGGATGCCGTCTTCAATCAGAACCGAGCGCTCCGATGGCGTGCCCTCATCATCAATGGTCAGCGAGCCACGACGTTCCATCATCGTCCCGTCATCAATCACGGTGACACCTTTGGCGGCGACTTGTTCGCCCATCCGTCCGGCAAAAACAGATGAGCCTTTGCGGTTGAAGTCGCCTTCCAAACCGTGGCCGACAGCTTCATGCAGCAAAACGGCTGGCCAGCCAGACCCCAGAACCACATCCATCACACCGGCAGGCGCATCCACCGCATCCAGATTGACCCGGGCGATACGCATGGCCTCATCGGCGAGGCCTTTCCACGCCTCCGGTTTGATCCATTGTTCAAAATGAGCGCGCCCGCCCGCACCAGCACTTCCGGTTTCGCGGAGGCCATCACGCTCAACGGTGACAGAGACATTGAGCCGAACTAGCGGCCGGATATCCGTTTTCATGTCGCCATCTGCCCGCAAAATGGATACGGCACGGCGCGAACCGGCGATCGATGCGCTGACCTGGACGACAGAAGCGTCCTTGGCGCGGCAATAGGCGTCTATTTCCTGGAGCAGGGCGGATTTGACGTCAAAGCCTGGCACGGCCACTGGATCAATCGGATCGTAAAGTTTGCGATTGGTCCCGTGTGGGGCATCTGCCAAAGTGCCAGCATCTCCGCGTTTCACAGCGGAAGCGGCTTCAGCGGCGCGCTTGACTGCAGCCAGTGTCGGATCGGATGAGTGCGCATAACCAAAGGCATCACCCGATACACAGCGCAAACCAAATCCGCGTCCGGAATCAAAACTGGCCGCTTTTTGACGACCATCATCAAAGACCAGTGATTCCGAGGCTGAAGTTTCCAGAAACAATTCGCCGTCATCGGCTCCGTTAAGGGCATCTGCCAGAACCGGCAAGGCATCGTCCGTATTGAACTCGAAGCTATTGATGGGTTCGTCTGACATGGTAGCGCTCTATCCTTGGCGTTTCTCTGAGACCAGACATAATCGAGCCGGTCCGATGTGGGAATATGCCGCTTACGGCAATTTTACAGCAAATCCGACCTTTATGCGGGGCAAACGACAGGTCGCGGTATTTTGTTAGCGGTCAAATGTGCCTGATTCGGTGATAACCAGATGTTGCGCCCCGGGCGATTCGCCGCCCCTAACCGTAAAAGGAAGGGGGGCTGAGACAAAAAACCGCAGGGTTATCCTTCATCATCTGCGACGATTTCATTTTAACAGACACCCAGAAAGAGAATGATTATTTCTCAGAATGTCCTAATATGCTAAAAAATATGCGTAATTCGCCAAATTCTTTAAGGCGTTCCATCTGCCAACTGCATGAATGCTACAAAAAGTCACATTCATGGCCTGACAGGTCCGATAAGCGTCTCTATATTCCGCCGCCATCCGCGGGGGTTCCCCCGCTTCCACGCCTGCCTTTAGGGGAAGCCATGCGTTTTCTTACCGCACTCGTGCTCACCTGGATGACCGTTTCCACTTCAGCCTTGGCCGAACCCGGCCAGCCGACTGATGGTGGTTTGGGCTTACAGGACGCCGTTACGCCAATTATGGCGGACATTCATACATTCCATAATCTTTTGCTCTGGATCATTGTCCCGATCACAATTTTCGTGATCTTGCTCCTGGCCTGGGTTGTGATCCGCTATAACCGCAAAGCCAATCCGGTTCCCAGTAAGAACAGCCACAATACGCTGCTCGAAGTCGTCTGGACCACACTCCCGGTCTTGATCCTGATCGTGATCTCTTTCTTCTCCTTCCCGCTCTTGTATTTGCAGGATGAAATTCCGGAAGCTGATTTCACCATCAAGACGACGGGATATCAGTGGTATTGGGGTTATGAATATCCTGATCACGGTGTTGGTGAGTATATTTCCAGCATGGTGCAGGATGAAGACCTTCAGCCGGGCCAATTGCGAAATCTCTCTGTGGATTACCCGGTCGTGGTTCCCGTCAATGCGACTGTCAGATTACAGGTCGTTGCTGCGGACGTTATCCACAATTGGGCCATGCCATCCTTTGGCACCAAGATGGATGCTGTTCCGGGTCGCCTGAACGAGACCTGGTTCCAGGCCACACAGGAAGGCACTTACTACGGTCAGTGCTCTGAATTGTGCGGCCAGTTCCACGCCTACATGCCGATTGAAGTGCATGTAGTCTCTCAGGACGCTTTCGATGCTTGGATTTCTGCCGAACCAGGTAGTGACGAATCCAACGCTATTCTCGCTGAATACAATGCTGACCGGGCAACGCGCCTGGCCCAGCTTGATTAAGAACCGGGGCTGACCATGTCTGCAGACGCCGCTACGCACGACGATCACACGCCCAGCCTCTGGAGCTGGAAACGTTGGGTCTATTCAACCAATCACAAGGACATCGGCACGATGTACCTTATCTTCGCGATTTTCGCGGGGGTTATCGGTGGGGCCATGTCCGGAGTGATCCGCATGGAATTGGCTGAGCCTGGGCTCCAATATTTCAATGGAGAGACCCAGCTTTTGGGCATACTCCTTGGAAACGAGCATAATTATAATGTCATGACCACATATCATGGTCTGATCATGATCTTCTTCATGGTCATGCCAGCGATGATCGGTGGTTTTGGTAACTGGTTTGTGCCGTTGATGATTGGTGCGCCAGATATGGCGTTCCCGCGCATGAACAATATCTCCTTCTGGCTTTTGCCAGCCTCCTTTGGTCTGGCCTTCATGTCCCTGTTCGTTCCGGGCTCTCCTGGTGGAGACGGATTTGGCGGCGGTTGGGTGCTTTATCCGCCCCTGTCAGGCACATTAGGCCATCCAGGGCCGGCAATGGATTTATTGATCCTCTCGCTGCACATTGCGGGTATCAGCTCCATTCTCGGTGCGATCAATTTCATCACCACGATTTTCAACATGCGCGCTCCGGGCATGACCATGCACAAAATGCCACTGTTCGTGTGGTCCATTTTGATCACGGTCTTCCTGTTGCTCCTGTCCCTGCCTGTTCTGGCCGGTGCTTTGACCATGTTGTTGACCGATCGCAACTTCGGAACAGCCTTCTTTGATCCGGCTGGTGGCGGCGATCCTTTGATGTTCCAGCACTTGTTCTGGTTTTTCGGTCATCCGGAAGTTTACATCCTGATCCTTCCCGGGTTCGGTATCATCTCGCACATCGTCTCGACCTTCTCCCGCAAGCCGGTATTCGGTTATCTGGGAATGGCCTATGCGATGGTCTCCATCGGCTTTATCGGCTTCCTCGTTTGGGCCCACCACATGTACACTGTCGGTATGCCGGTTGATCTGAAGGCCTATTTCGTCGCAGCCACCATGGTGATTGCGGTGCCGACAGGCATCAAGATTTTCTCCTGGATTGCCACGATGTGGGGCGGATCACTTGAATTCCGTACACCGATGTTGTGGGCCATTGGTTTCATCGTTCTGTTCACCGTTGGCGGTGTGACAGGCGTGGTTCTGGCCAATGCCGGTGTCGACCAGGCCTTGCATGACACATATTATGTGGTGGCTCACTTCCACTATGTTCTGTCTCTGGGCGCAGTCTTCGCAATCTTTGCCGGTTGGTATTACTGGTTCGAGAAAATCTGGGGCGTGAAATACAATTCCATGTTGGCGCGCCTGCAGTTTGTCTTCTTCTTTGTCGGAGCCAATGTGATCTTCTTCCCGCAGCACTTCCTGGGTCTTCAGGGTATGCCGCGTCGTTATGTCGATTACGCAGACGGCTTCACATATTGGAATCAGATTTCCACCTACGGCTATTACATCATGGCCTTTGGTATGCTTCTGTTCTTTGCTGTCCTCGTCGAAGCGGCGATCCGTCGCCGCAAGGCAGAGGCCAATCCATGGGGTGAAGGCGCAACGACGCTGGAGTGGACTTTGTCCTCACCACCGCCTTTCCACCAGTTCAATGAACTGCCCAAGATCAAATAGGGGCTAGTCTTGAACACGCTCGCAAATACAAGCGAACAACGCATTGAGGGCGAGGCTGTTTTATCAGCCTCGCCCCGCGACTTTTTCGATCTGATGAAGCCGCGTGTCATGACGCTTGTCGTGTTTACAGCCTTTGCCGGTCTGGTCGCCGCGCCTGTGGATGTGGACCCTTTGCTGGCCGTGATTTCCATTTTTTCTTTGGCCATTGGTGCAGGTGCGGCCGGTGCACTCAATATGGCGTATGACGCTGATATTGACCGGACCATGAAACGCACCCGTCTTCGCCCGGTCGCCCGAGGCGCTGTTTCGGTGGAAGATGCTTACACTTTTGGCATTATCGCCTCGATCCTGTCCGTATTGATGATGGCGCTGGCCAGCAATTATCTGGCGGCAGGCCTGCTAGCCTTTTCGATATTCTTTTACGCCGTCATTTACACAATGATCCTGAAGCGTTCGACACCGCAAAATATTGTTATTGGCGGCGCGGCAGGTGCGTTCCCACCGATGATTGGCTGGATTGTTGCAACCGGTGAAATTTCACTCGATGCTATTATCCTGTTCATGATCATCCTGTTGTGGACACCGCCGCATTCCTGGGCTTTGGCCTTGTATAAAAACGGTGATTATCAAGCGGCTGGCGTGCCGATGATGCCGGTTGCCAAAGGGCCAAAATCCACACGTCTGCAAATCTTGCTCTATTCCATCGTACTGGTCATTTTTGCTGGCGCACCGGTTCTCACCGGTCTGGGAGGCATGATTTACGCGCTGACCTCCCTGGGAGGCGGGGCCTTGTTCCTGTTGCTGGCCATTCGGGTTTTCAATTCGCGTGCCGGAGAAGCAGGCTCGGCCGAAGAGGGCGCGCTTTATGCCGTTCGTGCGGGCGATAAAGCGGCGCGTGATCTGTTTGCCTTTTCCATTGGTTATCTGACAATCCTGTTTGCTGCCTTGTTGGCCGAACATGGCTTTGGGGCCTTTTTCGCTATTCCGGGGTTAGGTTTATGAGCCAAGACAACAGCGAAAATACACCCGGCGATGTGACCGACAATTCCGACAATTTTGGTTTTAAAAGCCGTGAAGGTCAGGTCATTCCCGGTGAAACAGTCCGTCTGACGGATGAACAAAAAACAGCCTTGAAAAAGCGTAACCGGGCCGTCGCGCTCAGCCTGATCGCCTTCATGGGGCTGATCTTTGCCGTCACTGTGTTGCGTTTGAGCCAAAACATTGCTGCGGGGGCGGGCGGATGAACCTTCTTCCGGCCAACCAGAACGTACGCATTGCCCTGATGGCTGGCTTTGGTGCCATCGCCATGGTCGGGGCTGCCTTTGCCTCTGTCCCGCTTTACAATCTGTTCTGTCAGGTCACCGGCTATGGTGGAACGACCCAGGTCGCCTCGGGCGAAGCCGGCGTCATTCTCGACCGTGAAGTCACCATCTATTTCGATGCCAATACAGCACGCGATTTGCCCTGGGATTTCCAGCCAGTTGAGCGGTCAATGAATGTGCGCATCGGTGAAAGTGGTCTGGCCTATTACCGGGTCACCAATACATCCGATGAGACCCTGACCGGGGTCGCCACCTATAATGTCGCGCCCTACAAGGCTGCGCCCTATTTTTCCAAAATTGAATGTTTCTGCTTTACCGAGCAGACGCTTCAGCCCGGTGAAAGCATGGATATGCCTGTCCTGTTCTTTGTCGATCCTCTGCTTGATGAGGAACGACGTTTGGACGATGTTCATGCAATCACTCTTTCCTACACATTCTTTGAGACTGAAATCGGTGCATTATCTGCAAATGATGCCGCGCCATAACATTGTACCCAAGCGTTGGGCCGTTTATCACGGTTCAGCAAACTGATTTGAAATCGCAGGAGATTCGCGATGTCCGGACACGCCGTTAAACACGATTACCATTTGGTCGACCCAAGTCCGTGGCCTTTTGTAGGCTCACTGGGGGCTTTCCTTCTGGCCGTGGGTGCCGTTGGTAACATGAAGGGCCTGGTTGAGGCTGAACACACGCTAAACTTCATGTATGGCGCGGGCCAATTTGGCGGGTTGTATTTGGGCTTTGGCATAGTCATTTTGACGATGATCGGCTGGTGGGCTGATGTGATCAAGGAATCACACGCCGGTGACCACACACCCGTTGTTGATCTTGGCCTTCGCTATGGCATGATCTTGTTCATCGCCTCGGAAGTCATGTTCTTTGTGGCTTGGTTCTGGTCTTACTTCGAATACGCCATCTTCTATGACGTTCGCCTTGATCCAGCCTTGGCTGTCTGGCCACCTGCCGGTGTTGAGACCTTCGATCCCTGGCACATTCCATTGATGAACACGCTGGTTCTTCTGTTGTCAGGCACAACAGTGACCTGGGCTCACCACGCCCTTCAGCATGGTGATCGCAAAGGGGCCAAGATGGGCCTTCTCTTCACCGTCCTTCTCGGCATGTTGTTTACCACTTTGCAGATCGTGGAATATCAGGAAGCCGAGTTTGCTTTCTCTATGGCAGACGGCGGAAACCTCTATGGTTCCACATTCTTCATGGCTACGGGTTTCCACGGTGCGCACGTGCTGATCGGAACCATCTTCCTGGCCGTGTGTCTGATCCGCCTCATGGCCGGTCAGATGACACCGAAGAAGCATTTTGGTCTGGAAGCGGCCGCCTGGTATTGGCACTTCGTTGATGTGGTCTGGCTCTTCCTGTTCACATTTGTCTATGTGATCTACCAATAGGCCAACACAGCATGGATAAACCCTCCCCGTTCGTGGCGGGCCTCACAGGCCGGTGTCCGAAATGCGGGGAGGGGTTCATGTTTGATGGCCTGCTCAAGCTCGCAAACGCATGCGACGCTTGTGAAACCAGCTTTGAAAATGCAGATATTGGTGATGGAGCATCTGTCTTTGGAGTCCTGATCGCAGGAGCTCTGGCTGTTGTTCTCTTATTGTTGATGCAGCTGGCCTTCGACCCGCCCTTGTGGGTCCATATGATGGTCCAGATCCCTTTCATTACTGCGCTGACAATCAGTCTGCTTCGCGTATTGAAGGGGTTGTTGTTTGCTTTGCAGTTTGAACATGATGCTAGGCAAGGAACGCTGGAGGACTAGAGCGTTTTCAGCAGAAGTGTGTGCGGTTTTGCGGTTCGAAAGCGCGACAAAACAAACATATAGGGATAATTCAGTGATCTCCAAATCAATGAATTGGCTCTAGCCGCAAGACCTCCACTCTGGCAAACAAGTCACATGCTTCATTTCAGACCCTTGCCCATTCTGACTGTGTTCAGCCTCGTGTCCTTGGCCATTTTGATATCCTTGGGCACATGGCAGATGCAGCGCATGTCGTGGAAAAGCGATTTGATGAACCAGTATGAAAACCGGGGCGCGGTGACATCATTTCGGGACGCTTTGTGTGGTGAACTTGCTGGCGCATTCGGTCCGTCTGTCAGCGCGGCGGCCCCCTTGTCCGGGGCAGAACTGCGTTATTATGATTTGCGCGACGAGGCGGGCTGGGTCCGTATCAGCCTGATGCCGAAACCGCGATGTACGCCCGATGCCGCACCTGGCTATCTGTTCATTGAATCCACGTTTGAAACCCTGCGGGAGGGTGACAGGACAACGCCCTCACAATGGCGAATTGATGCTCTGCCAGAGCCTCGTGGGTTTGGCAGCCGAAATAACATCGCCAGTAATGAATGGTATGTGTTTGACAAAGCAGAGATGGCTCTCGCCTTGGGCATTGACGCGGACCAGGTGATGGACGTCTGGGCACGGTCCGATCTGGGCATGCCCACCAGCCTTGTCTCTGTGCCGCCAGCCAAGCATCTGGGCTATGCATTGACCTGGTTTGGTCTCGCCCTGGCTTTGCTCGGCGTTTACATCGCACTGCATATGGGTCAGGGAAGACTGCGCTGGCATTGATCTGGCATTGCGCAGGATGATGTACAAACGGCAAAGACTGATTCGCGGCCTGTCGTGATCAGCGGCCGACAGGAGAAGACGCGTGGCACTCTGGCGTGATGCAGCAATGGATGAAACCCTCGTTGGAGAGGGTATCCGCATGCGCACGCCCATGCTTGAAGATTATGAGGATTGGGCCAAATTACGGGGCGCAAGCCGGGGCCATACCGAACCCTGGGAGCCTGCCTGGACCGTCGATGAGCTGACCAAAGGGGCCTATAAAAGGCGATTGATCCGATATCAGACAGACCGGCAGTCCGGGGGCGGCTATCCTTTCTTTGTCTTTCGAAGCCGGGATAATGTTCTGCTCGGGGCCTGTAATCTCAACAATGTTCGCCGCGGCGTTCTGCAAAGCGCCGACATCGGCTATTGGATCGGCAGTCCCTTTACGCGCCAGGGGTATACCCGGGCTGCGGTAAGGCGTTTGCTGGCCTTTGCCTTTGATGATCTGGACTTGCACCGTGTTGAGGCCGCCTGTCGCCCGGAAAATGAAGCCTCCCGGGCTTTACTCATGGGCGTTGGTTTTCAATTTGAGGGCCAGGCACGCGGCTTTTTGAATATCGCCGGTCAATGGCGAGACCATGATCGGTTTGCTTTGCTCAATACGGATGTGCGGACATGACACAACCCGGATTTGAAGCAGGTATCCGCGCGGCCGGAGCCGTGACTTTTGCGCTGGATAAAAGCCAAGACCAGATCAGTTTTGATGGTGAGGTCGCCCGGTTCGGACTAAAAAAATCCACATTGAGCTGGAGCGATTTTACCGCGCGCTTGGGACCGGCTGATCAGGCCAGTCTCGTAACCGGTCTTGAGTGTGATTATCTGGACTTGCGTCTTCGCCTGATCGGTGACGACAAGAATGTTGTATTTGCCCGGCTTCTGGGAAGCCGTGTTGAAAATGACCGGTTTGAAGGCTTGATGACACCAGCCGGTCAATTGGAAACAGGTGGGCAGGGCCGAATCCTGGAAGAACATGCCTTGGCTGATGGGGTAGCAGCTGGTGAAGTCATTGCCTGGTATCAACCGATTATCGCATTGGATACAGGCCGACTGGCCGGGTTTGAAGCTTTGGCGCGTTGGGAGAGACCGGGCGTTGGTGTTTTACGCCCGGATGATTTTCTCGACATGGCCGATGATCTCGATTTGCTGTCCCGCATCAGTACCGAAGTGAGGGCCAGTGCCGCCCGAGATCTGTCATCCTGGCGTACAGCCAGTGAGAGCGGTCGTCAGCTTTTCGTCGCGGCCAACGCAACGGTCAGTGAATTGGTCTCACCGGGTTTCTCGTCAGATTTGGTGAAGGTCATCAATGAGGCTGAACTCCCCCGGGGAAGTTTCAAGCTGGAAATTGCTGAAACTCAGATCATGAAAGACCCGGAACGGGCGGCCGAAGCGATGAGTGATTTGGCCGAAGGCGGTATCTCTCTGGCACTGGACGATTTTGGTACCGGGTATTCCTCATTGGCCAGACTGGAAATGCTACCGTTCAATGTCATCAAGATTGATCGTTATTTCATCCAGGCCCTGTCTGCAGATGAAAGCGCTGGCACGGTTGTGCAATCCGTCATTCAGCTGGCAACTCATTTTGGAATGACGGTGGTAGCAGAAGGCGTGGAAGATGAGGCCACAGCCGATCAACTCAAAGAGATCGGGTGTCACTACGCCCAAGGGTTCCGCTATGCCAGCGCCTTGTCGCCGGAAATGGCGGCCCGGATTGCCCATGAAGGCATAGAGGGGCGCTTCCTGCCCGCAGTTTAAGCCTCCAGCGACGCGTCAGGCATGACCTGTTGAGGAGGATAAATGTTCTGGGGAGACACCGATTTTGCCCAGTGCTTTTTCCCATTGATCCACTCCATCTTCGCAAAAGATGATCGCTTCATCAGCGTCCACGATCAGCCAGGCATTACTGGCAAGCTCATCTTCTATCTGCCCCGGTCCCCAACCGGCGTAACCTAAAGCCAGAAGCGAGTGTCGTGGTGGCGAGGCAGAGGCAATGGCTTCAAGCGCATCCTTGGTCGCGGTCAGGCCCAGCGTGGTTCCAACTGGAAGGGTTGAGCCTTCTTTGGAAAAGTCTGTGGAATGAAGGACGAAACCTCGATCACTATCGACAGGTCCACCTAGCATCACCGGTCTGTCAGGAGCCACTAAATCACTCTCTACACCGAGCTGTTCGAACAGATCAGGCATTCTCAGGCCCTCAACGGGTTTGTTGAGGATAATGCCCATGGCGTGTTCAGATGAGTGATCGCACATCAAGATCACACTATGATCAAAACGTGGATCACCAATACTCGGCGTGGCAATCAGTAATTTACCAGACAGGTAATCCTTGTTCTCTTCAGATGAGTCTTTTTCGGCCATACCTGTATATTCTTCCCAAAAGGGGGATGCGTCCAGCCACGATCCCGCTATCTTGCCGTGCACCAATGCGGTTATTTTATTAATAGGAGAAAAGCCATGGCCATTTCGGTCGGAGACACTTTGCCAGAATGCACATTCATGATCATGACGGCAGATGGTCCCAATAAACTCTCCACCGCTGATATCTTCAGCGGTAAGACCGTCGCTCTGTTTGCACTGCCAGGCGCTTTTACACCGACATGTTCGGCCAAGCACCTGCCCGGTTTTATCTCAAAGTCTGCAGAAATCAGAGCGGCCGGAGTGGATTCCATTGCCTGCCTGTCGGTGAATGACGTTTTCGTCATGGGTGCCTGGGGGCAGGATCAGGGCGCGGGCGAAGATGTGATGATGCTCGCAGATGGTAATGGCGATTTTGCCAAGGCCATCGGTCTTGAAATGGATGGCACAGGTTTTGGCATGGGCTTGCGCTCGAAGCGCTATTCCATGTTGGTTAAAAACGGCGTTGTTGCCGAGTTGAATGTTGAGGCTCCGGGGTCTTTCGAAGTCTCCACAGCGGACCATCTGCTGTCTCAGCTGTCAGGTGTAGGCGCTTAAACAATTTGAAAAGGGGATATCCATATGGATTTTGGTCTTATTGGAATTGGTGTTTTGTTTTTGCTCGGACTGGCCATTGTCAGCTCGATTATCAAGGTTGTTCAACAGGGCAAGGAATTTACCGTCGAGCGTTTCGGGCGCTACACAAAGTCCCTCAAGCCGGGACTTCACTTCCTGACGCCTTTCGTTGATAGCGTGGGATATAAGATGAATATGCGCGAGCGTGTTCTTGATGTTCCCAATCAGGATGTCATCACCAAAGATAACGCCATGGTGTCGGTCGATGCCGTGGTCTTTATTCAGGTTATTGATGCGGCCCAGGCTGCCTATGAAGTCGACAATCTTGATTTCGCCATCGTCAATTTGGCCCTGACCAATGTACGGACCGTGGTCGGTGCGATGGATCTGGATGAAACCCTGTCCAAGCGCGATGAAATCAACGCTCGTCTTCTGGGTGTGATTGATGCGGCGACCAATCCCTGGGGCGTGAAAGTCACCCGGATTGAGATCCGCGAATTGTCACCCCCACGCGACATCACCGATGTCATGGCGCGTCAGATGAAAGCGGAACGCCTGAAGCGGGCTGAAATCCTGGAAGCTGAAGGCTCCAAACAAGCGGCCATTCTCGTCGCTGAAGGTGAAAAGGAAGCCGCTATTCGTGAAGCTGAAGGTCGCCGTCAAAGTGCCTTCCTGGATGCCGAGGCGCGTGAGCGTGAAGCTCAAGCTGAAGCCAAGGCCACAGAAATGGTCTCCGATGCCATTGCCAAGGGTGATGTCAGCGCGATCAATTACTTCCTGGGTCAACGCTATGTCGATGCCTTTGCCAAGCTGGCCGTGAGCGATCAACAGAGGACCGTGATCATCCCAGCTGAGTTCTCAAACATCATCGGCACAATCACGGGCGTGGGTGAGTTGGGCAAAGCCGCGCATGAGGCTGTGTCTGAAGCCACACGCAAGTCGTAATCTGTAAAGGGAGATAGGAGGTATTATCATGGATATTCTGATTTCATTCTTGGAACGCCTGAACCTTTGGGCCTGGTGGGCCATCGCCGGTCTGTTACTGATCGGTGAAGTGCTGACCGGTACCACCTATCTTCTCTGGACGGCGGCGGCGGCTTTCATGACCGGCTTTGTTGCCCTCGAATTTTTCGGCGTTAACTGGCAAATTCAATTGGCCATCTTTACGCTCTTGTCGATGGTAACCCTGTGGGCAGGCGATCGCTGGGTTCGACCGAAATTGGTTCAGGGTGAAGACAGTGGTCTCAATGCTCGCGGAGACCGAATGGTCGGTCAAACGGTTATCACCACTTCAGACTTCGTTGCTGGCCGGGGCCGGGTTTCCTATGGAGATACGGAATGGGCCGCAGAAACCCAGGATGGGCGTGACCCAAAGGAGGGGGCAAGAATGAGTGTGGTGGAAGTGAAAGGTGTTATACTTGTTGTAACATCAATGAGTTGAGTTTTATAGCTAATTTTTAGTTAGGGTTTTGAGTCAAATTAAATGAAAGGTTTGAACGGAATTTAAAACAACATCCGGTATTGTTTTAAATCCAGTCGGGGTACAATACCGGAGAAAAATATGCCCAACCCAAACAAGTCTGTTCCTTCATTGGCCATTGCTCTGGCCCTTATAATGGCCCCGACATGTTTCATGTCGACAGCATCAGCCCAGACAGCGCCAGATCGCACAGCAACCCATTTGGAAGCGCCCCGTTATCCGCGTGGTGCAGAACGTCGGGAAATTGAAGGCTCAGTCACGATTGCCTATTCCATCTCGGCTGAAGGTGATGTTGTCGATGCGACTGTTGCTGAAGCGACACCGCCTGGCGTGTTTGATCGCGCGGCTTTGGCGGCTGTCGAGCAATGGCGCTATGAGCCCCACACAGAGAAAACTGACGGCCACAGATTCAGGCTGTCTTTTCAGCTCAATTAGAGAAAATTAGCGGGCCTCTTCCAGGCCTTCGCGGGCCAGTTCATCAGCCCGTTCATTGCCTGGATCACCATTATGTCCTTTGACCCAGCGCCATTCGACGGGAAGGCGCTGATTCAGGGCATCCAATTCCTGCCATAGCTCAACATTTTTGACGGGCTTTTTATTGGCGGTTTTCCAGCCCTTTTTCTTCCAACCATGAATCCATTTGGTAATCCCGTCACGCACATAAACGCTGTCGGTGATGAGGATGATCTTATCGACATCGCGCTTCATGGATTTCAGCGCCCGAATAGCAGCCATCATTTCCATCCGGTTATTGGTGGTATCGCGTTCGCCGCCCTTGATTTCCTTTTTACTTCCATTCCATTCCAGAATGGCCCCCCAGCCACCAGGGCCGGGATTACCAGAACAGGCTCCGTCTGTATGAATTGTAACAAGGCTCATAGCGGGTATTTTTGTTCCATGTCTTCCAGGCCTGCGCAGATCAGCTCTTCCAGGACATTCAGGTTAATATCAGCCAGCTTGTTGATGTACAGGCATGACTTTCCAATTTTGTACTTGCCAAGACGAGAAAGTATATCACGGAAATCGGTATAGCCGGGCATGATATAAATCACCAAATGGGCTTTGCGTGGCGAAAAACCCGTCCGGAAACAATCGCCCTCGCGACCACTTTCGTATTTATAATGATAGTGGCCGAATCCGATCATGTTCTTGCCCCACAATATGGCACTCCAGCCAGTTATGCGGGTCATTATATGCAATAAGGCTTGCGCATCCTCACGCCGGGTTTTGTGGTCAAGTTGTTCAATGAATTCTGAAGGGGAAAGTGGAGTTGGAATTATTGTGTTCTCGGTCATCATCACGCCTTCAGTCCACCATTTTTGGTAACTTAAAAACCACATTTTCATCGGCCACACGGACATCTTCCTGAGTGACATCATACCGCTCTTCAAATGCAGCCAGTAATTCATCAACCAGAATGTCGGGTGCTGAGGCCCCTGCCGTCACACCGACAGTCTGGATATCACCTATTGTGTCCCAATCGACATCATTGGCACTTGAGATCAGTTCAGCCTGTTGCGCACCGGCATTCAGGGCAACTTCAACAAGTCGAACAGAATTGGACGAATTGGGGGCACCGATCACAAACACCAGATCGCATCGCTGTGCCAAGGCTTTGACCGCCGCCTGCCGATTGGTAGTGGCATAGCAGATGTCTTCTTTATGCGGGACATGAATTTGCGGAAAACGCGACTTCAACACAGACACAATTTGGCAGGTGTCATCGACGGACAGGGTCGTTTGCGTCACGAAAGCGAGATTATCGGGTTTCCCGGGTAAAATACTGTTCGCATCCTCCACGGTTTCAACCAGGGAAATGGCTCCGTCGGGGAGCTGGCCCATCGTTCCGATAACTTCGGGGTGTCCGGCATGTCCGATCAGAATGATTTCACGCCCGGCTGAATGATGGCGCTCGGCTTCGACATGAACCTTGGAAACCAGCGGGCAGGTAGCATCAACGAAAATCATATTCCGCTTTGTTGCCACTTCCGGAACGCGCTTGGGCACGCCATGGGCCGAAAAGATCACCGGTCTGTCATCCGGGCATTGATCAAGACGTTCGACAAATATGGCTCCCATCGTTTCAAGGCGATCAACAACATGGCGGTTGTGCACGATTTCATGGCGGACATAAACCGGAGCCCCGTAACGCTCCAAGGCACGTTCCACGATTTGGATCGCTCGGTCTACGCCTGCGCAAAACCCGCGTGGGGCGGCCAGTAGAAGTGTGAGTTTGGATCGCGTTGTCTGCAACAAGGGGAATTCCTTCAGTGAGAGCGTTGCGGAGTTTAGCCACGCATCGTATGACCATTCCAACAATGAGCCCAACCGCTACCCAGTGTTCGGGCGAGACACAAGGTCAGGTACTGCATCATGCGTTTTCTTGCCGTTATAGCCGCTTCAGCGACTCTTCTGTCCTCTTGCCAAACGGCAAGCGATTTTTTTTCCGAACCGGAACAAAATATTGGACTGTGCCCGACTGCTTTGTCTCTTTATGATGCTCACCGGATCGTTGAATTCGCAGGTGAAGAAGTAATATACCCCAATATCGGTTTTACCGGGGAAGTTTTGGGTGTGCGATCCTTGTGTAGTTATTATGATGATCGTCCCATCATAGCCAATCTGGAAATCGACATGGCCTTTGGCCGCGGTCCGGCGGCTCAAGGATCTGAAAAGACTTATGAGTATTTTGTCGCTGTAACGCGCCGTGACAGGGCTGTTATACACCGTGAAGTTTTCCCGATTTCTGTGCGTTTTGGTGCGGGTGAAGACAGGGTTTATACGACCGAAACGATAGACGCGATCTCCATTCCCCGGGCTGATGCTGAAACATCAGGTGCCAATTTCGAAATTCTGGTTGGTTTTGAGCTGACCGAAGAACAGCTTGCCTTTAATCGGAGCGGTCAGCGATTCCGTGTTGCGGCAGGCCAGGACTAAACATCATGCCGTCCATTGCAGACCAGCTCAGTCAAATCCTGGGCGACGCGTTCGTTTCACTTGAACTGCCGCGCGATTTTGGCCGTGTTACGCCCTCAACCAAAAGCGGGACAGCACCGTTCCAATGCAATGGGGCTATGCCTGCTGCCAAACAGGCCAAGAAAAACCCGCGTGAACTTGCCCAATCTGTTCTGGACAAGATCAGCAGTCATTCCCTGATCGAAACCGCCGATGTGGCTGGGCCCGGCTTTATCAATCTGACACCCACCGAAGCGGTTTATGATCTGCGTGCGGCTGAGATTGCCTCCGATAAGCGTTGCGGGGCTGAAAAAACCGGTCATCCGCGCAAGATCATCATCGATTATGGCGGACCGAATGTCGCCAAACCGATGCATGTTGGACATCTGCGCTCATCAGTGCTCGGGGATAGCTTGCAGCGCTTGTTCCGCTTTCTCGGCGATGAAGTGGTCTCCGATATTCATCTCGGTGATTGGGGGCTTCAGATGGGGCATTTGATCACTGAGCTTCGTGAAGAACAGCCTGATCTGATCTATTACGACAAGAATTTCACCGGGCCATATCCTGATGAACCCCCGGTCGATATTGAAGATTTGGCCCGGCTTTATCCGCAAGCCTCGAAAAAGGCTAAGGAAGACGCGGATCGTCTGGAAGTTTCGCGTAAGGCCACAGCCGAATTGCAGGCGGGGCGTGAGGGATATCTCGCGCTTCTCCGGCATTTCATCAATGTCTCGATTGCGGCCCTGAAAACCGACTTTGACGCCTTGGGTGTCCACTTCGATCTGTGGAAGGGTGAAAGCGATGTTGATCCTCTAATCCCTGACATGGTTGAGGATTTTAAAGCCCGCGGCGTGGCCGAGCAAAGTGAAGGGGCCTGGATCATCCGGGTAGGGCGCGAGAGCGACAAGAAAGAACTGGCTCCTCTCATTCTCGTCACATCGGGTGGAGCTTCGCTCTATGGTACGACGGATTTGGCCACCATATTGGACCGGAAAAATGAAATCGCGCCGGATTTGACCTTGTATGTCGTCGATTCAGCGCAATCCAATCACTTCCAGCAAGTGTTCCGGGCGGCTGCAAAGGCTGGCCTGGTTCAATCGGAAGACAGTCTGGAACACGTCAATTTCGGCTCGGTCAATGGAACAGACGGCAAGCGACTTCGCACCCGCGATGGTGGCACATTCCGTCTTGCCGACTTGATCTCCAGTGCCATCAATCGCGCCGATGAGCGCCTGAAGGAAGCCGGGCTGGCGGCCGATATAGGTGAGCAAGAACATGCCAATGTTGCACGCATGGTTGGCCTGGCCGCGATCAAATTTGCCGATCTGCAAAACTATCGCACAACCAATTATATTTTTGATCTGGACCGCTTTACCAGTTTCGAGGGCAAGACCGGCCCCTATCTTTTATATGCTGCCGTGCGTATCAAATCCTTGCTTAGAAAAGCCAAAGCTGAAGGTGTCGAGCCGGGACAAATCCGGGTGCAGGCCCCAGAAGAAACCGATCTGGTTCTGGCTTTGGACAGCTTTGGGCAAGCGGTGGAGCAGGCCTGTGAAAACCGGGCTCCCAACACGCTCTGTGATCAAGCTTTCTCATTGGCACAGGCTTTTTCAAAATTCTATGCGGCTTGCCCGGTTCTGATTGCCGAGACAGATGAAAGCAAGGCCTCCCGCCTTGCCTTGGCCAAGGCGACCCTGGACCAGCTTGAACTTTGCCTGGATCTGCTTGGACTGGAAGCGCCAGAAAAAATGTAATTTTAGCGCCAGACCGGCGCGATCAGGAAATAGCCATGTCCCAGCCAGAACCCTTGCCTGTCCCGCCCGGAAAACTTGTCGCCTATGCCATTCCCGGAGCTGATATTGATGTGAAGGCGTGCCTCAGGCCCTGCAAGCCAAAGCGCGACTGGATGGATGCCGTTCCACAAAAATACATTTATCGCTGTGTTCCACTGGTCTCTGCCAACACCCAAGGCTGGGAGATCATCAATCCGGTCGATGCCGAAATCAGCTGGGATGGCGGTCAGACCAATCTTGATCTGGGCGTGAAGGCGGTAGAGCATCCCTTCGGCCCGCAATCGCATTTTGGTTGCGGCATCGTCACCTGGTATCTGCCCTTCATGTTCCGAACACCGCCGGAAATGGGCTTGGTGGTGACCGGCCCGGCCAATCATGAGCACAATGATGCCGTACCGCTGGATGCTTTTGTCCGTACAGATTGGTTGCCTTTTCCATTCACCATGAATTGGCGACTGACCCGCCAAAACCAGCCCGTTAAGTTCAAGGCAGGCGAGGCCATTTGCCGGGTATATCCCTTCCCACTGGCCTTGCTCAACGAGACCGAACTTGAGGTGCGTGATCTACATGAGGACCCGGCCTTCATGGGACAGGTTCAGGCCTGGAATGATCGCCGTCAGCAAAATGTTGCCCAAGCCTCGCAAGCCGTCACCGAATGGCTTGATAAGGACGGCGAAGAGCCGACCGGTGAGGGCGCGTGGAATGCAGCTTATTCCAAACAGAAAGCGGATGGCGATGAAGGTTTTGAGCCGGTCCAGACCGTCTTCAAATGTAAAAAACCCACC
>Ga0316207_10002198_pt1 | contig 20816 bp, 17 predicted proteins | sample 6weekpyrite_MG_FD_204943 | JGI IMG/M metagenome (GOLD analysis project Ga0316207, IMG submission 204943) | Microbial mat bacterial communities from mineral coupon in-situ incubated in ocean water Damariscotta River, Maine, United States -... | ecosystem: Environmental > Aquatic > Marine >...
AAATCACAAACAAAAACCTACCCGCTAATTTAAACTTACGACTTACGACTTACGACTTACGACTTACGACTTACGACTTACGACTTACGACTTACGACTTACGACTTACGACTTACGACTTACGACTCACGACTCACGACTCACGACTCACGACTCACGACTTACGACTTACGACTTACGACTTTTTTTTGCCCATATATAGCCGCCATAAAAACAGCCAGGTAAAAAGCGAAGAAATTAACCGAACGCGACCGATCAAGCAAAGGTTCAGATATACCAAACGCCATATATCCAACAATTAACAATAAACCAGCCAATGACAGTCGGCTTATATCATCTGACTCATGCTGTTTAATATATTTAATAAACAGCCAGGCGGGTACTAAAAACAATGCCAAAGTTGCTATAAAACCGACCAGTCCCCCGCTTGCCAAAGCGGTAAAATATTGACTATGAGGATGATCGAATGATGCAGCAGATCGATTACGCGTCCCTTGCTCAACCTGCTTTTTAGCCTCCTCAAGATAGTGCCCCCACCCCACACCCAGAACAGGATTATCTGTAAACATTTTCCATGATGCCTGCCACATTTCCAAGCGCGTACCTACAGATGTTGCACGTTTACCTGAGGTGATTTCACTATCGCTATATTGTTCAAGGCTTTCTAGTGTTCTATCCACCTGATAACTCACTCCTGTCTGCGGGATAGCATAAACAACTGTAAAGAAAACCAATACACCAACAGCTATAGCCGCTTTTAACCTGAACGAAAAACGGGGGTGCATATACCAGAAAAAAACCATTAGCAACAACGGAATGGCAAGCCAGCCACCCCGGGCCTGAGAAAGAATACTGGCAAAAATGCCACACAACAAAGCCAGTACAGGCAACATTACAAACTTAGAAGACTGCTGTTTAAACCAACCGTAACCCGCCAATGACATACAACCCATAATTAAGGACAAGTCACCAAATACTATCGGATGAGTCAAACTACGCGCCCGTGGAATACCTAGAACTCCCACCTCATAAAAAGCCACAAGAGCAGCGACTATAGAACCCGTTACCAGCCCATACCAGACATAGCCCAGTTTAACCCCCGCATGTCTTAAGTAGAGATAAACAGGAATCGCAAACAAAAGGTGTAAGTATTTCCCAATAGCTTTATAGGTAAAGCCCGACATCACTGTAATGAGCAATGCCGCAAAAAAGAAAACACTAATTGCCAGAAAAAGGCGTTTTTCATCAACACTCATCTTAAAAGCAATTTCACCTTGTCTGATGATAAAAATAAGGCTCGCAATAAAAAACAAAACAAAAATCAGACCATTCACTTTTGGCACGAGCAGAACAGAAACTGGATACAAAACAAGTGAAATATTTACAAAAAAAGAAGAAAAATCAGAAGGGAATCGCGAAAGATAGTGTTTCATACATTTAGAAAAAAACCATAATAGCGATTCAGAATATCACCACATAACCCAAATAACAAATCCCCCTCTTTTTCTAAGAGGGGAACAGCCCTCTACTGAGAATAAAGACCGATAAGCAACTCTACTCTTCCCTTAAAAAAGAGGGATTAGTTCTAAGAGAGATAGGAACCAATAAGAATACACTCAAACAAAGCACTAACGCCTAAACTTATCCTTATAACCAATAAACCACTACTAAGTTAAAACCTCAATCATTGCTCAAGCGATTAACTGTTGCGCAATTAAAGAGAAAGATAAAAGCAACCAGAAAAACACAACTAGCTAGTTAATATGCATTTTTATTAATGAATCCTTTGAAAATTGTAAGAAAAATAATTCTCAAATCAAACCAAAATGACCAGTTTTCTATGTAATAAAGATCAAATTCAACGCGCTTTTGCATTTTATCCAATGTATCAGTTTCACCTCGGAAACCATTAACTTGAGCCCACCCAGTGATACCAGGTTTCACCATATGACGAAGCATATATTTATTAACCTGGTTTTTATATAACTCGTTATGTGCTAATGCATGTGGTCGCGGACCGACTATAGACATTCGTCCCTGAAGCACATTATAAAACTGAGGAAGCTCGTCCAAACTAGTCCTTCTTAAAAATGCTCCTAACTTTGTCACTCTGACATCACCTTTACATGCTTGCGTGACGCCAACATGACTCTCATCATGTTCCTTCATTGTTCTAAATTTATATATATTAATCACTCTTCCATCCCATCCATGTCGCTTTTGTTTAAATAGTATTGTCCCTGAAGAAGTGAACTTAATTGCAATAGAAATCACAAGAAGAAGAGGACTAATCAAAATGAAAATAAATAAACCGATAATTTTATCTTCCAATGCTTTAACCAATTTATTATTACCCCACATAGGAGTATCTGATAAGTTAACAGCAGGTAACCCGACCAGTTCAGTTATAGAATGATTAAGTAAGGCAAAACCAAAAATATCAGGTATAAGTTTAATATTTACTGTTTGATGCCGAAGCCCGTACAACACTTCTTTTACTTTTTTTTCAGCCCTCAAGGGCAGAGCAATCCATACTTCATCAATGTTATTTTTATCAACAAAATCATGCAAATCATCAATCCTTCCCTCTATTCTAAACCCTGAGACAACATCACTTTTACAGTCTACTTCATCCTCAAATAAGGCCATAATCTTAAAACCTGACCATGGAGATTCTTCTATTTGCGAAATTAGCTTTTTAGCTAAGTCGCCTACTCCTACTATAACCACCTTTCGGTAGTTCCTACCCTGCGATCTTTGATATTGCAAAATCCAATACACTGTTAATCTATATACTACCAAAAATAGAAACCCAAGCAGCATCCATAAACCAAGCCATAAACGAGAATAATCAGATGATAGTTTCAACCCGAATAGTATCACTATCACAATTAACGCTGTGGACAACCAAGCTAGAATAACAATTCTTGCCTGCTTGGCCAAACCCTGACCTCGCCAAGACGCATATATGTTAAAAGCAGGAAACACGAGCGCGACACAAAACACTGCTATTAATACTAAAAATTGATAGTTTTGAGGTAGTGAAAAGTCACTTGTAGAAAATCGAAAACTATAAGCAACTATAGCTGCAATAACTACAACTAACGGATCAACAATCCTTGAAAATAGATTAATAAAGCCTGGGTAATTTTTAAACGTAGACCTACCAAACACTACAATGACAACCTTATAAGTAATACAAACATCAAAAGCAGCACCAGAACATTAGCTACCACTAATAAACAAATCAGTCAGAAAAGGCCCTATGAGAGTCAACGAACCATCACTACTATAAAGAAATTAATAAACTATACATAATTATACACACATCGAAACAAGCAGATACCTCTTTAGCAGGCATGCAATTTAGGAACAACTTGCTAATATGCACGTTTCTGTAAAATATATTGTTAAAATTCTGCCACATGTAAATACTATTACTGGAATCACATTGAATTTTGTTAACATCATCAAAATGCTAAGACTACAACAGTACATCAAAAATATATTTATACCTCTATTTTTTGCAGCCAAAGCCTCAGAACCAGAAATTCTTCTAGACGCTTTTATAGCATTTGTTTCTTTTTCAATGTGCGCAAGTGCAATATATACGCGGATTCAAGTTGCTAGTGCAACTCAGAAGTTCGGAATAAAAAGGCTAGCTGCAATAGCATATGCCTTTTTCATTCCGGCAAGAGTGAGGGGCACATATGAAAAGCTACAAGCAGCTAACCGAAGAGATACGATACCAAATTTCAGCGCATTTGAAAGCAGGATTTACACAAACAGAGATTTCTTTGTTTGTTGGCGTGCATAAATCAACTATATCACGTGAAATTAGGCGCAACAGTGGACTACGTGGTTATCGGCCTAAGCAGGCACAGATAAAGTCATTAGCGCGTCGACATCTTAAGTCACGAAGCCGTATTGATCAGAACACCTGGGCTCTTGTTGAACTTATGTTACGAGAAGACTGGAGCCCTGAACAAGTGAGTGAACGGCTAATCGACAGTGGATTAGAAAGTGTTAGTCCTGAGTGGATTTACCAGCACATTATAAATGACAAAACTCAAGGTGGTAGTTTACATACGCATTTACGCTGTCAGAAAAAGCGACGAAAGCGCTATGGTGTTTATTCACGACGAGGCCAAATACCTCATCAAGTATCCATAGATGAGCGTCCTTCGATTGTTGATACTCGTTGTCGTTTTGGCGACTGGGAATTAGATACCGTCATAGGAGGCAACCATAAACAGGCGTTGGTGACGATAGTGGAACGAAAATCGCGTCTAACCCTAATAGCAAAGGTTATGCGTAAAACAGCAGATAATGTAACGGCTGCAATAATACGATTATTAAAGCCCGTATCAGACTGGGTATATACGCTGACCGCTGACAACGGAAGAGAGTTCGCAGGCCACATAAAGGTAGCAAAAAAGTTACAGGCAGACTTTTATTTTGCACACCCGTTTTCCTCATGGGAGCGCGGCTTAAATGAAAACACAAATGGGTTGATAAGACAGTACTTCCCAAAGAAACATGATTTCACTACAATCACTCATCAACAGGTAAATTATGTTATGGAAAAACTGAATAACCGACCTAGAAAATGTTTAGGTTTTAAAACGCCTAATGAAATATTTTATGGAATCAAACCACCTGTTGCACTAGCAACTTGAATCCGCGGATTATTTATATTTATATATATAACATTATATTATCTATATATACTGTCACTAGGCTATCGAGTTTCAATGGATGATTCGTATAGATACTATGTACCATTACTCCCTGCTTTTTCTTTAGCTTATATCTATTTTATTAACGAAATAAATACAAACAACTATAAAGTTATAGCTTACTTATTACTTATTGCACTAATTACTTTACGAGCATCTGATCTTTATACTGCATGGAATAAAGACATAAACTGGGGGGCACTAAAGTATCAAGTTTCAGGAAAATCGGTTTCAACAGGATTAAATAGTGGTCACATAGCACTTGGGAAGTGGCTCAACAAGCACGCTAACAAGGATTCCACAATAGTTATCTCTGATGCTGGCGCAATACCATATTTTAGTAAATTACGTAGTATTGACACCTGGAGTTTATGCGATAGAAGTATACTAAAATTTAACATACGATTGAAAAATACTACTGATAAAGAAGTCATACAGAAAATAAACAAAGAAAAACTTGACTACTTACTAGCTCAAAAACCTGATTATCTAATACAAGATAAAGGCATCATCAGCGGGACAGAATACATAAAAGAATATCAGTTACTTGATGACATATTTACATATTTACCTAATTATAAACTAAGAGTTTACAAAAGAATAAGCCCTTAGTCGTAATCTCACTATATATATATAAAACATATGTATAATAAGTTAAAATCAGTACATACTTAAACAAACAACTGACATTATGAAATCTTTAAAAAACAGAATTGAAACAATGCTAAACTTAGTTGAATCAAACACTCAACTATGTATAAAAAAAAGTAGAATTTTAGACTTTGGTTGTCATGATGGTGCTATTGTTAACTTATTAAGAAATGAAAATATAAATATATCAGGAGTTGATTTATCGAATGGAAAGGATAAATCTTTTCTGGAACAACATAAATCCAACCATGTTAAGTATGCTGAGCTAAAAAACTACCGTATACCATATGAAGACAACTCCTTCGATCTTATTATCAGCCATCATGTATTTGAACATGTTATGGACTATGAAACCACGCTACAAGAACTAAGTCGTGTTTTGAAAAAAAATGGAAAAGTATTAAATGTGTTCCCCAGTAAATGGAGATTGTTTGAAGCACATTTTTACACCCCATTAGGTGGTGTATTCCATAACACTGTTTGGTGTAGACTCTGGGCTCTAGTTGGTATTAAAAAACCCGGTAAGAAGCACTTTAGCTCAACCGAATATGGATCTATAGCTAATTCTTATATTTCAGACCAGACCAATTACATACCAAAACAAAAAATACTCACCTATTTTCAGAAGTATTTTAGACATAATGATTTTTTAGAGGATAAGTATTACGAATGCCTTAACTCTACAAAAATTATAACTCCACTTAAAAAACTATATCAGATTATAATTAGCCACTTTCATGTGAGGGTCATTCTTTCATCAAAAGAATAGTTTATTTTTTAAATTTCCAATAATCATATATAAAAATAATAATAAACTTCATATATTCATATGAATATCTTTTGATTAATTTAGGCTCATCAAATATTCTATACAGCCATCTTAGATTCATTGCATTCATCCATTCAGGATAATAATCTAAACCCCTCTTAGCTGTTTGATGAAAAAAACCACCACATGTATAACCCACTCCATTCCAGCCCATGCTTTTTAAATCTATTAGAAAACATTCTTGATACGGTACACCCATACTTGCGATAACAAAATCAGGTTTTTTTCTAACAATATCGTCTATTATAAGCTCTCTTTCATGTTCGCAAGAAAAGAACCCTTTGTACACGCCTGATACTTGTAATGAAGGGTACTGTCCAATAAAAACCTCTGTCGCTCGTTTTGCTACATTTTCTTCCCCGCCAATAAAACATACGCTTTTATTATTTTGTATAGCATATTCAAACACACATGGAGCCAATGAGGTCATATCAAAACTTACTCTATTCTCAGATGAAATTTTAAATATCTCAAACAAATTTATAAGCATTTTACCATCAATATAAACACCATCAAACTGATCATAAATAATCTCATTCTTTCTAGCAATAAGATACGAATAAGGGTTTAAAAACGTAAATATACCCGAATCACTATTTATTGTATAATTTGATGTTAATTTGCCTTGTAACATTTTTAAAAATATCATTGATATAGCCTTGCAGGAATACCCCTATTTAAAGGTATTAATGAATTATTGTGTAATTTAACTTGGTAAGTTTTTATATTGCCAGTGTAAATACCTAACACAGAAAAATACAGCAATCCAAACTGATAAAAGTAAAATGGATTGGCGAATTGAAACCAAAGCATATGGGAAAACACAATTAACACAGCCAATAAACGCTCTTGGCGACTTATAGCACCACTATAAAAATTACGACTTATACTCTTCACTGCACTATAAATTAAATACATATATATAAGAAAACCCATAATACCAAATTCAAAAAATAGCCATAATATTTCAAAATGAGGAGCCACATTATCCACGCCTGTATTTTCATTAAACCAGACGGGAAATCCACCCATACCATAACCAAAAACCAAATGATGGGACTGAAAATTATCTATTACTTGCTCAATAACAAATAACCTAAAACTTGTAGAACTATCTGCAGCTAAATTGCCTGAAGCCAATCCGTCAAATCGATTAATTAATTCCGTATTTGAAAAATCAATAGTCAAATATAAAAGAACTATTATAGATGCAATAAAACCTACAAAACCTACCGCTTTAATGAGTGAAACTTTCCCTCTGAAAAAGACCACTATTAATATTGAGACAAAAAATCCAACTGCGACAGATCTTGTACCTGTATAAACGACAATAAAAGATGCCATAATTGTTGTAATTATGACTGGCAGCACTAATTTGCACTTATTCATTAATACATATGAAAAAACACCAATGTATATTAAACAAGCATAGCCTACCGGACTACCAATACTTCCTCCTATTCTGAATGCCCCATTCATATTCAAGCCCACATGAAAAACAATATCATACAATCCAGCAGCTATTGCAATAACCAAAATTGGGATAAGTAATTTAAGCAAAAGCCTCTTGGCTTTTTCGACCCCATAATATTTCACTATTAAATTAAAAAAACAGAACAACATAAAATACGATAGAAATCTAACGCTCTGACTTGCACCATTGAAATCTTCATATATAACTGATCCAACAATCCCAGATAAAAACAATAGAACACTAGCCAACTGTAATTTAGATGGATTTAAAATATTTATTTTTATATACTTTAAGGGAAACAAGAAAATCAATAAAAATATAATGCAACAAAAAATATAAACGATACTTAATGCCCTAATAAACTTATCCTGCACCAACACATTTGACACATAGCTAAATTCTAAAAAACCAGATATGCCAATATAAACCCCTAAAAAAATCATAAAGTAATTAATTGCCTTTAGGTTTTCTGGGGTTATTTTTAATTGGTTCACTGGCATCGATTCTTAAATTTATTTATAGATCAGTAAAAAGAGTTCGTATAGCGGAAGAATACTCGACGCCACATGAAAACTCTTCCCCCATCTTATCTGCGATATTAACAACTTTAATATCGTAAACATTTCTAGCTATCAGCAAAACACCACTAAATCCTCCAACGACTAAACTGGGCTTCAGATATCTAATGACTTCTTCTGCATCAATATCAGATGGCAATAATTTGAAGCCCTCTTCACGATAGACACTTAATGACTTGGATTCTAATGGATGAGGCTTTACATAAATATCAACTTTCGGCAATATTTTTTTTAATTTTAACAAGAAATTTCTGTATGCTTTTTCTCCCACATCCAACAAGTCGATTAATGGACTAGAAAAATATACAATAGAATCATCGCCGACTAGATCAAGAGAATCTATTACTTGACGACCTCGATATGCGCTAATTATTTCTACCGCTTCTTTGAATGATTTTTTTTGAGATTCAGTTGGGTTAAATAAGACCTTATACTTTTCAGTACAAAAATATGACAGATATTTTTTAACATAAAAACTAATATGAGGGTTCTTTTTCCCTTCTCTTCTAGATGAATCAACCCAATGTCTTAAATCTCCATACGTCCCAACACCTTCTTCGAAGCATACCACCCTTGCATAAAAACATTGTTTGAATGTCAAATAACTTAGCATTGTGGGTTTAAAATAACTATGATGAGCCACAAAAATAACTTTTTTAGTCTCAAAAAAACGACCAACTACAAAAGCTATAATGTTTTGAAATATTTTAAAAACTGAGCCTAGAGTATTTTTCTCCTTACGTGAATTTAATTGTTCTTTAAGAACTATTTTTGTTTGACCATAATTAATCTCACCTAATTTAATACAAATATTTCCATTCCTATTTGGTAATAAATTGATTTCAACCAGACCAATATTTTTTTTAGAAATCGCCCATGCAATCATTGAGTAAACATGAAACAAACTTATTACATCTGTTGCTATAACTTTATTCACACTACAAAATTCTTTTTTCTATTATCACGACTTTATATGATCCCATCGTAACGCTGTGCCAAAACTAATATCCACTTTAGATAATTTCCCTATTACTTCATCATAGTATTTTGGAGCCAAACCAAACCCAGGTCTTATACGTCTGATATTGCTTTCTGTTAATTGCTCACCCGCTTTTATGTCCTTTACTACATATATTGAGCGCCTATGCTTAACACTTGCCTTTTCAGCGCTCTTTAATTCAAAACCTGCATTACCAATGGATAACCATGCATCCTTAGCTGAATCGCATAACTCTTTTAACTCGGAAGGCTCTAACGAAAATTCACTATCTGGCCCTTTATCGGCTCTAGACAAAGTTACATGCTTCTCTATTATACTTGCACCCATTGCAACACTTACAACTGAAGCTGTAGTCCCCAATGTATGATCAGACAAACCTGTAATAACACCGTACTTATCAGACAATTCTTGTATTGTTTTTAAATTTGACTGCTCTATTGGTGCAGGATAACTACTAATACAATGTAAAAGAGCAAGCTGCTTACACCCATTATCATGAGCTGTGGCTACAGCTTCAGTAATTTCCTCTAAATTAGCCATACCAGTTGAAATAATCATTGGTTTTTTGGTTTTAGCTACATATTTTATGAGGGGCAAATCAATTGCTTCAAATGAAGCTATTTTATATGCCGGTGTATTTAGCTCCTCTAGTAAATCAACAGAAGTCTCATCAAAGGGGGTACTAAAAATTGTTATACCTATCTCCCTTGCATAATCAAAGATAGGCTTATGCCATTCAAACGGAGTCTGGGCCCATTCATATAGCTTATATAAATTATAGCCAGCCCACGGACCTTCATTAATTTGAAAGTCATCTTTATCACAATTTATTGTTATCGTTTCTGCTGTATATGATTGCATTTTTACAGCATCTGCCCCCATAGCTTTAGCCATTTTAATAGTATCAAATGCGCGCTGTATATCACCATTGTGATTAGCTGACATTTCAGCAATTATATATGGCGGACATTTGGGACCAATTTTACGTCCCTCTATTGAAATTTCTTTCATAATTTTTCTAACTTTTTTGTAAGCGCCTTAACAATACCATTAAAATCCTGGATACTTGATATTTCTTCAGCAGTAAACATTGCACCAGATAACTGTTCGATTTCCATAAAAATTTGAAGATGCTTAAATGATGTCCATTCTGGTGTCACATCATATGAAGCGTCTTTCATTTTATCCGCCAATTCAGGTAATAAATTTAAAAAAACCTTTTCGACAACGCTTAACGGATCGTCATCACTTTCCACCTTACTTTGTATATTTGGTTGTGTAGTATATTGCGTCTGAGACCTCTCCCTTATTACGATTTTTTTAGGCATCGCTTCAATAAACTCAAATAATCCATGATCTGAATGCATCAAGAAACTAACTCGACGCCCATCAAAAGCATCATCTTCTCTCGGTTTAACTACCTGAATTGCACCATGTTCTAGTGCACAAGTAATTGCAGACTCTAAATCCTCAACAGTAAAGCAGAGGTGATATGCACCACCACCATTATTTACATGCTCAGAAATTGGAGAATCTTGTTTGACACCTAAAATTTCTACAACCATACCTGTAGCAAGTTTCACAAAGGCAAAATCAACATTTTGAGTGGTATTGACTCCGGGTCCACGTAAAAGCTCACTTCCAGGAATAGACATGTAATCTTGTAAAACCCTACCCAGATCACCTGTTGTAACTGCAACATGGTCAACTGTCATGACTCCACACATTTTCCACAATGCATTTTCTGTAATCATACTTGCTCCAGCTTAATCCAAGGAGGTACGTCTATACAACTATCCAATAAATCAAATTCATACAAACCTTCCCCTAGTTCAATAAAGTCATGCTCACTGTACAAGTTTTGTACTGGTGCATTACGCTCTGTAAGTATTATCTCACCTATTATTTTTTTACAGCCTTTAGTTTTTAAATAGTGAGATAACCAGCCTAATACGGCTGTTTCAACACCTCGGCCAAGTACCCTACAAGACAACACAAAAGTATTCACTCTTATATCTTCGAGGCTTTCACTAAAGACTATAACCCCTACAATTTCATTACTTCCAAGTCTATCTTTAATTCTTATCGCATAACACTCATTGTTTTTTAACAGTGACTCAAACTCGCTTTCAGAGTACCTAAAAGTAGTTGTATTGAATTGATTCGTTTTTTGAATTAGTTGCAAAATACGCTTTTTATTTCTATCGTTATATCCCTCAAAAAAGACTTCCATACCTAATGTCTTAAGGAAGTCTTCACGCGAACTTGCTTGTTTTTCACCCTGCTGGATTTCAGCACGAATTTTATACTGATCTGCTCTTTTTAAATCTTCATCAGTTAGCCCAATATCAGATAATTCGGGTAAATTAATAATGAATTCGGGCCAATCAGATATTTCATCAGGCATTTCAGGAACAAAAACATTAGGTAAAGACATCCGCATTTCTTCGCGTTCAACTGGATTATCATCAATAAAACAAAATGATGATAATCCTATATCTAATTCATCTGATAGGTCTTTTAGATTTTGTGGTTTAGGCTGCCAATTAATTTTCCACCCAGATAATTCTCCTTTTTTAAGAATCATATCTGGGTGCTCATCAAACACACTAAGTGCTACTTGCTCTGTGTTTTTACTACATAATACAAGCGCGATTCCTCTTGCTCTAAATGAACTAAATATTTTCTGAACATATTGAAACACATTACCAGGGTAGTCCCCCCCTATGGCGATACCTGATAGTCCGTCATCTCCTATAACACCTTTCCACAACGTATTATCTAGATCTAAAGCAATTACCCTTACCGTATTGGCTTCTAAAGCTAACAATATCCCTATTATCTTTTTGCTAAGCGCTTGATTTAATTGCATCGAAAATGGGGCTCTTGCGATAAACCAATATTTTCCAGCTTGCGCTCGATGCTTTCCTACTTGATTTATTATCATTTGGAGATCAATTACATATGTGTCTGACATAGACTCACACAATGCAGCTAATTTAACTTTTAACTCATTTATACATTTTTCAATCTCTTTATTTTCTTGGACCATTAGATCAGCACTGCAAATCCAACTGTTAATGTATGCAGGATTAGCTATAAAAAAGGTACCTGAAATATTCTCTCGTGTTTTGCGTATCAGTTCCAAATATTCGTCCCAACGCTGCTCTAACAAGTTTAGTATATTTTCTGTGAGCAGATCATTAGCATTTAGTAAATCCTCAATTCTCTCAATAAAAAAAACACAGTCATGCCCTTTATTAGTTACATTGCTTTCTGGGTCATTTAATTCAATTTTGTATTGACCATAAGGCACATCTGTAAATAATAGAGAAACCTCATATTCTAATGCCTCTCTTATTAAAGATTCTTTAAAAAAATCAAGATTAGCACTGCCGAAGATTACACATTTTTTAGAAAACCGATTAATATTTTTATGTATACGTATCAATTCATTATCAGGGTATTTTTTAAAAAAAACTTCTGGTGATAAAGCAGTAATTACAACATCTTTCTTTTTACCATCTTTATACTTTTCTTGAACTCCCACTTCTTTAAAGCCAAACCGTTTGTGCATCTCAATCACTGGTTCATTAAACTTGAATGATTCGCACAATAACTCATTAGAACTCAAGTCGTTAAACGCATACTCAATTGCTTCTTTTTCTAATTTCTGCCATATTTTCATTCTTTCCAACTGATTATCCACGTCACTTGAAAGATAAAAACCCCAATGGCATATTTTTTTACTTCTATCAATATCAAAAAAATTGACAATACCCAGCTTTTCATCACCATCAACATATAATAGAATTTGTTTTGTCTCATCTTGTTTCACACTTTGCCACCATGCTAAGTGCTCTTTCTTAGTTATCACATGATCAGTAAACATTACCTTACGAACTTCTGATGAATTCCTCCATCTTCGAACATCGTCTAAATCACTTAATAAAACTTCTCTTAACATGTCACTATCACTTCATATCTTTTCATAACTCAATGCCTACTGGACAATATCATTATAATCTCACGCCCTATTCCCAGGTCTGCCATAGACTCATATAACTTAATAGTCTTTTCCACTGAAATAGAATGAAGCATATTTTCTATGGCTACTCTGGCATGATGACATCCTTTCCCTACATTACTGTTTTCCACAAAATTTGTACTCTCATTAAACAGATTAAAATCTATAGGATATGCTGTAAAAGTAGTTTCTACACTCCATCCAACATCAACTGCAAGCGCCTCTAACCCTTCTTTATTAAAGTATGACAAGTGATCGGGAGGGGCCACCCAATATTCTCGAGACACATATTCCTCATCTAATAACTGCTTTTGAGTTATAGAGAAATCATTTGGAACCTCAACTATTAGCAATCCATCGTCAGAAATCACTCCTCTAATATTTTCTAACATTTCATATGGGTCAATGACATGTTCTAATACATTATCCAGTAAAATGACATCAAACTTTTTCCCTTTAGTCATCAATCCTTGTATATTTGTGTATATATCCCCAACCAACAGACTGGACAATTGCTCAGGATTATTAACTAAACACCCATGATCACTAAAGTCCATACCTAAGCAATCCCAACCTTTACTCGAAAAATAACGTAATGCCCACCCTTCTCCTGCTCCGATATCTAAAAATAATTTGTTACCGTTTGATAAATTTGAATTTTTATTGAGTACTGATTGATACTTTTGCTCTACTTTATTCAAAAAAAAGTCAATTTCTTCTTTTGAGTATCCTCCACCGACATTATATTTACCTTCCCCACTCTGGTAATATTTTTTTCGATAGTAATCTGAAAGCTCTTCGATACTTGGCTTATTTTTAATCTCATAAAACCCATATATATTTTTTTCTAGATCAGAACAACTCATCAATAACCCAACATTTTATTAACAACACCGCTTACACCCGAGTAGCTTTTGACACCCATTACTTCTTTTGCGCTCCTACAAATCTCTGCAGCTGATCTTGGATGCCTTATATAAGATTGGAGAACATGACAAATTTCATTCTCGCTCACATCTTTGTACCAACCGATGCAATGAAGTGCGCCTATTTCATGCAAAGCCAATGTAGTTTCTTTCTGATTATCTGCCACCATAATAACAAGAGATGGCAGACCTAAATAACAACGTTCAAGCGTTGTAGCTCCACCAGCACCTATAGCTATATCCGCGTTCTGCATTAATTCACTTATATTTGTTATATCACAATGAAAATCAATGTTTTCTCTACTTGCGCATATTTTTTGTATCATATTAGCCTGAGTATTCACTGATGATACGACTACATCTATTTTCAGTATTGGTTCATTTATTTGCTCTACAGCTCTCAATATTTTCTCAGTTTCATTTGTCGTATCAGCACCGCCCATAAAAACAAACAAGCGTTTAATTTCACTCAGCCCATCACATGATTTCAACAAAGTATTATCTATAAATTCCTTTCTTAATAAAGAATATTCTGGACCCAGTAAACACTCACAAGACTTTGAAACTAAATGCGAATAACGTTCAGTTATATTTAAATAGAAATTTTGATCAAGAAGCATATTACAATCAAGCTTCCTATCGGCAAGATCATCTATTACAAGTATTGACTCAATTAAATTACGTACTTGACCATGCCAGCGTGAATCAATCCCATAATGATCGATAACTAGCCAGTCAACTTTATCCTTCAATAAATAATTACTAGTCTCTAATGCATCATCCAGCCAGGAAACTTCTAGCCATTTTGCATGGACCGGATCATCTTCACTTAATGTCACTTCAATAGCTGGCTTATCAAGCACCTTACATTTAAATCCTTTTTCCTCAATGAAATAGGTTAAGTCCCCATCCAAAACTCTAGATATGAAATAGACATCAGCTCCTTTATCCTTCAAGCATTCAGCTAATGTAAGGCATCGCATAACGTGGCCCGTTCCTATATTAACTGATGCATCAACCCGTATTGCAACCTTCATTTCTCTATTTTGCCCAGCTGCCAAGCCGAATACATTAATTCTGCTCGATACCAATCCTCTAACGTATCTATATCTTGAACTAAATAACGCGGTAATATGATCGGTATAGATACAGGTGAAAAAACTATATCTTCATTAATAAAAGCTTCTTTTTTGCCCCAGTAGAATTGTCCAGCGTCATGATACCGCTCTTCTAAATCTTGAGAACGCTTAAATATATTTTCTGACCATACAGCATCAACATTACCATTAGGCATGATTTTTAATGCTCTCTGAATAGGGAAAGAGAAAGATGTTACGGAAAAAGCGAATGAGTTTTCAGATTTTAATAGCTTTTCATAAGCTTCTTTTATGAATTTATTTTTCACGAAAGGAGCCGTTGCATATAAACAACAAACATAAGATACACTATAGCCTTTACTTTCGTACCAGCAAATAGCATGTTTTATAACTTCGTTAGTTCCCGTATAATCATCAGACAATTTTTCCGGCCGAATAAAAGGGACTTCTGCACCATAAGTTCGAGCAACAGAAGCTATTTCCTCATCATCAGTAGATACAATAATTTTATCAAATAACCCAGAATTGATGGCGCATTCAATTGAATATGCAATTATTGGTTTACCACAAAATTTTCGGATATTCTTCTTCGGTATCCGTTTGCTTCCACCTCTTGCTGGAATCACACATAAATTCATGACAGTATACTTCTCATAACCTCTACTACTTCATCTTGCTGATCAAAGCTCAAACCATAAAACATTGGTAGACTAATAGCCCTACTGTAATAACGTTCGGACACAACAAAATCCCCAGTATTAAAGCCCTTTTCTCTATAAAAAGGCTGTGTATGAACAGGTATGTAATGCACGTTTACACCAATACCATTCTCTCGAAGTAACTCAAATACTTGATTATGTGATTTATTAATTTCATCTAGCTCAAGCTGAATAGGGTACAGATGAAGTGCTGAATAACTATCTGCACTCTGAAATGGCTTTATAATTGGTAAACCCTTAAACAAATCATCGTATCTTTTGCACAGGACATGTCTTTTAGCAACAAACTCATCAAGTCTTCCCATCTGACTAACACCTAAAGCAGCCTGTAGTTCAGTCATACGATAGTTAAAACCCAAGTCTATTTGCTCATAATACCAACCGCCATCACTAACATGGGTCATTTTTCTGGGGTCACGTGTTATTCCATGACTTCGAAGCAACATCATTTTTTCAGTTAGGTTGATATTATTACTTGTTAACAAGCCACCTTCAGCCGTGGTGATTATTTTCACAGGATGAAAACTAAAAACAGTTATATCAGAATACCGACAGTTTCCTATTTTCTCATTTAAATATTCCCCACCAATTGCATGAGATGCGTCTTCTATAATTTTAAAACCATACTTCAAACTTAATGCATGTATTTTTTTCATATCGCATGATTGCCCTGCGAAATGCACAGGTACAACAATTTTTGGCAATTTATCAATTTTTTCAGCTTCTACTAATTTTTCCTCGAGATGTACTGGGCTCATGTTATATGTTTCAGGATCAATATCTACAAAATCAACTTTCGCACCTGAATAAAGGGCACAGTTTGCAGAAGCAACAAAAGTATTTGGACTAGTCCACAGCAAATCTCCATGCTTCAACCCTAATGCCAAACAAGCAATATGCAAAGCAGATGTTGCACTATTGGTCGCAACACTATATTTAGCACCACAATAATCTGATACGGTCTTTTCAAATTTGGGAACCTGTGGCCCCTGCGTTAAAAAATCAGAACGAAGGACATCGATTACTGCATCAATATCATGTTGACTAATATCTTGCTTGCCATAAGGAATCATGCTAAATGTACACTCAATAGTTTGGAAGTTTTTCTGGCGGAGTTATAACCTATTAGCTTGGTACAAAACATCCAAATAAACGCTATTAACAAGGCTAAACCCACCCTTTGCATAGCATTCTCCAGCTGCACATACCAAACGGTAATAAAAAACACTAATAAAGAAGAAATATGGGCACCAATGATCCATTTATCTCCTTTCATCGCATACAATGCATAATGAGGTATATGGCACAATCCATACACAAACCCAACAGCAATAAGTATATAAAAACTTTCTAAATATGCTTCATAAATTGGTTTATCAATCCAGTCTATTATATATGGCACGAAAAACCATAAGAAAAGAGAAAAAACTAATCCTAGAAATACCGTTGATAAAGTTAATTCTTTATATGATTTTAGAAATTCACTTTTATTTCCTTTTTGATAATGCTGCAATATTTTAGGATACAAAAATGAAAAAACAGCTGGTTCTAACAATGCAAAAAGGCCAAAAACAAGTCCTACATAAAAAACATATACTCCTAATAGCTCTGTTGAGCTTATGCCTTCTATTACATAACGATCAAAAGTAACTAACCCCTTATGACAAAGCGTCGCGACAAAAAATATACCGCCTACTTTGAGCCCTCTTAACATCCATTTATAATCTATTTCTATATCATTCCAACTCGGCACAGTTCTAGTAACCATAAGCGCGCCAACTATCACTCCAATCCCACCTCCAATGAACCAAGCTGTATACAACACAGTCAAGTTTCTGGCTTCGTCAAAAAAATACATCACAGGCAGTATGATAATGACCCAAGAGCCTAATCTTAAAAACATAACCCAGCTAGCGACAAGCTGTTTATTTAAAACAATTAAAATCCGATTGATTTCTTGCCCTAAGTGCTCAATGATTAATAAAGCAAAAAACCATCCTACGTAACTCCAGTCTATTAATCCAAGCGCAAAAACAAGAAACTGTGCCGGCAAGAGAACACTATAGATAAGTAGTTGCGCCCAAATCTGATGCTGTATAACATCACCCCACTGATTAGATGGTCTTGACAATAATTCACGATGGCTATATGTATAATAATCAGCACCAATAGCCAAGGCGCTAAATGACACTGTTGCGAGCATTAGTCCAAATAACCCTAAGTCTACCGGCTCCAGTAATTTTGCTAATGTAAATATAAGCAGAAAGCGACTCCCCATAGAAAGCCCTCTTAAAAAAACATTCTGTAGTCTTTTTAAAAACTCACCTTTCACTCAAATTCTACATTGTTAGCCATTTCTAAAAACTCACCATGCGTCAACCAATGTGAGTTGTTGCCTGAGTTGTATTCAAATCCTTGCTCTACCAAAACCCCTTCTTCAGCAATTAGGTTTTTAGAAAAATCTGCATTATGAGAGAATTGGATACTAGGGCAAATTACATAGTGATCATGGAACTCTAATGTTAAATGGCTATCATCTGAAGGACACATGATCTCATCAAGTTTCTCACCTGGACGTATTCCAACGATTTTGATTGGTAAATCTGGCGCCATAGCTTTGGCCAGATCAATCATTTTCATTGATGGAATTTTAGGCACGAAGATTTCTCCACCTTGCATCCTTGCAAAATTCTTTAAAACAAAATCAACACCATCCGCGAGTGTTATCATAAATCGTGTCATATCTTCATGTGTTATTGGAAGCTCATCAATACCGTTTTTAATCAGTTTTTCAAAGAAAGGGACTACCGAACCTCTAGACCCAACAACATTTCCATATCTGACTACTGAAAATCTTGTATCACGAGCCCCTACCATATTATTTGCAGCAACAAACAATTTATCACTCGCAAGTTTAGTAGCCCCGTAAAGATTAATTGGGTTAGCTGCCTTATCGGTAGATAGCGCAATCACCTTTTTAACATTATTTTTTATAGATGCTTTAATAACATTTTCAGCACCATAAATATTTGTTTTAATGCATTCCATTGGGTTGTATTCAGCCGCAGGAACCTGCTTCATCGCAGCTGCATGAATCACGTAATCCACGCCTTCCAACGCTTCGTTCATGCGGCTTTCATCTCGCACGTCCCCTATAAAATACCTCATACAGGGATCATTAAAGACTTGTTGCATTTCAAACTGCTTTAGTTCATCTCTTGATAAAACGATGATCTTTTTAGGCTTGTACCTGTCCAATATAACTTGTATATATTTTTTACCGAATGAGCCTGTTCCACCTGTAATTAATACGGTCTGGTCATTAAACATTTAGTTATCCTAATCCCTACTCAAGTATTCTGAATCGATAGTCATAGCCATCCCGTCAAAGCTAAAAGAAATTAGTTTTACCTCATTTCGAAGGATAACTAGAATGGCCATATGATGAATTTGGTGGAGCTAAGCGGGATCGAACCGCTGACCTCAACACTGCCAGTGTTGCGCTCTCCCAGCTGAGCTATAGCCCCAAATTTGAGCTCTGAGTCTATAAGTATTACAGAATAAAGTCGAGACTTATTAGGTATTTAGCGGACATGCACCACAACTTTACTTGATTTTATCCACCTATAAATTTAATTGCTTGATCTAAACGCTCAAGAGTTTTAGTTTTACCTAGCAACTGCAAAGTCACATCAATAGATGGCGATCGCCCATGACCTGTAACTGCTAAGCGTAATGGCTGGCCTACCTTTCCAAAACCAACCTCTAACTCTTCAACAGTTTGCTCTACTACTTTATGAATTTCTTCCGCCACCCAGTTATCCAGTGCAGCATACTTATTTTTTAGCGCCTCAAGCACATGAACAGCACCACCCTTAAACTGTTTCTTTGCCTGCTTTGCATCGTATTCAGCAAAATCTTCATAGAAGTAACGAATTTCACTTACTAATTCTACAAGAGTGGAACACCTTTCCTGATACACGGCCATCACATCAGCTAACGCTGGGCCTGTTGATACATCCAGCTCAGCTTTTTCTATATAAAACGCAATCTCGCCCGCTAATTGTTCAGGTGTCATCTGCTTCATGTAATGCTGATTCAACCACTGCAGCTTTTCAACACTTAGGCTTGATGATGACTTATTAATCGCATCTATATCGAACTTTTCAATCATTTCTTCCAGGCTAAAGACTTCCTGATCACCATGACTCCAACCCAGCCTGACCAGGTAATTAATCACCGCCTCTTTCAAGTAGCCGTCATCTCGATACTGCATCACGCTCACCGCATCGCGGCGTTTAGAAAGTTTTTTGCCATCGATGCCGTTAATCATTGGCACATGCGCATACTCTGGAATGTGCGCCTTAAGTGCTGTAAGGATATTAATTTGGCGCGGCGTATTATTCAGGTGATCGTCACCGCGAATTACATGGCTAATCTGCATATCCCAGTCATCAACTACCACTGTCAAATTATACGTTGGGTTGCCGTCTGAACGCTGAATGATCAGGTCATCTAGTTCCGCATTACTAATAATCACTTTTCCGCGTACGTGATCGGTAATTTCAACCGCACCATCCTGTGGATTTTTAAAGCGCACTACCGTGTCATCAGCTTCGGCTAGCTTTTTATCTCTACAGCAACCATCATATTTTGGCTTTTGCTTGTTCGCCATTTGCTGTTCGCGCATTTCATCCAGGCGTTCTCTGGAACAATTACAGTGATAAGCATCACCCTGATCCAGCAATTGCTGAATCACTTCCTTATAACGATCAT
>Ga0316207_10002199_pt1 | contig 20814 bp, 20 predicted proteins | sample 6weekpyrite_MG_FD_204943 | JGI IMG/M metagenome (GOLD analysis project Ga0316207, IMG submission 204943) | Microbial mat bacterial communities from mineral coupon in-situ incubated in ocean water Damariscotta River, Maine, United States -... | ecosystem: Environmental > Aquatic > Marine >...
TCTCTAATTTCATCTTCATACACAGTCTGTTGCTGGCATCGGATTAGATATTTTTTATACCAGAGACCAAAAACTGTTATTAAACTGAGGTTGTTCAAAAGATTTCATCAGCTAATTGTCGATGAGCTGAAAAAAGAATCAACCGGCTAAACTTATGGCTATCGAAACCGGCGATACCGGTTTCGATAGCTGTTTGTTTAGGCTCGGTTAAATAGTCGGCGAAAGAACTCGCTAATATCCATACCGACAGCCAGCATGGCTGGTATTGCGACAAGTGTTACCAGTGTGGCGAATACCAGTCCCCATGACAATGCTAATGCCATTGGTGATACAAATGGGTCCATGCCTCCCCAGCCGTATGCGGTTGGTAATAATCCAACAATTGTTGTTGTTGCCGTTAATAGCACGGCTCGCAAACGACGTCGGCCTGCTTCTAGTATTGCATCATGAGCTTTTAAGCCATCGTTTATCGCGCGTTGAATAAACACTAGTAATATTAATGAACTATTAACCACAACACCGGTAAGCGCAATCATGCCGAGCATTGAGAAGAAAGACAAAGGCATTGGTTTCCAGAAAATATCGTGTAGATAAAAACTGAAGATGATACCGATGGCACCAAATGGAATTGCCATCATCACAATAAAGGGATAACTTAAGTTGTTAAACTGTATTGCCAGAATAAAGAAGATGCCCACCAGTGCAAAACCAAAAGCAATTAACAAACTGATAAAAGATTCTTTGTTCTTTTCTTCTTCGCCACCAAAACCAACATTGACTTTGTCGTAGTAGTCACCGAGCCATTCTTTCTGGTTATCTCTTACCAGGGCATTGAGCTTGATACTGGTGATGACTTTTTCATCAATGTCGGCTACCACATTGACGATACGAATACCGTCTTTATGCCTGATCGTAGTTAAACCGCGTTTAGATTCGATATTGGCAATTTTTTCCAGTGGAATCAGGCCGCCCTTGTTATTCGGGATCAGCAGTTCTTTTAATTGCTGATATTCATTAACAGTACTGTTAGGGAAACGAATAGTGACATCAATTTCTTCGGTACCATGACGAACACTTGATACAACCAGTCCACCAGAAGCGGCACGAATTAAACTCGATGCGCTGGCAAGATTAACGCCGGCATAGGTAGCCAGTTTTCTATCGAGGATGATATGTAGTTCATCATCACCTTCCTTGAGGCCACTATCTATAGATGTAACTCCCGGCGTATTGCGTAGATAATCTATCAGTTTTTGCGCAGCCACTTCACTGGCTTTATCATCGTAGCTAGAAATTTCTGCTTCTAATGCGCGACCAACAGGTGGGCCTGGTTTAATGGCGGTAAAAGCAATATCCAGATCCGGGAACTGTAGAGGTATGCTCTGTGATAGATCAAACATTTCTTTCAAAACATCATGATCCGGTCGTGTTACCGATGGAGTGTATATCGCGTGAATCTGGCCATAACGACTACCACGTTGAGTTAATGGGTCTCCCTGATCAACTGAGACGTCGCCAGCTTTTGATAGCGTTGCTTCGACGTGCTCGACGGTCATGTTCTTTCGCATCGCAGCATCAACCTTACGTAAATGATTTTCCATGGTCTCAAGGTCAGTACCAGGAGGTGCGGTGACACGCGCCATAAACTCATTCACACCATCAGCAGGGAAGAGCTGAAATGGAATGGTTTTTGCGAGCATCATTGCGCTAATAAAAATAGCGATGGATAAACCGACAGTTATCCAGCGATGATTAAGAGCAACACGTAAAACAGCAACATAGGCTTTTTCAAGTGCCAAAATCCATGCGCGTTCTTTCGGGTGTTTGTTCGGGTTAGTGACATGGGCAACATGGCTGGGCAAGATTAAAAATGATTCAAGCCAGGAAAGGATCAGTAAAGTGATAACGACTACCGGTATCGCATAAATAAACTTACCGATAATGCCACTCATAAACATCATCGGCAGAAAAGCGGCAACTGTTGTTAATATTGTAGCGGTTACCGGGCCAAATAATTCCCATGCGCCTTTCTTTGCGGCTTCGTTTGCTGAGAGTCCTTTTTCCATGTGATAGGTAATGTTCTCGCCGACAATAATGGCATCATCGACCAGCATACCCAGTACCATAATAAAGCCCATCATCGATATCAGGTTAAGAGTGACTCCTGAGCTGTAAAGTACAAACAGACCGGTTAAAAATACGATAGGTAATCCCCATGTGGTAGTCATGGCGACAGAAAATCGCAGGAATAACAGTAAGGAAATAAAGACAAGTAAAATACCAACCATACCATTATTAGTCAGTACGCCTAATCGCACACGAGCAAAGCTTGAAAAGTCCTGAAATGTTTTAACTTCAATGTCTGTACCATAGCGTTCGGGAATGGTGGCTAGATATTCTTTTACATCGTCAACCGTATGAATAATATCGGCTTCTGATTTTTTTAATATCATCATCGATAGTGCCGGTTTGCCTGCTACTTCATATGTGACGCTGGGTTTTTCAAGAGATTCGCTAATAGTGGCGACATCTTTTAACCGTAGTACGCGACCGCTGGCGGTGGAACGAAGCACCAGGTTGCCGGCATCCTCGGGGCTCTCGAATTCACCAACAATTCGAACAACTTTTTGTCCTTCAGGCGTGCGTATGTCACCACCCGGCGTATTCAAGTTCCAGCTTTTCACAGCATTGGAAATATCGGCAATAGAAACACGCTCTCTTTTCATGCGTTCCGGGTCAGCCGTAATTCGGATTTCTGCTTTACGGTCACCAAGAACGTTAACCTGTGCAACGCCTTTAAGGTTAAGCAAATCGTCTTTAATATCTGAGCCCAGACGTTTTAATCCCAGTTCATCTACCGGGGCAGCAATCGCCAGGCGAATAATCGGGAAAACTGAGCCATCAACTTCAAGTACGAACGGGTCTGTTGGTAAATCATTGGGCAGATTGGCACGGGATACGGCAAGCGAAATATCATTCGTAATCTGGTCGCGATTCGATGCGTTAGGATCTACTTCGAGAACTATGCGGCCGGAACCAGGGAATGACATCGAAATCATTTTATCAATGCCATTCACGCTTTTAAGTTCCTGCTCGATAGGTGTGATGACTAACAGTTCAACTTCTTTTGGTGATGCCCCCGGGTAAACAGTATTAATCTGAACCTGATCGAGGTTAACATTTGGGAAGGCTTCTCGATTAATTGAATAAATCGCATACGTGCCCATCACCAGAAGAAAAATTGAAATCAGGTTGACAACGAGTGCGCGCTCAACCAGAAAGTCCATTAACTTTTTCATAAATCTTCTCCGATGATGGTGTCATCGTTTTCAAAATCGTAAACAGGTAGCTTGATGTTTTTCCACAGCTCACCTTTTATTAAGGCCAGTTTCATTAAACGCTGTTGCAGCTCCATGGTCTGTAGGTTTAGTGACAGATCGGTGGCCGAAAGCTGATTTTCAAACTGCAGTAATTGATCAATATCGATGCGCCCGCTTTTGTAACGCTGTTCTGCATCTTTCAATTTTTTAACTTCGGCACGTTTGCTGCGCTGGTAGGCTTTAATCGAGTTATTAACAGCTTTTAGTTCAGCGAGCAATGAGGCTAGATCAAAATGTAGGTTATCGAGTAACAGTTTCTTATTTTGTAAATGTAGTCCGCGTTCCAGTTGTGCCTGATACAGTGCCGCATTATCGGCAGTCTGATCTACTGATTGTTTAAAATCGAGTTGAACACCGGCGACAACATCAGAATTACTGACATCTCCAGCGGTTGAGTCGCCATCACTGGTTTTGTTGCCGATATAAAGTTTTAGATCTAGCTGGTCTTTTTTATTCTGGCGTTGAATTTTTATCTGATTTTCGGCAATCGCTATCAGACTATCCAGTTGTTTAATTTGGGAACTATTCTGTACTACCGATATGATTTCAGACTCTGGTGTCATCGCTTTGTTATAAGTAAAGCCGGGTGCTGACATTGTCAGTGGATTGTTCCAGGTTTTTCCTGTTAACCGATTGATAGCAATCTTTTGTTGTGTCCAGGCTAGTTGTAAAGCACTTAACTGAGCCCTTTGGCTTTCCAGCTGGGCATCGGTCTGTAGCTGGTCTTTGTCTTCGACAATACCCAGTTTTAACCGGTCATTTATAAAACGCGATAATTTCTGTGTACGTTTGATTGATGCACGGGTGTTTTCAATTTGTAAGTTGGTGTTGATAGCAGCAAGGTAAAGTTCGATCACTTGTGTCGCCATATCATCAAGCAGTTGCTGACGAGCGGCCGACTCAATATCAACGCTGGCCCTGGCATTTTGCAGTGCGTTATTGTATTCAATATTACCTGCACCTTTTCCCAGTGGTTTAATGTACTCAAACTTTAATTCACTTGATGTGGCTGGATTAGGTAAAGATGCAAAGGATTCTTCAGCATCTTCATATTTGACTGATGCGGAGAAAGACATGCGATCACCGGATTCAAGTAAACGACTTAGATTGCCGCCGACAATTGTCTGGTCAACCGGGCTACCAAATAAAGACACTTCTTTATTAAAGGCTCCCTGTGCACCCAGTTGCCAGCCAAGCTGGCCCTGGATTTTAAGGTTTTCCTGTTGCGCTTTGGCGACCTGAATATAGGCCGTTTTAATGGCAGGGTAATGTGTTATCACATCCTGCAATAGTGTTTCAATAGTGCTGTTTGCTGCCTGTAATGGCTGGCTAACCATTAGCGCGATTGAAACTGAGCACAGTGATTTCTTCCACATGATTAGTCTTCCTTCTTTTGGCTTTTTTTCAGGCCGCTGAGAAATAAGTCGATATGTAAATCTATATAAGTTTTTTCATCCAGCTCATCATCATAAGGTTTTAATGAATGTTTCCAGATGTTGGCCTGTATCACGGGCGCCATTAAAAGACGTGCTGCCGCCTGTGTATCGCAAGCTTTAAATTCGTTGTTGTCGATGCCTTGCTGAATGATTTTTTCAAATAATGACCGCACACGTTTGACAATGGTTTCAGTATAAAACTCGGCCATTTCAGGGAAATTACCGGCTTCAGAAAAAATCAGTTTAGGGATAGCAGAGAGGGGGCTGTGCCAGATATGACGCCACCAGCCTGAAACAAACTCGGTAATTAGGTCGGAGGTGTTTCCTTCAAACTGGTTATAGGCAATTTCAGCTTCGTCTACCATTGGGCTAAGGATCGTTAAAACTAATTCCTTGAAGATGGCTTCTTTGCTTTCAAAATAAAGGTACAGCGTGCCCTTGGAAATACCGGCATTTTTCGCCACGTCAATCATTCGCGTCGAACTAAAGCCTTTTTCGGTAAAGAGCTCAAGTGCAGCATGCAGAATTTCTTCTGGTCTGGCTTCTTTACGGCGCCGCCAGCGGCATTGATGTTTAGAGCATTTAATCATAGCAGATATTTAATAACTGACCGGTCAGTTATTTATATGATAGTTTAATGATAATGTCCAGATATTTGGTGTTTTTCTGACTGACTCAGGTCAGTAGTCATCTAGAGTGAAATAAGGTAAGTTTAAGTCCATGGGTATTATTGATGAACGTTAGCGAGTCAGAAATCAGGCTGGTACAAAAGTGCTGGTTTAGCTTATCGAACCAAAGCCAGAGTATTTCTTCGAGCTTTTACCAGCTATTGTTCGCTCAGTTTCCGCATTACCGTAGGTATTTCACAACCGACCAGAAAGCTCAGGGCGAAAAACTGATGCAAATGGTCAATATCATCATTAATGGCCTCAATGTTTGGGATAAACTGGAACCTGAAATAATAAAACTTGGTGAATACCATGTCGCTATTGCTGATTTTACTGCGGATGATTATGACAACGTGTCTAACGTGTTAATCGAAGTGATATGCGAGTATAAAGGCGAGAAAGATCCTGAATCTGTGCTGGCCTGGAAAAAGATCTTTGAAGAAATTTCATCAACAATGTTGCAAGGTCAGAGAGAGGCCAGGCTCAGGAACCAGAGCTAACTACAGCTTAATAATCTCACCATGGTGATCATGCTGATCAACAGCCATTAATTCGACAAAGCGATCAGTCATTTCTTCAGCCAGTGGAATCGTGTTTGGATCTTCACCCGGGTAGGCTTTCATACGTAACTTGGTGCGCACTTTACCGGGTTTTATCGCATTGACCTGAATGGGATTATTATCGCTATCGAGTTCATCGGCCAGAATCTTCATATAACTTTCCAGCCCAGCTTTGGAGACGCCGTAGGCGCCCCAGTAGGCTGAGTTTTTCTCATCCAGATTGAACAGGATCGAAGCCGCGCTTGATTTATTCAGTAAAGGCAACAGAATGCGCGTGAGCATGAAAGGCGCATTGAGGTTGATTTGCATAACCTTGTACCAGTTTTCAATATCATACTGAGACAGTGATGAGGTCTGACCTAGCCATGCTGCGTTAATTAGTAGGCCATCAAGGTGGCCAAACTCGTTCTCAATCAATTCTGCCAGGTTCTGGTAATCAACCGGCGTTGCGGTTTCAAAATCTACCGCCAGTACAACCGGTTGCGGGCTGCCGGCTGCTTCTATTTCATCGTAAACAGCATCAAGGTTTAGCTGATTTTTACCGGCCAGGATCACGGTAGCGCCTTCGGCGGCGTAGCGTTTTGCAACCGCTTTACCAATGCCGTCGCCAGCGCCGGTGACGAGAATAATTTTATCCTGTAAAGAATGTTTTGAATCTTGTTGCATGATGAATACTTCTTGATGGAGACAGACGGGCTGTAATTACTGATTCAGGTAGTTTACCACTTCTTCGGCACAAGCTTTAGCATTACGGATCGCTGTTTCCAGGGTTGCTGGTAAATACTCGTTATTGGTGACTAAATAATCACCGGCGAGAAACAGGTTGTTGATCGGGGTAACGCAACCAGGGCGGTGTTTGTTTGATTCCGGCGTGCAGGAAATCGTCGCGCGCTTTTCTCGGATCACCCAGCTGGCATTGGGTTTCGGCCAGTCTGGAAACAATACAGCGAGTTCATTGCGGATTATCACGCTAAGATCTTTATTGTCCATATCCATGTGTGGTCCCTTGCTACTGATAACAACAGCAATCATCCCAGGCTGCTCACACAGGCGACGATCGAATATCCACTGGCTGGTGGTGTTGATCAGGCCGACCATGTTTTCCGGGATCTGGCAGTCGGCGTTGTATCGTAGATAGACTGTGGTGATAGGTTCGTAGCGGAACTGGTCAAGGTGATGACAGAGTTCATTACAGCTTTCGAAGGGCTTTAAAAATTGCGTGGTGATATGTGATGGTGTGGCTAACACCACGGCCGATGCCTCGATGTTCTGTTCATCGGTCATCACCTTTTTAATATAACCACCACCTTCCTGTAGATGCGTGACTTTTACCGGATTCAAAATAGTAGCCTGTTGCTTACCAAGATAGAGCCTGGCTGGTGTTGGAAACACATTACCAAGATTGACCGCCGGGATTAATAAATCGGTGCTGCCTTTAGGGCCATTGAATGTCTGATTGAGAACGTTCTGAAAATTCAGTGCCGATGCTTCTGTGATGTGAGTGTTCATTGCAGCGATGCATAAGGAGTCGAGAAAAAGCACAAACGGCGCGGCAAGTTTAGCATCGGCAAGCCATTCGCTGACCGTGGTATCGTTTTCAACAGTGAGAGGTTTTTTTAATAATTTATCAAATTGAATTAAGGTATGTATCCTTTCTTTTAAACTCATACCTTTTGAAAATAGCATGCCAACGAGCAGGTGAAGCGGAGCGGGTAAAACTGGCAGTTTTAAATCAATAACGGTTTCAAGATACTTGCCTTCAAACAGTTTCAGTAGCTGGGGTGTGCGAACAAAAACCTCGTCCTCTTTCGTACCAATTAGTTCAAACAGTGCCAGCATTTCAGAATAGGCACCAATCATCAGGTGTTGACCATTATCAAGAACCTGTGTGCGGCTGGTTGATTTACGCGCACGTCCGCCGAGTTGTTTGGCAGATTCGATCAATGTAACCGGAATATTCTGAGAAGCCAGGTAACAGGCTGTTGCCAGACCTGACCAGCCGGCACCGACAACTACCACAGGCTTTTCAGGAATATTCTTAATTCTATTTTGCATCGTGTTCGGTCATTTCTTGGTTTTTTTGTACTTTCTATAACGTCTTTTTTCCTGCCACGCAGCCTTGAAGGCCAGCCAGAGTTTACGGAGAGGCGTTAGTTTTATCTTATAGTCTAGTACATGGAAGCCATCGAGTTCGATTTCATCCAGCAGGCTTTGATAAACTGCTTTCATAATCAGTCCGCTACGTTGTTGAAAACGGTCTTCTTCTGGCAGCAGGTCGACAGCCTGTTGATAATATTGCCGAGCGCGATCGGCCTGGAATTTAAGTAGCTTTTGTAAGTTTTCAGGTGTTTCGTTTTTTAGTAAATCATCGGCGCTGACATTAAACTGCTGCATTTCATCGGCGGGTAGATAAATACGCCCGCGGCGGGCATCTTCACGCACATCGCGCAATATATTAGTCAATTGAAAGGCCATGCCGAGGTCATGTGCATAGCGTAGCGTTTGTTTATTGTCATAACCAAAAATTTCAACCGTGAGTAAGCCAACAACACTGGCAGCGCGATAACAATAATCGGACAGGTCTTTAAAGCTTTGATAATGGTTATAATCTAGATCCATCTGCATACCGTCGATGATGTCGTAGAAATAATTTTCCTGCAGATTAAAATTCGATAGCTGTGGCTTTAATGCTAACGTCACTGGGTGCTGCGGCTGGTCATGAAACAGCCGGCGAATTTCTTCGCGCCACCAGTTCAGTTTCATTCGCGCGACATGCTCTTCGTGAATTTCATCGACAACATCATCTACTTCACGACAAAAAGCATACAGTGCCATAATGGCCTTGCGTTTTTGTTCCGGCAGGAACAGAAAACTGTAATAAAAGCTGGAACCGCTTTTAGCGGCCTTGTCCTGGCAATATTGATCGGGGGTCATTTTGTCTTAAAGCTAGAAAATTCAGTGAATGATACTATGCCTGTGGTTAGCAGGCGAATTTAAGGGTTTAAATTTATATCGACTTACTTACGACGTAGAGCTTTCCAGCCTATCCAGCCATAATCTTTCAGTGTTAGCCGTGGGCGACTGAAGACATCATCTTGTTGCCTGAGCTTTTCCAGTACTTTAAAACCAGCGGCGATAATCAGTCGAATTTCAAAACCTGCACGTCCTTTCAGGCGCGATCCAAGCCAGCCACCTGCTCTGAGTAGTTTTTCGGCGCGCTCATACTCAAACTGCATGAGGTTGTGCATATTAGCGTCAGACAGTTTGTGCTTGAAATGTTCTTCGCTAACAGAAAATTTCTCAAGATCGTCTTGAGGGATATAGATGCGCTGCATCTCTTCATAATCCTGAGACAGGTCCTGGTAAAAATTAATCAGCTGCAATGCACTGCAAATGCCATCGGATAGGGCGAGATTTTTTTCATCAGCCTGGTCAAACAGGTAGAGTAATAATCGTCCCACCGGGTTTGCCGAGCGGCGGCAATAGTCCATGAGCTGACCAAAATGCTCATATCGTTTTGTGCTAACGTCCTGTTTAAAAGCGGAGATCAGGTCGAGGAAAAGTGATTCGGGAATATCGTAGCGTTGAATCACATCATTGAGTGCAATAAATAAAAAATCGTCGGGGATATTACCTTTAAAGGTCTGTGTTAATTGCTCCGTTAAGCTCGTTAACTGTTCGAGTCGTTGTTCGTCGGCAGCGTTGCCTTCATCGGCGAGGTCATCGGCACGGCGTGCAAAAACATAAACAACAGCAACCGCTTTACGTATTTTTCTCGGCAGAATGATCGATGCAACCGGGAAGTTTTCGTAGTGTTGTCTGGCCAGTTGCTGGCATTGCTGGTAGGACTGTTTAAGGCTAATTGTGTTACTCAAAATTATTGTCTATGGTCTGGGTTCAATATTCAGGTTTATAGCTTTGGAGCCTTAATTGCCGCTTGAAGGTGCTGCTTAATATCAGCGCTGAGATCGGTGATATGGATATTAAGCAGTGCAGATTCCAGTGCATAAAGCATATTTAGATTCACATTAAAGCCCTGGTTTTTCAGAATAAGGTAACAGTCAACTGCACCAGTATTTTCAAGATCGCCCCGGGTATTGATGCCAATTTTTTTTAGCATTTCGGTGCTCTTGGGGCCCAGGTTTTTTAATTCACTGATATCCATGATTATAAATCCACTGTCAGGGTTATTATCTAATGAGTTGTGATCTCGGACTAATAGTATAATCGAAATATGAAACAGAAGACGATTAATAAGAACCGGGTTGAACCGGTACAGGCGGCAAAAATTCGCTGGCAAGATGATACAGCTTACAGTGAGGTGTTTGATGATATTTACTTTTCTACCGATAACGGTATTGAAGAAACGCGTTATGTGTTTTTACAGCAGAATGATTTACCCGCTGCCTGGCAGCAACAGTCTGATTTCACGATTCTTGAAACCGGTTTTGGTACTGGGCTAAATTTTTTCTGCGTGCTTGACCAGTGGTTGCAAACTGCGGCAGATACCGCTCGGCTACATTATGTTTCGGTTGAGAAATATCCATTAACAAAAACCGACTTCGAAAAGCTGGCAACTGTCTGGCCGCAGTATAAAGACTGTATTGACGAAATTGTGTTTCAGTATCCGCCACTGGTAACGGGATTTCATCAGCTGCGGTTATTCGGTGGTCGGGTCAGTTTGTTACTGCTATTGGGCGATGCACTGACGCAGCTAAGCCAGCTGCAATGTAAAGCAGATGCCTGTTTTCTAGATGGTTTTTCACCATCAAAAAATCAGTCGATGTGGTCAGCGAAACTTTTTCAGCAACTTGCACGATTAATGAAACCCGGCGGAACGATAAGCACATTTACCGCTGTTGGTGATGTTCGTCGTGGTTTGCAACAAGCTGGTTTTGAAATGCAGAAAGTTGATGCTTTCGGGCAGAAGCGCCATATGCTAAGCGGAAAGTATAAAGGTGATGATATTTCTGGACGGTCAGCACCGTGGTTTCATCATCCGATTTCTCCACAAGAAGGCCGACATGCCGTTGTCATAGGTGCTGGCATAAGTGGACTGAGCACGGCGATTAGCCTGCTAAAGGCCGGCTGGCAGGTCACTGTGATTGAGAAGTCTGACAAAGTAGCTAGCGGGGCTTCGGGTAATCCGGCAGGTGTGGTGATGCCACGTCTGGATAAACAACAGTCGGCTGATGCGGTGTTTTACTGGCAGGCTTTTTACTGCGCCTTAAACAGTTTGCGGGAGTTTGAGCGACAGGGTATTGATTGTGGCTTAACAGCATCTGGTGTATTGCAGCTAGAAAACTCATTGGACGAGCAAGACTGGCCAGCAGAGTTTCTGACAGCAATCGACAGGCAGCAAGCACAACAAAAAGCTGGTATAGCCGTTAAACATGCTGCACGTTGGCTACCACAGGCAATTTTTATCGAGCCGGCGTTGCTTTGTCGAAATCTCTACCAGACTTTTAAAAATAAGATTCAGTTTGAATTTAATTCCGAGATCACGGCATTGCAGCGGAATGCAGAGCGCTGGTCTTTGATCACGAATCAGGCTGTAATTAATGCCGATGTTGTTGTTATCTGTAATGCAGAGGCTGCTAACCAGTTTGAGCAAACATCGTTTTTACCTGTCCAGCCTGTCAGGGGGCAGATCAGCTGGATTAAGCAGCCTGATTTCTCTAAACGACTAAAGGCAGTTATCTGTGATCGCGGTTATCTAATCCCTGCTGGTGACAAGCTGGTGCTAGGTGCCAGTTTTGATCGAGATGATACCGACACGCAGCTACGAATGTCCGATCATGAAGAAAACTTGGCGCGTGTGAATGCCGGTCTCGACGATGCTGAACAACTTTCTGCTGATAATGATCAGGTCTGGCACGGACGTGCCTCAGTACGCGCAATGAGTCCGGACCGAATGCCGCTAGCCGGGGCTGTGCCGAATGTGGAATTTTACCAGCAGCACTACCATGATCTGGCCCGCGGTCGGGCACCTGATCGATATCCAGCGGCAAGATATCAGCCTGGCCTGTATATAAATGCCTGTCATGGTTCACGAGGTCTTACCAGTAGCTTTCTGTCGGCTGATATCCTGCTGGCGTTAATCAAGCAGACACCGATACCTGTATCTACCGAAGTGTTACAGCGTCTTCATCCTGGGCGTTTTCAGATCCGACAATTGCTCAGGAACTAGCGATAAGTGAGCCTGGATCAAGTATTAATAAATACTAATATATGAGTTTTTAGGCTATGATCTGCGTATGAATCCTGAATTACAAAAACAGATTGATCGACAGCGTGATGTGCTGACCGACATGATCAGTATGCCGTTGGCTGCGCTGGCAGAAGAAGCAGCTACGGTGTGGCCAGACCGGGAGCTGTTAAACCAGCTGATCATGACGGTGATTAAGGAACTGCCTTATTGTAAGTATCTGTATGTAATGAATACCAATGCGCTGCAGATTACCGATAATGCCAGCCACGAAGGTTTGCTGACTGAACATTATGGTCGTGACCGAAGCACACGGCCTTATATGAATATCGTAGTGCCAGCTTTTTCTTGCCTGTTATCAGAGTCGTATATTTCTCTTGCGGCTCGACGGCCTTCGATAACGGCTGTGCAAAAGGTGAGTTATCAGGGCAAAACCCTAGGTTATATAGGCGCCGATTTTGACTTACGAGACTTACCTTTAACACGTGAGTTGTATCATGAGCCAACGACCTGGCAGCAGATTAAGGGTGACCCGGCAATTCGAGGTAGCCTGTTTACACAGACCCGAGCCGACAGTGTGCTGGATAAAAACATCGATGATATTATGTCGTTAATGATGGAGCTGATTACCGAGCACGGCGTCTTTCATGGTAAAATTCATTTCTCCTCCAGTCGTGCGACGGTCTGGTTAATCGAAGATCCATATCGATACAGGCTGCTGGACTATGAAACATTGCTCGATCCTGATATCTGTTTTGCTTACCCGGTACAGGAATACCCGGCGGATGCAGCAGTGCCAGAAGACAAGATTGAAGCAATTTTCAATACCATGAAAGAGCTGCGTTATGCCGATGAGAATATTTATCTGCGTTCTGGCTCATTGAATATATTTAATGGAATGGTGGGGCTTACATTTTCCTGTGATGGCTCGCATTACATTCCTTACGATGAATTTCTCGAAAAGGATTTGGCCTTCTGGTTCGGACATTAGGGATGATGTGATGTTGAAATGGCAGTGAAGTAAATGTCTGAGTCTATGACCTGTAGTCAGTGTATCGAACAAATATGCGGACAGGGCTGTACCGTGGTGAGAGAAGTCATCAGCAAGCTGGAGCATCATCAGCTTGTCAATGAACTGGAACATCTCGCGTCTGATGAAAAAGATACGGTGTTAAAGGAATTAAAGGCTGTGATGTCGGTGTATGACAACCAGTAAATAATGTGAACACAACAGGATGTTAGTTTGATTATTAAAAGCCGCTTTAAACCCGCTCGTGGTTTATCTCATCATCATATCCAGACACTATTACCCACCTTATTAAAACGTAAAAGCAGACAGAATTATCACTGGCAGGAATTAACATTACCCGATGGTGATTTTGTTGATCTGTGCTGGAATCAGCCGCCTGATGAAAATGACAAACGCCCAATCGTTATCGTTTTTCATGGCCTGGAAGGCTCGATCAATTCACCCTATGCACAACAGATGATGCAGGCGCTGCAAGATCAGAACTGGAACGCGGTGCTGATGCATTTTAGAGGCTGCTCCGGTCGTGCGAACAAATTACCACGTTCCTATCATAGCGGGGATACTGCCGATGCCAGATACTTTATTGAATACCTGCAGAAGCAGTATCCGGGTGTGCCGATTGCCGCCGTTGGTTATTCCCTGGGTGGTAATATGTTACTTAAGCTACAGGCAGAGCTGGGCGACGCATCGCCATTAGCGGCAGCTGTTTCTATTTGCGCACCGATTGAGCTGGATAAATGTGCTGATCGAATCAATTACGGCTTTTCAAAAATATACCAGCGTCATCTAATGCAGAGGCTGGTCAGAAACCTGCTGCGAAAATACGATCAACACGATTTTGTATCATTAATTAAGCTGACAAAAGAAAAGGTTCATCAGTTAAAAACCTTCTGGCAGTTTGATGATGCTTTTACCGCACCTGTGCATGGTTTCGGTACCGCAAAAAATTACTACAAGGTTAATAGTGCGCGTGGTTATCTATCCGGTGTGACTAGACCGACACTGTTACTGCAGGCCGAAGATGATCCATTTATGACGTCTGATGTAATTCCAGATCAGTCAGAGCTTGGTACGGGGATTACTCTGGAGGTAAGCGAAAACGGAGGGCATGTTGGCTTTGTCACCGGTAGCCTGCTTAAACCACATTACTGGTTAACCGAGCGGGTACCGGATTTTTTATCGGATTATATTTAACAGGATTAATTGTCGTGCTTGGGCCAGGCAGAAGCATCAATCGTTTCTTGATATCCATGCCATGTCGCGTGACCAATCAATGGCAATAAAATCACCAGGCCGAGCAGGCCGGTTAGCAGGCTAATTCCAACTGCCAACACGATTAAGAAGGCCCATAATATCATTACCGCCTTGTTATTAAGCACCGCATTAAAGCTGCTAATGGCCGCGGTAATCATATCGACCTTGCGATCCATAATCATTGGTAATGAAAAAGCACTGATGCAGAAAATAAACGCAGCAAACAGGGTACCTACTCCGCCGACTATGAATAAAAACATAATCAGGTCGTCCCAGTGTGGGTCGGCATCCATTGGAAAAAATATATGCACAATTGATGTGGCTCGTGCCCAGATCAGCAATACGATAAGCAGTAACACGGCAAAAAAGGCTTCATTACTTAAATGCCGTTTACCCTCGCGAATACAATAACCAAGGATAGGTTTAAGACCGATCTGAAGCTGGCAACTAATAGAATACAGGCCAATCGCAAGAATAGGGCCGAAGAATATAAAGCCAGACAACAGGCTCATCAGCATGTAAAAACTACCAAACTCCCAAGCGATAAAGCTAATGATATAACTAAAAGCCAACATTAACGCGCCATAGGTCAAACTAGGGCGAGGAGCATGCTTGATATCCTGCCAACCAAGTTTTAACCAGTTGAAGGGAGACTGAAAGGTTAATTGATTACATGGCGCTACAAAAGGTAACTCCGATGCTGGTGGTGCAGAATTTGGGCTTTCGTTGTCCATTAGCTCCCCGTATAGCGAATTGATTATTTTTATTATTTCTTTATAAAGATTAGAGTAGGGTCTTAAATTCGATTGATCAAGTATTATATTCTATATAAGAAAAAGCTAATGACTTAAACTACTACAAGGTAGTGGGTTGATGTAAAAATATTGATTTGACGGATATTTGCTGACAAATAGGTAAATATTTGTGAAGCATTTCAAAAAATTATAGTTTGAAACAATAATTTCACATTTTTATTGAGTGCTATATTGTAGATATAAGTTTTCTAAGTTATTGAAAAATAAAAATAAAATAAACATAGTCATGTTTTTTTACAGTTTGGGTGCTTTTATTACAAATTACGTTAACTTGAACTGCAAAAGAACATAAACTAACATTATCAACGACAGGTAATTTTAACTTAGAGGTAAAACAATGAAAAAATTGGCAATGGTATTTATGGCAGCAGCAATGAGCTTTGGTCTGGCGGGTTGTATTGAAGATGATAATAGTGATCAGTGTTCTTACTACGGTACTTCAGGCGGTTGTTCTTCTTCAATCCCATATTCTTGTCCAAACTCGAATTACTGTTCATCGTCTTCGACATGTTCTAACTTAAGCTGCTAATCTGGCCATTTTTAGGACAATTGTTAAGACAATATGGATTTTGTCTTAACAACTAATTTACTTTCCTATCCTTTAGTATTTCTCGTCTCAAGCTTCATTAAGTCATTGTCTATATGTCGGTAAAGATGCTCTTATCATATATCTTTGTGTTTATATCAGGCATTGTACTTTCTACATTGATTAATTTTGGTACTGAACCTGAAGTTACAATTATTGAAAGTAACAGAGGCCTGGATCAATCTGCTGACACTGGTAAAACAAACAACCAGCCTGAGAATTCATATATAGAATCTTTACATCAGTTAATTGCTGAATATCAGGCTAAATTGGCTGATTTGGAAGATGATAATAAATCGCTTTTTAATGATTTGCTTGACTCAGAAGGCAAATTATCTGCAGTTGTTTCAAAACCAACTATTTCAAAAAAAATTGCCTCGATGTCAGATGATGATATTTATGAGAAAATCGGGCAGGTTTTTAAAGAAAGTTACCTTGAGAATGTTGATAATCCCAAGGCATTTGCTCAACGCCTTACGGACATTGCGTTGACTGATGAAGATGAAAAATCAACAAATGAGAGTGGTGTTGCAAACAGCGAGGTTCGGATAAGTATCTCTCAGAATCCCGGTTATCAGGAGATGACCAGTGACCAGGTTGTTGTTAGTCAATATCGTCGGCTGTATGTGAATATGACTTCATCATTACCTGTTCCCAATGGTTTAATTAAGTGGAAGAATTTGTCGGAAGACAAAATTATAATGTTTAGAGGGCTTACATTTCACTCAAATAACGATTCACAGTATGTATGGGTAAGACCTAAAAGTGATGATGGATGGCAACGGGGTTTGTATCAGGTTAGCGTATACCAAATTAATAATGAGCTAACTCTTTTAGCTACAAAAAACTATACAGTGTCTGAGGTAATAGATGAAGGCCCCGAAGAAGTACCAGAAGTACCTCATGTTGATGGGCCTCCACTAAAACTGCAGCGTCAGTAATTTTCTAAAAAGTATAGGAATCAATAATGCGGAGGTGGTGCTTCGTCTCGAGGAGAGGCAATATCTGACATTTGTTTGCCTATGCTTTGAATATATTCCTTCATAATCTCAATTTGCTGTGTTAAATCATCAATCTGTTTTTGTTGATCAAATACCGTGGTATTTAAACTTTCAATCGTTGCTTCGGCATGAGTGAGTTTGATCTCAAGGTCATCTATCCGTTGTTCCATTATTCACCTGCCGCCATTTCTGTTTTCACATGTTTTGTATAAAGCTCGGTTGCTGCCAGTACACCTGATGGTATCGCGATAAAATTAATAAAAGGGATACTGGTTAAAATAAACAGGCCACTGCCGAGCCCTAGTGTCATGCTTTTATGTGTATGAACGGTTTGTTTGATGTTCGAGAAACGCATATTGTGATTTCCCATCGGGTAGTCCATGTACTCCAGTGATAGCATCCAGATGGCAAAAATTATCCATAAGAAAGGTGAGATTACATTGATAACAGGGATGATAGTGATAATGATCAAAGGAATAAACCAGAGTAGTATATAGCTTAGTTTTTTCAGCTCTGAGCCAATGGTTCTTGTTACCAGTTGTAGTATCGTTTCATCAGACGAAGTGTCACAGTCACCAGTGAGCAATTTTTCATATTTTTCGGCCAGCAGGCTATTAAATGGTGCCGCAATAATATTGGCAATAATCGTAAAAGTATAAAAAACCGCAATCATAATGGTGACGGTAAACAATGGGATGATCAGCCAGTTTAACCAGTCTAGCCATGAAGGTAACAGGCTATCCATCCACTCAGTAAAGTAACTGAATAAATAATAAATGGTGGTCGCAAATAGGCTGATGTTAATCACTAAAGGCATGATCACGTAGCGGCGTAGTTCGGGTTTTAACAACACGAATACTGATTTAAATACACTAAAAAAGCTGCCGGTCATTTTAGAAATCATAAATTATTGTTCCGTTGTAGATTGCCGCTGATTATAACCTTGTTGAGCTAAAAGCGCAGTGCCGAAACAGGCTTCTGTACTCAATGCTGTTGCAGTGACGAAGCCGAGTTCTTCTTCTCGATAGTGCATCCATGGTTTATTGTTATGAGCACCACCAATGGTGAATAATCGTTCAATCGATTTCACGCCTCTGTCGAGTAAAGCCTGGTAACAGGATTTTTCAATGGCGGTCAGAGATTCGAGAATGCCCTGAAGAAATATTACAGTATTCTCCGGTCTTGGAGAAAGCACGCAGGGTTGTTCGGGATTGTAAACCGGGAATCGTTCTCCCGGTTTTGGAATGGGATAATAGCTAAGCCCTGTAGGTTCGGTAAAATTGAGCGCAGATGAATATTCCTGTAATTCGTTATTGTTAAATAATGATCTCAGTACAGTTGTTCCTGCATTTGATGCGCCACCGACCAGCCATTGTTGATTGATCTTATGGCTGTAAATACCTTGTTGATACGAATTTACCGGTTCATCATTCAGCACCTTGATAGCGATGGTGCTGCCAAGAGATACTACGGCATCGCCAGGCTGATGGGCGCCAGTTGCAAGAAAGCCGGCGATTGAATCAGTCGTGCCGCTAACAATCTTTACCTCATGATCAAAACCGAGTTTCTGTTGTAATTCTGGTTTCAAGTTTCCGATCACTGTACCGGGAGCCGTGACTTCAGGTAAAAGTGATAATGGAAAATTAAATGAGTCAATCCATTCCGGCCAGCTTTTCGTCACAGGGTCAAAACCGAGTTTGAGGCTATTGTTAAAATCGCTAACAAAATTTCCGCACAGGCTGCCAGCAATATAGTCAGCCTGATGTAATACTTTTTTAGCTTCGGGATAATGTTTAAGCAGCCAGAGTAATTTACTCAGGCTGGATGAAGCGCCATAAACTGCCGATGCGGTCGACGGTGCGATTTGTTGAACTTGCTCTGCTTCGGCTATAGCACGTGAGTCGTTATACATTAACGCCGGTGCTAGCGGCTGGTATTGGTTATCGGTAACCAGTGTTGTCGATGAAGTGCCGTCGACGGCAATAGCGCGCAGATTTTTTGCCGCAGGGTGTTGACTGAGTTCTTCTAGCACCTCTAAAACAGCCCGCCACCAGATATTGGCGTCCTGCTCGACGGTGGTGCTATTAATATCAGGTTCGGGGAAAGCAACGCGTGCTTCCGAAATCAGCTGTTTATCGGCATCAATCAGGCAGGCTCGACAGCCAGATGTGCCCAGATCGATGCCAATAAATGAATCGGACATGCTTATAAAGAAGATTGACTACGGAAGGGTAACTACGGCCGGAATTGTCCAGTCAGGATTGCGATGCTCAGCAACCACCGTGGTGTAAATACCACCGCGAACATAAAACTCCGCGGTAATGCGCATGAAATTGGGATCGGTAACTTTCACCAGATCATCAAGAATCTGGTTGGTTACGGCTTCGTGAAAAGCGCCTTCATCACGGAATGACCACATATACATTTTCAGTGCTTTTAGCTCAACGCATTTTTCAGCAGGGATATATTCAATATGAATCGTGGCGAAATCTGGCTGGCCGGTTTTCGGACACAGGCAGGTAAATTCTGGCACATCAATCTTGATGGTGTAATCACGGCCTGGATTAGGGTTGTCAAAGGTTTCCAGGTCTTTTGAGGGTTTGGTCGACATGCAATGAACTCGTTTGATCGTCTAAAAGCGCGATATTATAGCATTTTGCTCACCTTCAAACAGGTTTCAGAAACGTTCTGTCAGAAAATCTGTTCAAATAATAACCATTATTATAAGCTATTGATTTTATTGAAATAATAGACTTCTCTAATATGAAAAAAGATTTCATGCGATGGCCAGCCTCGTATATAATGTGACACTTTCGTGAGCCTGTGTGGCAATAGGGCTGCGTAGTGTGTCACCCGGTTTCAATAAGTTCGCGAAAATCCACCATCGATGTTTCCATTGATGTTTATAGATAATAAGAAGTAATCCCTGAAAAGGTCATCGCGGTTCTATGCATAAAATGACGGGCAGGGGTTATGCAGGAAATTGAGTTTATATGCGTTTAAGTACAATTAAGCTGGCAGGTTTTAAATCATTTGTTGATCCCACCACGTTACATCTGCCAAGTAATTTAGGAGCGGTAGTCGGCCCGAATGGATGCGGTAAATCGAATACGATTGATGCGGTTCGCTGGGTTATGGGTGAATCCTCGGCCAAGCATCTACGTGGTGCCTCAATGGACGATGTTATCTTCAGTGGCTCGGCTTCGCGAAAGCCGGTGGGTATGGCCTCGGTTGAACTGATTTTTGATAACACCGATCGTACACTTGAAGGTGAGTTTGCCAGCTATAACGAAATTTCTGTTAAACGTACATTAACCCGTGATGGTACTTCCAAGTATTTCCTCAATGGCACTCGCTGCCGTCGTCGTGATGTCGCCGACCTGTTCTTAGGTACCGGTCTTGGGCCTCGCAGTTATGCGATTATCGAGCAGGGCATGATCTCTCGTCTGATTGATGCCAAGCCGGAAGAACTGCGAGTATTCCTTGAAGAAGCCGCTGGTATTTCAAAATATAAAGAACGTCGCCGTGAAACGGAAACCCGCATCCGTCATACCCGTGAAAATCTAGATCGACTTGATGACCTGCGTGAAGAAGTTGATAAACAACTTTCACATCTACAAAGACAATCTCGCACTGCAGAGCGATATAAAGAACTTAAAGTACAGGAACGCCAGTTAAAAGCCGAGTTACTGTATTTACGTTGGGTTGATTTACAGCAGGAAGTTGAACAACGTGAAAAAACCATTCAGGAAAATGAGACCAATTTAGAAGCCGTCATCGCTGAACAACGTTCGGTTGAAAGTACGATTGAAGAACAGCGTACCCACCAGGTCGAAGCTAACGATTCTTTAAACGATGTTCAGGGTAGATACTATG
>Ga0316207_10002200_pt1 | contig 20812 bp, 21 predicted proteins | sample 6weekpyrite_MG_FD_204943 | JGI IMG/M metagenome (GOLD analysis project Ga0316207, IMG submission 204943) | Microbial mat bacterial communities from mineral coupon in-situ incubated in ocean water Damariscotta River, Maine, United States -... | ecosystem: Environmental > Aquatic > Marine >...
CCGCGAACTATATCGTGGTCTCCTCGCTGATGGCGCCGGTGATCGTCTCGGTCGGCGCCCAGTCCGGCCTGATCGTTCCGCTGATCGCGGTGCATATGTTCGTGTTCTATTTCGGCATTCTGGCCGATGATACGCCACCGGTCGGCCTTGCCGCCTATGCGGCGGCGGCGATTTCGCGCGGCGATCCGATCAAGACCGGCCTTGTCGGCTTCAGCTATGACATCCGCACGGCCCTGCTGCCGTTCATGTTCATCTTCAACACCGACCTGCTGCTGATCGACGTGGGGCCGCTCAAGGCGGTCATGGTCTTCTTTGTCTCTCTTGTCGCGATGCTGTTGTTCGCCGCCGCGACCCAGGGCTATTTCATCACGAAAAGCCGCAAGTGGGAAACGCTGGTGATCCTGCTGATCGTGTTCACGCTGTTCAGGCCCGGCTATTGGCTGAACCAGTGGCAGGATCAATACGCCGAAACCAGCGGCGCCGCGGCGATCGAGGCGATCCGGAACCTGCCCGCGGGCGACTCCGCCCGCCTGGTCATATCCGCGCCGGATTTTGACACCGGCGAAGTCGGATCGACGACCCTGGTGCTGACGCCGGAGGCCGACGGCTCCGGACTAGAGCGGCTGCAGGCCGCGGGTCTGACGGTGATGCAAGAGGGCGACATGCTGAGACTGGACGAACCCTTCCCCGGCACGCCCTACTTCGAGATGCTGGCGAATGACTATGATTTCTACGGCGACGCCCCGGCGCAAATCGCGACGGTCGCGGTCGAGAACATCCGCCCGCCCAAGGAAATCTTCTTTTTCCCGGCCTTCCTGCTGCTGCTTCTGATCGTATGGCAGCAAAGCCGGCGCGCAACCCAGCCCGCCTTTTAAGGAGCGAGCCCTTGTTCAAATCCCTCTTGGTTCCGGTCGACCTCACAACGCCAGAAGAAACGCAGCGGCTGATCAGGGCGGCGGGCGAACTGGCCGGCCCCTGGGGCAGCACGCTGCATATCGTCAATATCGTGCCTGACCTCGGCATGCCGATCGTCGGGGCGCAATTCGGCGAGGGCTTTGAAAAGGAACGGCTGAAAGCGGCGCACGCGGACCTCGACGCCGCTGTCGCCAAAGCGGGGGTTGCCGCCCAGACCCATGTTCTGACCGGCACCATCTATGATCAGGCGATCGCCCTGGCGGACAAGCTGGATTCCGACCTGATCCTGATCGGAGCGCACCGCCCGGATCTGAAAGACTACCTGCTGGGATCGAACGCCGCCCGGCTGGTGCGCCATTCCGGGCGGTCGGTTCTGGTTTTGCGGGATCAGACCTGACCGCCCTGTAGGCCACCGATCCGGTCGGGATTGCCAGGCCAAAGCCCCGTTCGGCGCGATCGCATGACCGCCGCCCGCGCCGGGGCCGCCTGTGACGGCCCCGGAGCCCCGGAATATTAGTGCGCAATCCGAAAAGTGGGCACCGGTTTTCGGAACAAATTGCGCACAATAGTAAAAGCCTAAAGCATCGCCCGCGATTCAGATATCGTGGGCGATGCTTTAGGTGGTCTGGCTGCGCCGGTTCGGCTGCCGGCAGCGATAAACGACGTAAACCCCCAGGATGATCATCGGCAGGGACAGAACCTGTCCCATCGGCATGCCCCACTCGCCCAGCCTTATGACATAGCCCCACGGGTTGTCGGGGGAAATGAACTGCGCATCGGCCTGCCGAAAATACTCGACCACGAACCGTGAAACCCCGTACCCGGCAAAGAAAGCACCGAAGATGCTGCCCGGCGATTTCAGCCAGCCGCGCCGGAACGCCAGTACCAACAGGATGGCGCCAAGCACCAGCCCCTCAAGAATCGCCTCGTATAATTGCGACGGATGGCGGGCGCAGATCCCGGTAACACCGATGCAATCCTGTGCCGCCGCACCGGGAAAGGCGACGCCCCAGGGCAGATCGGTGGGCCGCCCCCAAAGCTCGTTGTTGATGAAATTCGCCACCCGGCCCAGAAACAGCCCCGGCGGCGTCGCCAGGGCAAGCGCGTCCGCGACGCTGGCCGCGGGCAACCCGTATTTCCAGCAATACACAAGCCCCGCCACCGCAACGCCCAGCAGGCCGCCGTGAAACGACATGCCGCCCTGCCAGACCATCAGGATTTCTATCGGGTTCTGCAGATAATACCCGAACTGGTAGAACAGAACGAACCCCAGCCGACCGCCCAGAATGACCCCCAGGATGATCCAGGTCAGCAGATCCTCCAGCTGCCGCGCGGTCATCGGCGCCTGACCTTCCGGCCATAGCGACAGATTCCTGATCGCGCGCGCGACGATGCGCCAGCCGATCAGCAGGCCGACGATATAGGCCATCGCATACCAGCGAAGCGCGAAAGTGAAACCACCGATCTCAATAGAGAATATGTCAGGACCGATGTCGGGAAAAGGCAAGCCGTTAGTCATTCAGTGCTCCGTTTGGTCGATTTTCGATGTCATAAGATGCCAGGCTCAATCGCCGCCCGAGCGTGGTTTTCGAAACGCGGCGATGATCAGCGGCAGACCGGTGACAAGGCCGATCCCCAGAACCGCCCAGCTCGCCCGGCCCATATCCGCGCTTGCGACTTCGCCGCCGAAATGCGCCAGCAGGTAACTGGCCGGGATGATCCCGGCCAGCGTCGCCAGCGCAAACCGCCAGGCATGAAGACAGCTTAACCCTGCCGCGTAGCTGACCAGATCAAAGGACAGAAACGGCATCAGCCGGGTCAGAAACACCGTCGCCGTCAGCGCGTTCTGCGACCCCAGCAGTCCGATATCGACGCGGTCGCCGAACCACCTGATCAACGCATCGCGGCCCAGCCGTCGCCCGATGGCAAAGGCGATCAGCGCCCCGGTTTCCGCACCAATGATGACGAACAGCGTGCCGTAGATATGCCCATAGGCGGCGCCCGCCGCCAGGGCGATTGGCGCGCTCGGGATCGGGCTGGCCACCACCGCAACGGTCATCAGTCCGATCACCAGCGCGGGGCCCCATGCGCCCGCACCGGCCACCCATCTTTCGATGGCCTCTCTGTTCAGCTCCGAGCGGAATTGCTCTATCAGCCCGACCCGCTGCGCCACAAGCAAACCGAGCCCGGCGGCGACCGCCAGACCCAGGTACACCAACCCCGTTCGAGAAAGAGACATGGGCAAGCTGTTGATGACTCCTCGGTGCCGGACCCGGTTTCGCAGGGCGGCGCACTGGTTTGCAGGCTCAGCCCTAGGGGGTCCAGCCGGTGGAAGGTCAAGCGATTGTTTCGGCGGCTACGCCACCCGCACGACTTCTTTTAGCATGTCGCGCACCTCGGCGGCCACGCTCAGAAGTTCCGGATTGTCGATCGCCTGCATCGACGCGACCGGGTCGATGGCGCTGATCTCGACGCCGTTGTCGACTTGCCGAAGGATCACGTTGCACGGCAGCATCGCGCCGACGCGCGGTTCGAACCCGATGGCCTTGTGCGCCATATGGGGATTGCAGGCCCCCAGAATCCGATAAGGCGACATGTCGACATCGATCTTCTTTTTCATCGTGGCCTTGACGTCGATCTCAGTCAGAACGCCGAAACCGGCCGCACCCAGGGCCGTGCGCACCCGCGCGTCGATATCTTCAAAGTCAGCGCCGGTGACAACCCGGTCGATTGTATATGCCATCTGATTTCCCTTTTATTTTGCCAGATATTTCACAAGCGCGAATATCGCAAGAACCGTGACCACTACAAGCAGCAGCATCCAGAGGCCGCCAAATCCAAACCCCATCATCTTGTCATCCTTTCCCGTCTGGGACAGGCGCGGGGCAACCGCCCCGCGCCATCGCGCATCAGTTGTCGTTCATCATCGATCCGTTACCCATGCCCTGCGGGGTGCCGGTACCCTGCGGGTTGCCCGGGGCCTGCGGGGTGCCCATGCCTTGCGGATTGGGCTGCGGTCCGGGCTGCCCGGTCGGTACCCGGTTGCGCAACGCCTGCATGCGCTCGAACCGGTCGGCCAGGACGCCCATTTCCGCGCCCGTCACCTTGCCGTCGCCGTCATCGTCCAGCGCCTGAAACCGGTCCACCATGCTCTCGCGAATCCGTGCGCTGTTGAGGGCTTCGAATTCGGCGATCGACAGCGAGCCGTCACCGTCGGCATCATAGGTCTTCAGCTGAGCCTGCAACCCGGATCTCGCCTCTTCCGGCGTCACCTTGCCGTCGCCGTCAGCGTCGAGCATCCGCATCATGCCGCCACCCATCGGGCCGCTGCCAGGCTGGCCAAATCCGCCCATCATCGGGTCGCTGCCAAGCTGGCCGTACCCGCCCATCGGGCCGCTGCCAGGCTGGCCAAACCCGCCCATCATGCCGCCACCCATCGGGCCACTGCCGGGCTGACCCGATCCGCCCATCATGCCGCCGCCCATCATGCCGCCGCCCATCATGCCGCCGCCGGGCTGACCCGATCCGCCCATCATGCCGCCGCCCATCGGGCCGCTGCCGGGCTGGCCGAAGCCGGCCCCCGGCTGGCCGTGCATCTGCATCATCATTTGCATCATGCCACGATGGTCGCCCATCGCCAGGCCTGCACCGCCGGCCCGGCCCGGACCCGCATACGGACCACCCTGGCCACCCATCATGCCGCCGCCATAGGCATTCTGCCCGTAGCCTCGCTCACCGAATTCGTGCCGCGCGTCCGCAAAGGCGGGTGCTGCAAGTATCGTTGCGCCGATCAGCGCGACGGCCAGTGTCGTTTTGCGTTTCATAACATCACCTCATGTCTGGTGTTTCGATAAACCCAATATGGGGTGGCTGTGTCGCAGAACTATGCCGCCAACCCCTGCATTTTGTATCGGTTTGTCGCAGGATCCGGCGCTGACACGAGCCGTGACAAAAAGAGCCTCAGTTTTTCGGATTGGCCCTATATATACGTCTCATGAACCAGACCCCGCATATCCTGATTGTCGACGATCACCGCGAGATCCGGGATGCCGTCAGCCGCTTTCTTGAACGGAACGGGCTGCGCGCAAGCGCGGCGCGCGACGCGGTCGACATGGATGCGAAACTGGCGGCCGGCCAGTTCGATCTGATCGTGCTGGATGTGATGATGCCGGGCGAGGACGGGCTTTCGGTCTGCCGGCGGCTTTCGGCACAGGGCGACACGCCGATATTGATGCTGACGGCTCTGGGCGAAGAAACCGACCGGATCGTCGGCCTTGAAATCGGCGCTGACGATTATTTGCCGAAACCCTTCAACCCGCGCGAGCTGCTGGCCCGGATCAAGGCGATTCTGCGCCGCTCCGAGCGGCTGAAAACCAGCGCCGGCTCGCTGTCGGGCGAGCGCATCGCATTCGCGAACTGGGTGCTGGACACGGATCGGCGCCTGCTTGCCAACGACCAAGGCCGCGAGGTCGATCTGACCACCGCGGATTTCAAACTGCTCACCGTGTTCCTGGAACGGCCCAGACTGGTTCTAAGCCGCGATCAATTGCTCGATCTGGTGGCGGGCCGGGCCTCGCAGGTGTTTGACCGGACCATCGACAACCAGATCAGCAGGTTGCGCCGCAAGATCGAACGCGACCCGGGCCGCCCGCAGATCATCACCACCGTGCGCGGCGGCGGATACTGCCTGTCCGTCGACGTCAGCGAGGTGACGTGATGCGCGGCTTTGCAAACAGCCTGCGCGGTCAGTTGATCCTCGTCGCCGTCGCGGCGCTGTTCCTCGCCCAGGCCGTCAGCCTCTGGCTGTTCGTCGACGAACGAAGCCTGGCCGTTCGTGCCGCGATGGGGCTGGAAACGGCAGGGCGGGCCGCCAATATCGCGCGCCTGATCGAGGCCGCCCCCGCGGAGCTGCATTCCTCGATCCTGCGGGCCGCGAATTCGCCCCTGGTCCGCTTCAGCATTGCGCCCCGGCCCTCGGTGGATCACTTCGATCACGGCGGCAGCGGCGCGGTCGCAAGCCGAATCGCCGCCCTGATGGGCAACGAAACTCCCACCGAGGTCCGGGTCGAACTGCACGACATTCAGGCCGATATGCTGCCGATGCCGGGCGTTCCCGCCACAATGGCCCAGATGCACGGCGCAATGGCCAAAAGCCAGCTTCTGGCGACGGAAATGCAGCTTTCGATCCGGCTGGCGACAGGCGACTGGCTCAACGTCGAGACCCGGTTTCATCGCCCGCCGCTGCAGTGGCCGTGGTTTTCAGCAGTCAGTTTCGGACTGACGACGGTCACGGTGCTGATCGCGGGCCTCTGGTTCGTGCTGTCCCGCCTCACGGGCCCGCTGCGAAAGCTGTCGGTCGCTGCGGACCGGTTCGGCCGTGGCGAGGACGTCGATCTGCTAAGGGTCACCGGTCCGTCCGAAATTCGCGATCTTACCGAAACCTTCAACCGGATGCAGGAACGCCTGTCGCGCTTCGTGGCGGATCGAACGCATCTTCTGGCCGCGCTCAGCCACGATCTGCGCTCGCCGCTGACGGCGGTCCGTGTCCGGGCCGAGATGGTCGAGGATGACGAAACCCGCGAGCGCATCGTGTCCTCGGTCGAAGAGATGCAGGACATGGTCGAGACGACGATGTCCTTCGCACGCGGCATGGCAACGGCCGAAGCCTCCGAAACCGTCGAGTGCGGGGCGTTTCTGGACCAGCTTTGCACCGATCTGTCGGAAACCGGCAGCCAGGTCTCGCTGAAATCTGTGGACGGTCTGCCGATCCGCATCCGAACGACCGCGATGCGGCGGGCCATAAGAAATGTCATCGAGAATGCGGTCAGATATGGCAACGTGGCGCATGTCGCGCTTGCCGCCACCCCGAACGGCGCCCGGATCAGCATCACCGACGAAGGCCCGGGCATACCCGAGGACCAGCTTGAAAAGGTGTTTGACCCGTTTGTCCGGCTGGAAAAATCGAGATCCCGGGAAACCGGAGGAACCGGTCTTGGGCTCTCGATCGCGCGCACGATCATCCAGGCACATGGCGGATCGATTCAACTGCGCAACACCCCCAAAGGAGGCCTGAGTGCGATCATCGACCTGCCTTTGGATCAACAACGTAGCGACTAACCAGTGAAAGGAAATCAAATGACTGGTCTACGAATATCAACCGCGCTGGCCGCAGCGGCCTTTTCGGCAACACCGATTCTGGCCAATGCCCAAGGCATCGCACAAGGCATCATAGACGACCGGTACTACGGGCATATGTACGGCGGCGGCATGGGCTTTTTCGGCGCCGGTTTCATGGTGCTGTTCTGGGGCGGGATCATCTTGCTGGCGGTCTTTGCGGTCCGCTGGATGTCAGAGCGCAACACGAACTCGGGCGGCGGCAGCACCGATGCGATGAGCATCCTGCGCGAGCGGCTGGCAAGGGGTGAAATCGATCCCGAAGAGTTCGAGGCGCGCCGCAAGGCCCTTGGCGAGTAAACCGAAGGAGGCGAGGCCGCGTCGAACGCGCCTCGCCTCCCTCAACCCGCAAAGCGATCAGAATCCCTCGGTAACAAACATCTGGTGCGCGGTCGCCGCCGTCGCGATGGTCTTTTTCAGCTCAAGCGTCGTACTGTCCAGCACCCAAAGCACCGGATCCTCCGCGCTGCTGACCAGCAGATCACTGCCGGCCAGTGTCATGTGATAGGGCTGCTCGCCCTGCGCCTTTTCGATCGTGGCGCCGGTTGCCGTGTCGATCCGCACAATCTGCCCGCGTTCGCGGGCGCTGACAAAGACCATGTCACCCATCGCCGCGATCCCGTGCAGTTCACCGCCGATATCAAGCGTCTTCAGAGAATCGCCCGAGTCCGCGTCAAGGATCGAAACCACGCCTTCGTCCGCCTCGGCGACAACCAGCTTTCTGGCGTCCGCCAAAAGGCGCATATGCCTCGGGTCGCCATCGACTTTGAAGGTGCGAACGACCACGCCGCTTTCGGGATCGACGTCGCTGATCGTCCCGCTTCCCGCATTGCTTACGAAAAACCGGCCGGTGGTGGGGTCGCTGATCGCGTATTCGGGGTTGGATCCGGTCTCGATGGTTGCGCTGACCTCGGCTTTTTCCAGATCGATGATCGAAATCGCCTCAAGCGCCGGGTGCGTCACAACCGCCCATCTCTCATCGGCGCTGACCTCGACGTGGTGCACCACACCGGGCACCTCGATCTGTTTCAGAACCTCGCTGGATGCCTCATCCAGTATCGTCACGACACTGACCGAGCCCGACATGTCCGTGCCTCCGCCGCCGTGATGCGCCGCATGCTCATCCTCGGAAACGACGGTGGGCCTGGCGATATCGGCGCGGTCGGTTTCGGACAGGCTGCCCAGCACCAGATACCCCCGCTTGGGCGCGGCGGACATCCCGTGCACGTTATTCAGGCCGTCAACCCTTGCGACCGTTTCATATTCCGAGTTAAGCCGCAGCAGTGTCCCGGCATCGCCTTCCGGGACGAACACATCGGCGAAAGCTGCGGTCGGAAGAAGGGCTGTCAACACGACAGCAAAGGAACTATGGTTCACGGGTGGTCTCCTGGCATGATTCACCGCTTACTCCACTCCTCCCCGGTCGGAAGGTCAAGCCGAAACCGGTCACAGGAACGTGAATCGCGGCCAGTTAGCTCTTCTTGACCTTCCAGTGTAGGAAACTCGCATATGGGCGAAAAGCGAAGGATTTGAAATGACACCTGAAATCGGCCAGTTCGCTCTGGCGCTGGCGCTGGTACTCGCACTGATCCAAAGCGTGCTTCCGATGCTGGGTGCCGTGCGGAACAATTCACTGTGGATGCAAAGCGCGACCGCAACCGCGATCGGCCAATGCCTGTTCCTTGCAATCGCATTCGCGGCGCTGATGCGATCGTTCATCGTAAGCGACTTTACCGTGGTGAATGTCGTTCAGAACTCGAACTCGCTGCAGCCGTTGCTGTTCAAGATCGCCGGAACCTGGGGCAGCCACGAAGGATCGCTGTTGCTCTGGGTTCTCATTCTGGCGGTGTTCGGATTGGGTGTCGCCCTGTTCGGCTCGAACATCCCGGCGGCGCTGCGCGCGCGCACGCTTTCGGTCCAGGCCTGGATCAGCGTCGGTTTCGTGTCCTTCATGCTGCTGACCTCGAACCCGTTCGAACGGGTTTTCCCGCCGCCCGCCGATGGCACCGATCTCAACCCGCTGCTGCAGGATATCGGGCTGGCCCTGCACCCGCCGCTGCTTTATTTCGGCTATGTCGGTTTCTCCATCGTGTTCTCGTTCGCGGTCGCGGCCCTGATCGAGGGCCGGGTCGATGCCGCCTGGGCGCGCTGGGTGCGGCCCTGGACGCTCGCCGCCTGGATGAGCCTGACCGCCGGCATCGCGCTGGGGTCCTGGTGGGCCTATTACGAACTGGGCTGGGGCGGCTGGTGGTTCTGGGATCCGGTGGAAAACGTGTCCTTCATGCCATGGCTTCTTGGCACCGCCCTGCTGCATTCGGCGATCGTCACCGAAAAGCGCGGCGCCTTCAAAAGCTGGACGATCCTGCTGGCGATCCTGACCTTTTCCCTGTCGCTTCTGGGCACGTTCATCGTGCGCTCGGGGCTCTTGACCTCGGTTCACGCCTTCGCCGTCGACCCGGAACGGGGCCTGTACATCCTCGGCCTGCTGGCGCTGTCGATCGGCGGCTCGCTGGCGCTGTTTGCCTGGCGCGCCCCCGAGATGGAGCGTGGCGGCATCTTTGCCCCGATCAGCCGCGAGGCCGGCCTGCTGCTGAACAACCTGCTGTTGGCGGTGGCGACGGGCACCGTGCTGTTTGGAACGCTCTATCCCCTGTTCTACGAAGCCATGACCGACGACAAGATTTCGGTCGGGCCGCCGTTCTTCAACGCCGGCTTCATACCGATCATGCTGCCGCTGGTGTTCCTGATGGGGCTGGGGCCGTTCCTGTCCTGGAAGCGCGCCGATCTTCGCGGATTGGTGCAGCGTCTGGGTGCCATCGCCGTGATCAGCGCCCTGGCCAGCCTGGCTGTCTGGTACCTGACCACCGGCGGACCGGCGCTGGCGGTTCTGGCGCTGGCGCTTGCCTTCTGGCTGTTTCTGGCGACCCTGCGGGAATGGGCGGGCCGAATCAAACTGTTTTCGGCCCCGTTCAGCGAAAGCCGCAGGCGCGCCCGAAACCTGCCGCGCGCGGCGCATGGCATGACGCTTGCCCACGCCGGACTGGCGATCGGGATGATGGGCTTCATCGGATCGACCGCCTGGAAAACCGAAGAGATCGTTTTCGTAACACCCGGCACGACCGTCGCCATCGCCGGCTTTGACGTGCGGTTCGACGGAACCGAAAGGGTGTCGGGGCCGAACTATGTCGCCGACAGAGGCGCGCTGGTCGTCACCCGCGACGGGGAACCCGTCACGACCCTGTACCCCGAGCGCCGCTTTTACCCCGTCGCCCAAAGCACGACGACGGAATCCGCGATCCGGTCCACCATCGCCGGCGATCTTTATGCCTCGCTTGCCACGCCGGCCTCCGAAGAGGTGGCAAACGGCGCCTGGACCTTGCGTATCCTGTACGAACCGCTGGTGCTTTTCATCTGGCTGGGGGCTGTCATGTTGGTGCTGGGCGGTGCTATGTCCCTGTCCGACAGGCGGCTTCGAATCGGGGCTCCGAAACGCAAAGCGGCGATCGCCATGCAAGTCGAACCGGCGGAATAATCGATGAAGCGAATTGTCTTTCTGCTGCCCATCCTCCTGGTCGTCGTCATGGGGGGGTTTCTGCTTTGGGGGCTTAACCCGGAACGCAATCCGAACGAGATTCCGTCGGTGCTGATCGCGCAGCCGATCCCCGAGTTTTCGCTGGAACCGGTCGAGGGACTGGAAACGCCCGGCCTGAACGCGGCCGTCCTGCGCGAGATGGACGAGGTCGTCGTGGTCAATGTCTTCGCATCCTGGTGCGTCCCCTGCCGCGCGGAACATGCCGTTTTGACCCGCATGGTTCGCGAGGACGGCGTGCGCCTGATGGGGATCAACTACAAGGACAAGCCGGCGGATGCGGTCAAGTGGCTGGACAACCTGGGCAACCCGTATGAACGGATCGGATCGGATCTGAACGGGCGCGCGGGCATCGAATGGGGGATTTCCGGGGTGCCGGAAACCTTCATCATCGGCGCCGACGGAACGGTCCTGTACCGCTATGTCGGTCCGGTCGTCGGCGAGGCCGCGGAATCGAAATTCCTGATCGCTCTGGCCCAGGCACGGGCCGAACAAGGAGAAGGCGAATGATACGGCGGGGACTGGCGGTACTGATGGCGGCGATGATGCTGGCGCAGGCGGCATTCGCGGTAGAGCCGGACGAAATGCTCGACGACCCGGTTCTCGAGGCCCGGGCCCGGGAATTGTCGAAAAAGGTGCGCTGTGTGGTGTGCCAGAATCAGGACATCGACAGCTCGAATGCGGGCGTTGCCCGCGATCTGCGCCTTCTGGTGCGCGAGCGTCTGGTCGCCGGCGACACCGATGACGAGGTGCTGGCCTTCCTGGTCGCGCGCTATGGCGATTATGTGCTGTTCAGCCCGCCCTGGAAGCCAAGCACCTACGCCTTGTGGCTGGCGCCGGGGGTGATGATCCTGCTGGGCGCGGGCGCGGTCGGGACGATCCTGGTCGGCGCGCGCCGGCGTCAACGGACAATGGCCGGCCTCAGCGAGGCGGACGAGGCCGAAATTGCCCGCATCATAAAAGAAAACACGCAGGAAAACTGAAATGGTGTTCTGGATAATTCTCGTCGTGCTCGCGGCGAGCGCAGCAGTGATTCTGATCGTACCGGTCATGCGGCGGTCGCAGGCCGGGTCCGACTGGCAGGCCGGCGCGCTGGCGATCTATGCCGACCAGCTGAAGGAAATCGAAACCGACGCCGCGCGCGGCCTGATCTCGAAGGACGAGGCACGCGCGGCGGAAATCGAAATCAAAAAGAAAATGCTGGCGGTGAACCGGCAGCAAAAGGGCGCCGACCCGGCCCTGGGAACCGGCGGGCGCGCGGCGCTGATCGTCGCCGCGATTGCCACGCCGGTCGCGGCCGGGGCGATCTATCTGACCCTGGGGTCGCCCGGCACGCCCAGCCTGACCTTCGCCGCGCGCGAGGCCGAGCGGGCGCAGGAGGCTGAAATAACGCAGCTGACCGGACGCCTGTTGCAGCGGCTGGAAACCGACGACGAAGGCGGCCCGACCGAAGGCTGGGTTCTCTTGGCGCAGACCTATATGCGCATGGGGCGCTACCAGGAAGCCGCCGATGCGCTTGGCCGGGTGCTCGACCGGCCCGACTCCAGTTCGGCGATCTATTCGCAATTCGCCGAGGCGCTGATCGCGCAGGAAAACGGGATCGTGACGCCGCAGGCCGAACGGGCCATCGACCGCGCCCGCGAAATGAACCCCGGCAATCCCGCAGGCGCCTATTACAAGGCCGTGGCGCTGGATCAGGCCGGAAAAAGCGGCGACGCGCATCAGATGCTGCTGGACACATTGAACGCCGCCGAGGAATTCGCACCCTGGATGGAGGTTTTCGTGGCCCAGGCCAATCAGATCGGCGAGCGGCTGGGCAAAGAGCGTATCGACCTGGCCTCGTTCGCCCCGATGGCGCAACAGGGCGCACCGGGGCCCAGCCAGGACGACGTGGCGGCAGCGGCGGAAATGTCCGAAGAGGACCGCTCTGCCTTCATCCGCTCGATGGTCGAACGGCTTGCCACCCGCCTAAGCGAAGAACCCGACGATCTGGACGGCTGGATCCGCCTGGCGAACGCCTATGGCGTGCTGGGCGAGGCCGAAAACGCGCGTGACGCCCTGCTGCGGGCGCGCGATCTGGCCGAAGGGCTTGACCCGGCGGACCCCCGTCTGACGGTGATAACCGATGGGCTGGCGGCGGTCGCCGGCAACTGAGCCAAAGGACGCGCGGTTGAAAAGGCGGGTTTTGCCGATGCCGGGCCTTACCCCGGCAATGGCACCGCCGAACCGGCCCTGGCCCATACCGGCCGGCCCGGATCGCATCACCCCGATTGATCGGCGGCATGTGCCGCATGGGTTTTGCCGGCGGGCTGGGTGACATCGATCGCCTGGGCGGCCTCTTCATCCATGCATCGCGTCTCGATCTGCAAGGTCGCAAAGAAAAACCCGAACCGCCCGGTGACAAGATCATGCGCCGTCTCCAGCGCCTCCTGCGGCGCGGCGCTGCCGGACACCATGAGATGCGCGGAAAAGACATGCTTGCCGCTGGTCAGCGCCCAGGCATGGACGTGGTGAACATCCGTTACCCCGTCGAGTTTCTTCAAGGCGGACACGATGTCCCTCAGATCGACCTCGTCGGGCGTTCCCTCAAGTAGCAGATGCGTGGCATCGCGAAGAATGCCCCAGCTGGCCCAGATCAGCACGAACCCAAACCCCATGCCCAGCAAAGGATCGATCAGCAGAAAACCGGTAAAGCGGATGACCAGCGCCGATATGATGATCAAAAGGCTGCCGACAAAGGTCTGGATGATGTGCCACAAGGCACCCCTGACATTCAGATCGTGCTGGCTTTGCCGCCACAACAGCCCCAAAGCGATAAATTCCGTCAACAGCCCGCCGGCCGCGGCCGCCAGCATCGGCCCGGTCGGCAGATCGATCGGATTGCCAAGCCGCATCGCCGCCATGACGATCACCACGACCGCCATGGCCAGCAGGAATCCCCCGTTGACCAGCGCCCCGATGATTTCGGCCCGGTACCAGCCAAAGCTGCGCATCATGTCGGCCGGGCGGCGCGCCAGCCGGGCGGCAATGATCGCAACCAGAACCCCGCCGACGGCGGAAAACGTGTGAAACGCATCCGAAATGACCGCAATCGACCCGGTCCAAAGCCCGATCGCCAGCTCGATGACAAAATATATCCCGGTCAGCCAGGCAGAGATGGTCATCCCACGACCGCTTGCAGGCATATGAGAGTGACCGCTGGCCATGTTGGGTTTTCCTTATGTGTTGTTGGTGGCTGCCACTCGCATGGCCGCAACCAGATTAGAGCAAAATTCCAATCTAACCGGACTCAGGAATTCACCCTGCACTCCGCGGCAGCGTATGCAAAGCATGCGCGTTCGGGCCGAAGGCTGGATGCGATTGGATTGGAACTGCACTAATTTTCCATCGCAATCGACTGTGCCCGGGCTTCGTTCAGCGCGTCCAGCACGACCTCGCTGGAAAGAAGCTCCGGCAGGATAATGCCTTCGGGCGCGCCCGGACCATAGACGACGTTGAACGGAATCCCGTATCGGCCATGCCCTTCCAGATAGCGGGCGATGGCCTCGTTGGGCTGGGTCCAGTCGGCCTGCATCGGAATCACCTCATCCGCCGCCAGCGCCGAGGCAACCGGATCCCGGTCAAGCACCAGCGCCTTGTTGGCCTTGCAGGTCAGGCACCAGTCCGCCGTGACATCCACGAACACGGTGAACCCTTCCGACACCAGCCGCGGGATCTCGGATCGCTCGAACACCCGCCATTCCGTCTGCAACAGCGCATCCGGCGTGTTCTTTGACACCAGGAATTGCGGGGAAACGATGGCGACCGCCGCCGCCGCCAGCGCCAGCGGGATTGCCAGCCTCTGGCTGACGACCCGCCCCTTGGACAGCAACAGGATCACCGCCCCGGCGCCAAACCCGACAACCAACATTGCGCTCTGCCCGGCAACACCCGACAGAACCCAGAACAGCCAGGCCGCCGTCAGCAACAGCAGACCGCCAAGAACCAGCTTCAGCCAGGCCATCCAGCGGCCCGGCCGCGGCAGCCTGTGCACCATACCCGGCGCGGCGGCGATCATGAAATACGGAATCGCAAGCCCGACCCCCAGCGCGGTGAAGATCACAAAGATATCGACAGGCCGCCCCGCCAGCGCAAACGCGACCGCCGTTCCCAGAAACGGCGCCGAACAGGGCGTCGCCAGAACCGCGGCAAAGGCGCCGGTGGCGAAATCCCCGGAATATCCGGCACGCTTGCCCGCCACCCCATCCGCCCGCGCAATCCTGTTTTGCCAGGACGACGGCAGCGCGATTTCGAACGCCCCGAAAAAGTTGGCCGCGAAAATCGTCAGGATCAGGATCATCACCGCAAGAAATGCCGGGCTCTGAAATTGCAGCCCCCACCCCACCGACAATCCAAGCTGACGCGCCAGCACGGTCGCGCCCGCCAGCAGCCACATGAAAGACACCACGCCCAGCGCCGACATCAGAAAGCCGCCGCGAATGCGGGCGCGGGTCTGGTCATGGGATTTCAACGCGGATGACAGCTTGATCGAAAGCACCGGCAGAACGCACGGCATCACGTTCAGGATCAGCCCGCCGATCAGCGCGATCAGCGTGATCCAGGCCAGCTCTGCCGCACGGGGCGCCACCCGGCCAAGATCGAACGGAGGCGCGGGCGCCTCGGCGGAAAGCGCGGGCTCGAAACTGGCCGCGCGGGCGCCATCCGTGATGGTGACGCCAAGATTGGGCCGCAGCTCGCCGGCGGACAGAATCGGCAGTTTCGCCCACAACAACCTGCCGCCTTCGCCAAGCCGAATATCGGGCGACCCAAACGCGACCTCCGCTCCAAGCTCGGGAAAGATATCCGGCGCTTCAAAGCCCGCGCTGCTGCGCGCCGTCACGATCAAGGAACTCAGATCCTCGGCCAATGTCGCGGTCTCGACCGACATCCCGGATGCTCGGCCATCGTCCGGAATCTTGTTGGAGAATTCGGATATCAGACCCGCGGACGCCGCGTCGATACCGGACCCGGACGGCAGCGCCAGCGACAGATCGAAATCCAGCGGAATGCAGACTTCGTAGCATACCAGAAGGTTTACGTTGGCAGAAAGATCGACCGGCTGCCCGGGGTCCTTCAGAACAATGCGCAGCGGAAAGACGACCTTGGTCTGATAGCCGAAATTCTCGATCCCGAAGGCGCGGAACCGTTTCGGCGCCGGCCAGTAGAAATCCACCTCGCTTACGTTTTCGGATCCATCCCAGGTCAGGGTCGGCGGCAGTCCGACCTCGCCGGGCGAACGCCAATAGGTTTTCCAGCCCTCCGCAAGCTCCAGCTCCAGCCCGGCGGAAATCGACGTGGCCCCATCGGCCACGCCATCCTCCGCCGTCAGCAGGCGGGCCGATAGCGCATCCGATGAAAAAACCTCTGACGTCGCGGCAGAGACGGCGGAAGCCTGCGCTACCACCGCCAGGACAAGACCGATCAGCGCGGCCGCAAACCACCGCGCGCGGGTCGTGACACTCCGGGTCATTGACGGTGCTTCCCGCTCACGGACTCACTGGAAAGCGGGCCACCGAAGGGGGATGGCACGGCGTCGCGCGCGGGATTGCCACAAATTCGTTGAATCATTGGTTCTGAGAGCCTTCTCTTTCGCGCAATATTCCGGCTTCCAGCAGGGCAAGGTCAACGGCACCGGCTTCACATTGTTGCGATACCTGTATGCCGGAATTCAATGCCCGGGAACCAGAAACCGCCCCACCCGACTCCGCCGAATGGTGCCGCCCGCAAACGACCGGCGCTTTCAATCAGCACGCCCGCAGGAAATCAGGGCTTAATTTCTTCACCGTTTTGTGACATGAAACCGTTTGACACTCCCCCGCTGGAAGCTGGTTCAAGCCCTTCCAAAACCGCGGAACTTTCTGTCCAGGAGGCAGCAAATGGCGAATGACGGATCAAAAGGTGGAAACAGGCGGCAATTCCTGGTCGGTGGCGCCGCGACCGGCCTGATCGGCCTTGCCCCATCGGGCGCGCTGAAAGCACAAGAGGCGGCAACCGAAGATCCAGGCACTTCAAGACGGAATGTGTCCTCGTTCCGCGTGCAGAACTGGCGCGACCATTTTGATTCGCTCAGGAACGGCGTGATCCTGTCGGATACCACGTCGAGAATGATCCAATACTGGTCCGAGGACGAAAGCATATACAAGGTCTACCCGACCAGCGTGCCGCTTTCGGACGATCTGACAAGACTGGGATATACCAGCATCATCCGCAAGGTCGTCGGACCAAGCTGGGCGCCGACCCCATCGATGAAGCGCCGCAATCCCGAATGGCCGGATTATGTCGGGCCCGGCCCCGACAACCCGCTGGGAACCCACGCGCTTTACCTGTCCTGGACCTATTATCGCATCCACGGAACCAACGACACCCGCAAGATCGGGCGCAAATCGTCCAACGGCTGCATCGGTCTGTACAACGAACAGATCGCCGAGCTGTTCGATCTGGCGAAGGTTGGAACTCAGGTGAAACTGATCTAATATCCCGGCGAAGCGGCGCGGTCGCCAGGGACGGTCGCAAGGGCAAGAACAAAACGAGCGGAAAAATCTGAATGAATACCAAAGTTCTTCTGGGCTTGGGCGCCGCTGCAATCGCAGCGGTCGCTTTTTTTGCGCTCAATCCCGCGCAAAAGCCGGCTCCGCCCCCCAACACGATGACACCCGAAGACACCTCGGCCTTGGCGCAGGGAGACCCGCTCCAGACCGTGAAGGTCCCCGCTGTGCTGTCCGATGCGGCGCAGATCGGCAAACGGGCGTTCGAGGCGAAATGCGCCGTGTGCCATGGCGTGAACGCCGTTGGCCAGAACGGCGTCGCGCCGCCGCTGGTTCACAGGATATACGAACCAAACCACCACTCTGACGGGGCCTTCGTTCTTGCCGCAAAGAACGGCGTGCAGTCGCATCACTGGTCGTTCGGCAACATGCCGCCGATCAAGGGTCTGACCGACGCCGATGTCAAATACATCGCCAGATACATCCGCGAACTCCAAAAGGAGAACGGAATCTTTTGATGTTGCCCGGGCGCCCGGCGGAGGTTCGTCGCACGGTGTTTCCCGGGTCGGTTCAGGCGGCGTTCCCGTTGCCACCACAGGCGGGTGCCCAACGGCGCCTGTCCCGAAAATAGGGCAATGGATGTGTCACTGACGCGCCGAAAATTTCTGGGGACCGCGGCGGCGGGGGCGGCAGCCGGTCTGCCACGCCTGGGGCGTGCGTCCGGCGATGCACCGCAGCTGCTGCAAGCCCGCGTTGAAACGATTCAGCTGGCGCCGCCCGACTATGCGAAAACCGAAATCTGGGGGTATGAGGGGCGTATCCCCGGCCCCGAGATCCGGCTGATGCAGGGCGACAGGCTGCAACGCAGGCTGGTCAATCGCCTGCCACAGGCGACATCCGTGCACTGGCACGGCATTCGCAGCGACAATGCGATGGATGGCGTTGCCGGGCTGACCCAGAAGGCGGTGCAACCCGGCGCCGAATTCACCTATGATTTTGTGGCGCCGGACGCCGGAACCTACTGGTATCACGCGCATAACCGGTCAACCGAACAGGTTGCGCGCGGGCTGCACGGCCCCCTGATCGTCGACGAAAGCAGCCCGCCGGATATCGACCGGGACCAGGTGCTGGTGCTGGACGATTGGCTTTTGAACCCGGAAACCGCCCAGATCGACCCCGATTTCGCCGCCAGCCACAGCCGCAGCCATGCCGGACGGCGCGGAAATTTCATCGCCACCAACGGGCAGTATGAACTTTCGCTGCCGGTCCAACGGCAGGAACGGCTGCGCCTGCGCCTGATCAACGCGGCGAACGCCCGGATATTCGTGCTGGCATTGTCCGGGCTGCAAGGCTGGGTCGTCGCCCTCGACGGCATGCCGCTGCCATCGCCCGAACCCGTCGGCAAGGACGTCCTGATCGGGCCGGGCCAGCGTGTCGACCTGATCGTCGATGTAACCGCGGATGTGGGCGAAACCGCGCATATCATGCGCGTCGACGACAGGCAGCGGGTTTCGCAGATCGCCTTTCCCGTTACCTCGGACGCGACCCGGGCCCGCAGGCCGGCCCCGGCTGCGCTGCCGCCCAACCCGAATCAGCAGGTTGGCGGTCTTGACGATGCGCTCCGCGCCCGGCTGAATATGGCGGGCGGGGCAATGGGAACCCTGGACGCCGCAATATTGGACGGCGAAAGAAGATCGTTTCAGCAACTGGCGCAGGCCAATCAGTTCTGGGCCTTCAACGGGACGGTCGGCATGACCGAAACGCCGCTGGCAACGGTGCCGAACGGGCAGACCGTGCGCCTTGAAATCGACAACGACACCTCCTTCCCGCATGCGATGCACCTGCACGGGATGCATTTTCGCGAGATCATGAAGGACGGCAAGTTGGGCCCGTTGCGGGATACGCTGCTGACGTTCGGCGGCGAAACCCGCGAGATCGCCTTCGTGGCGGACAATCCGGGCGATTGGCTTTTTCATTGTCACATGCTGTCTCATGCAGAGTCGGGAATGATGACGTGGCTGAAGGTGGAGGCATGAGAATGTGGCTGAAGAACATGGCGGCGGTATCCGCCCTTGTGGGTGTTGCGGGGCTTGGCCCGGCTCTGGCAGAGAGCGACGCGAATGACATCGCCGCCGGCGAGACCCTGTATCAGGGATCCTGCGCCGCCTGCCACGGCACCAATCTGCAAGGCCAGCCGGACTGGCGGTCGCCCGGCCCGGACGGGCGCCTTCCCGCGCCGCCGCACGACGAATCCGGGCACACCTGGCATCACGGCGACGCGCTGTTGTTTTCCTACACCAAGCTGGGCGGCAAAGAGGCGCTGGCCCAGCTCGGAATGGATTTCGACAGCGGAATGCCGGCGTTCGGGGAAAGTTTGAGTGATCAGGAAATCCGGGATATCCTCGCCTATATCAAATCGACATGGCCTGACCGGCAAAGAGAGCTTCAGGCCGCGCGCAGCGAGGCGGAGCGCCAGCAAGAGGAAGCAAATCAATGATCCATTTCAAAACCGCCGCATTCGCGATTCTGCTGTCGGCCCTGCCGCTGTCCGCGGTTGCCGACGAACTTGACGAGGCCCGGGTCAAAGAGCTGGTATACGAGGCAATCCGCGAAAATCCGGAAATCGTGATGGAGGCGGTGGCGATCCTTCAAAAACGTGACGAAGAGGCCCAGGCGGAATCGGTGCAATCGGTGCTGAAGGATCAAAGACTGCTGCTGGAACATGACCCGAACGCGCCGGTTCTGGGCAACGTCAACGGCGATGTCACCGTCATCGAGTTCTTCGACTACAACTGCCCCTATTGCAAACGCGCCATGCCAGAGGTGCAGGCCCTGATGAACGACGACCCCGGCGTGCGGCTGGTCTACCGCGAGTGGCCGATTCTGGGCGAAGGCTCGGTCTATGCGGCGCGCGCCGCCCTGGCCGCCCGCGCGCAAGGCAAATACGAAGAATTCCACTGGGCGCTGATGGGCAGCAAAGGCCGCGTGACCGAACCGGTGGTGCTGCGCATCGCCCAGGAAATCGGGCTGGACGTGGAACAGTTGCAACGCGACATGGACTCGCCCGAGGTCCAGGAACATATCGCGGTATCGATGCAGCTGGCCCAGGCGCTTGGCTTTAACGGCACGCCATCATTCGTGATCGGCGACGCCTTGGTGCCGGGGTTCGTTGAACAGGACCAATTGGGCGAGTACGTCGACGACGCGCGAAACCTGAACTAGCACCCTTTTCAGTTCCGCATACCACCCAACCCTATGCCGGGGGCACCGTGATCGGGGCTCCCGGCTGGTGGCTTGACAGCCTCAGGCCACGCTGGCGTCGTAACCCGCTTCCTTGATCGCGGCCAGCAGGGCGCCGGAATCAAGCGCGCTGGTCACGGCAACCGTCCGGTTGCTCAGGTCGCAGGACACATCGGCGCCGTGATCGACAATCTTGATCTCTTTCTCGATCGCCGCCGTGCAGTGGCCGCAGCTCATTTCGGGCACATTGAATGTTGTCATCGTCATCTCCTTATTTTTTTTCTAAATGGCCCCCTCCAGCGTTGGAAGGTCAATAGGTTTTTCGGGCCGGTTTAGGCCGGAATTCGGATCTGCCGCGCCGGGGATGCAG
>Ga0316207_10002201_pt1 | contig 20811 bp, 17 predicted proteins | sample 6weekpyrite_MG_FD_204943 | JGI IMG/M metagenome (GOLD analysis project Ga0316207, IMG submission 204943) | Microbial mat bacterial communities from mineral coupon in-situ incubated in ocean water Damariscotta River, Maine, United States -... | ecosystem: Environmental > Aquatic > Marine >...
GGGTGGTTTGTCTTTAACCCATTATAATATGGCTTGGTGTATCTCCTAAATTATCTAAATGGTCGTATTTCATGAGTGAGAATAAAAATATTTCTAAACCCTGGGGTGGTCGATTTACTGAGCCAACAGATGTCTTTGTTGAAGCATTTACCGCGTCAGTCGAATTTGATCAGCGAATGTATAAGCAAGATATCAAGGGATCAATTGCTCATGCGGCCATGCTATTTAAAGTTGGCGTTTTGACGAAAGAAGAATGCGATGCTATTGCCGCGGGATTGCATGAAATTGAAAGCGAAATAGATGCAGGTCAATTTGAGTGGTCAGTAGGTTTAGAAGATATTCACATGAATATTGAATCACGTTTGACTCAAAAAATTGGCGATGCGGGCAAAAAGTTACATACGGGGAGATCTCGTAATGATCAGGTTGCCACAGATATGCGTTTATATTTGCGCGATGAAATTGACGAAATTATGGTTCAATTGCGTCGCTTGCAAACGGCATTAATCGATCTGGCTGAACGAGAAGTTGACACCATCTTACCAGGGTATACACATTTACAAGTTGCTCAGCCGATTAGTTTTGGTCATCACATGTTGGCTTGGTTTGAAAATTTACAACGAGATGCTTTGCGATTAATGGATTGCAGAAAACGACTGAATGTTTTGCCATTAGGTTCTGCTGCATTGGCAGGCACCACCTATCCGATTGATCGTCATTATACAGCAAATTTATTAGGTTTTGATTCTGTCGCAGAAAACTCCTTGGATGCCGTTAGTGATCGAGACTTTATTGTTGAGTTTTGTTTTATTACCGCTCAAGCGATGACGCATTTATCTCGATTTTCTGAAGAATTAGTTTTGTGGGTTTCTCAGCAATTTGATTTTATTGAAATGGGTGATAGTTTTTGCACGGGTTCATCAATTATGCCGCAAAAGAAAAATCCCGATGTGCCTGAGTTGATTCGTGGGAAGACGGGTCGCACAAATGGAAACCTGATCGCTTTGCTCACATTAATGAAGTCGCAGCCACTGGCATACAATAAAGATAACCAAGAAGACAAAGAACCTTTATTTGATAGTATTGATACGTTAAAAGCATCTTTTCGTGTGTTTGCGGATATGATGCAAACAGTCACTTTGAAACGTGAGAACATGTTACAAGCGACGCTTAAAGGCTATTCTACTGCTACGGATTTGGCTGATTATTTAGTTAAGAAAGGTGTTCCATTCCGAGATGCTCATGAAGTGGTTGGTAAAGCAGTACGTTATGGTATCGAGCAAGGAAAAGATTTAGCTGAAATGTCGCTTGAAGAATTGCAAAAATTTTCAGCTGTCATTGAAGGTAATATTTTTGAAGTGTTAACACCGGAAGGATCTTGTGCTTCACGTGATCATTTTGGAGGAACTGCGCCTTCGCAAGTACGACAGGCTATACAGAGAGCCAGAGCGCGAATTCAAGATTAATGGATTTTTGCGTTATGCGGTGTTTCGCATAACGCATTTTCGATTTTCTAAATTAGGTTACAGCTTCTTCAGAAATGTGGGTTGCACACTCGCGTGCCTTTTTCAGTAAGATGGCTGAATCGTCACCTTTACCCCATTCTGCAACACCAAATTTGGCATTCACTTTTGCGGTAACTTCGGGAGAGTCAGGAAGGCTTAAATTCGCTAGGCGTTTGTTAATTTTACTTGCTAAAGTGTCTGCATCAGCCTTACTTGTTTCTGGTAAAATTAAAGTGAATTCCTGATCGTTAGTACGGCCAACGAGATCAACCCAGCGCATTTGATCCCGTAAATAAAAACTAACAGCCGTTAATACCTGATCAGTTGCTGGTGTAACATTTTCACTTTGTGTTTCATAGTTCTCAATTTGCATGACAATAATTGATAAAGGATTGCCGTAACGACGGCTGCGAGAAACCTGTGGCTCCAGTGACTGCATTAAAGAGCGATTATTTAATAGGCCGGTTAATAGATCAGAAGAGCTGTTATTTTCTAACTGGTCTTTAAGGTTTCTGCATTCAGTTTTTAGTTTCATAATTTCGGTGACGTCAACGAAATATCGAATATTATTATCTGATGAATCCTCGTTTTGTGGCGAATTGAGGGAAATCAGCCAGCGACTTTGCTGGGATGTTGAGGCGGATACCTTCCATAAATCAGGATGCTCGGAAAACCCATCGAGATACTTTGCGTTTAGATCGGTGAAGCTCAAGTCAATCAGTTCTTCTTCTCGAGCAGATAAAAACTCTCGCATCGCCTGGTTGGTCCATTTGATTTTATTATCTTGGTTAAAAATGATAGTACCAACGGGTGACATATTAAGAGCTTGGTTTGCAATTTCTTGATCAAGTAGTGTGGTCATTTTTACTCTCTATTGGATCCTGAATCGATTAATAATTATTCGTTTTAACGATAATTGCCGAAAACACCATGTAAAACACAACACAAATTGCTTTTTATATAGATAGGTTATTGATTTTAACAAAATTATCGCAAATGTAACCTAATTCTTACGTTGGGGTATCTGACTATAGAGAAATATTCAGGAATAATGCCAGTACATCATATTTTGGCTTAGAAGTGGTTAAATAAAATACAGATAGAAACAGTATGAATATTGCAGAGTTGCTACTGGACTAATAATAAATATTCGATATCTATGGTTGCTGAAAATCTACAAATTGACATGATTCGAGAGCGCTTTCTTAATTTAAATAAGGAGCGTATTCAGCGTACTCAACAATTAATGTTACCCACGCAGCGTGACTTGATTGAATTATTGCCTCTTCTATTTCATGTGAATAATCCAGCCTTGCCAGGATATATTGATGAAAATGTTCCTGCTGGAATATTTTCCTTTATTTTGGATGATAAGTTACTTGGAGCTGCAAGACGGCAGTGGGGCAGGCTTGAGCTATCAAAGCGAGGTTTGTGGTCTGCCGATATTGATGCAATTTTCCTTATGGGCAGTTGTGGCAGTGTGGCATTTAATCGTAAAAGTGATTTTGATGTTTGGTTATGTCATCGGCCTGAATTAGGTAAGTCGGCGTTGGCTAGATTGCAGCAAAAAGCTGAACGGATAGAGCAATGGTTTGAATCTATTGATATTGAAGTTCATTTTTTTCTAATGAATGCTGTCGCTTTTAATGAAGGAGAGGTGAAAAAACTTTCTTCAGAAAGTAGTGGAACTGCTCAACACCGAATATTATTGGACGAATTTTATAGAAGCAGTATATGGTTGGCAGGAAAAACACCTTTTTGGTGGTATGTGCCGCCAGAGATGGAAAAATGTTACAAAAACTTGCAAGTTGAACTGTCAGAAAATAATGTTGTTTCGGATGAAGAAACCATTGATTTTGGAGAGTTGCCAGATATTCCAACGAGTGAATATTTTGGGGCCGCAGTGTGGCAAATATATAAAGGTATTGATTCTCCCTATAAATCAATATTAAAAATTACCTTGATGGAATCCTACGCGGGTAGTCACCCAAAAAACTTACCGTTGTCATCGGAGTTTAAACAAAATATTTATCAAGGTAGTGTCGACGCCGAGGCACTCGATCCATATTTAAATATGTTGAATCGAATTGAAAAACATTTGGGAAATATAAAGGAAACAGATCGACTTGAAGTTATTCGTCGAAGTTTTTATTTAAAATTAAATATTATGCTTTCTAAAAAGCATGAAAAGGATAATTGGCGAAAAAAATCTATTGAACATTTAGTTTCCACTTGGAATTGGTCTGATGAGGATCTTGAACATTTAGATAATCAAAAAAATTGGCGTTTAGAACAAGTATTACAAGAGCGCAAGTTACTTATGATGCACTTAACCAAGAGTTATGCTTATCTATCTAGTTTTGCACGAAGGCATGCGAGTGAACGTCTGATTAATCAGAAAGACTTAAGCATTCTTGGAAGAAAATTATATTCGGTTTTTGATCGTAAGCCGGGAAAAATTGAAATTTTCAATCGAGGAATTGTCGACAATATCAAAGAAGAAAGCATCACTATAATGTTACTGCATGGGAAAGATAAACGAGATAATTGGCGTTTATATCGCGGTAGAATTACTGGTGATCAGTTTAAGAAAGTTAAGCCATTAAAACATGCGTTTAGTTTGGTGGAATTGGCAGCATGGATGCAGTTTAATCAATTGCTATCGGATACAACACAAAAGCTATTATATGCACCTGGTAGTGATATCAGTAGTAATGAATTTAATGTTTTGTTGGAAGTGCTGGATAAAATAAAAGTAACAGAAAGTGGTGCCAGTGCGGATAATAAAGTGTTTCTTAAGACGCCTTATATTCAAAAAAACATGGTGTTTTTAAATGTCGGTAAGGCTGTCAATATTGTTGGTAATAATGCTGATCGGCAGCTCATCTCTGGGGATGTTGATGTTTTAAATTATGGTGCAAAAACAGAGTGCCTAATTCAAACACTTGAATATGCTTATATCAATAGTTGGAATGAGATATTTGTTTCGAAATACTATGGTACTGATGGGATTGCTCAATGGATATGTGACTTGCTTAATGAGTATCTAGCTGCATCAAAACAACATCGAGACGTACTAAATGTAACGCCGGAAATACATAGTTTTGGATCACACCTTTCTTATGTATTATCAACTCGGTTTTCTAAGTTGATAAAATCTGTATTAACGAGTTATATTTCTTCCGATATGTCAGTAAATTGTTACATTTATGAGGCGGGTAAAAAGCTTTTTTGTATTCATGGTAAAAATGACAAATTTTATTTTCTGAGTTTTGAAAATAGTACAGAAATGTCAGAGTATATGTCTGAGTCTTGTGAAAGATTTCGCTCAATTGCATTTGAAGATCTTGCACTTCAGGGTAACGTTTTAAAAACAGTATATGCTCGTAACAAACGTGGAATAATTCAATTATTCTTGTTGGTATCTAAAGAATATATTGATATTTATATATTAGACGAAATGGGAGTTTTATTTCAGCAAAAGATGGCAGTTGATGATGTGGCAATTGTTGCGCAGCATTTTGTGGATTTTGTGAATAGGATTGTTGATAAAGTTCGTTTGCGAGAAGAACAAGTTATCGATTCAAGTATAGTCTCAGAGTTGGTAAATCAAAATATAGAGGTGTATAAGCTTTCTAAGGATCAGTACTACTATCGGGCGCGATTGATTGAGACGTCTGATGAGCCCCCTGGGAATATATATGGTATTCAAGTTATTGGCGATATTGTTGATCAAAAAACGGTGTTTAAGTTTTTTTGTGACGATGCTGAATTTAGTACGGCAGAAAGTGGCGCGAAAATATTTGAGGTGGTTGCAAGGCATATTTTAAAACGACGACGAGATAGAAGAAAGTATTATGTTTATATTACTGACCTCGATTTGCCCCCCGCCTTACTTGGGGATAAAGTTAATGATTCCGTGCAAATAGTGAAGTATTTAAAATATAAGAAAAAAATAGAGGCCAAGCTCAATAAGGTTTTGGAGCGGTTGTAGTTTTAGTAGTGCTTGGTATTCTGGAGAAATTATTCAATTAGTCTAATGCTCTTAGCTTGGGTGAAAATTCACCTTTTTCATCAGCCTGTAAAATGATAATATTCGCTACATAGATTACCCCAATATGTTCATATGAAGAAATGTCAATGAGCATATTTATTACTCAAAGTGGAATAGATATTAGAGATGGATTATTTTAATTATAAAAACAATACACTTTATGCGGAAGATGTAGCTGTTAGTGATATCGTCGCAGCAGTAGGTTCCCCTTGCTATATTTACTCTAGGGCAACTTTGGAACGTCATTGGAAAGCTTTTAACGATAGTTTGGCTGGTCACGAACACTTGATTTGTTATGCAGTCAAAGCAAATTCGAATTTAGCTGTGCTGAATTTGTTTGCCCGTCTTGGGTCGGGTTTTGATATTGTCTCAAAAGGTGAGTTGCAACGTGTTATCAAAGCAGGTGGTGATCCTGCAAAAGTGGTTTTTTCTGGTGTTGGAAAGTCAGCATTGGAAATTCGTTATGCCCTAGAGCAAAATATTCAATGTTTTAATGTTGAATCTGTTCAGGAGCTGGAACTGATTAATCAGATTGCCAGTGAGATGCAAGTGCAGGCTCCTATTGCACTGCGAGTAAATCCCGATGTAGATGCTGGTACACATCCCTATATTTCCACGGGATTAAAAGAAAATAAGTTTGGTATTGATATAGAAATTGCAGAACGCATTTATCAACAAGCGAATGAGTATGCAAATATCAAAATTGTTGGAGTTGCTTGTCACATTGGTTCTCAATTAACAGATGTCGCGCCTTTTTTAGATGCGTTGGATCGAGTTTTATCTCTAGTTAATCAACTCGGTAAGAGTGGAATTGAATTAAAGCATTTGGATCTAGGCGGTGGTTTGGGGATTTGCTATCAGGATGAAATGCCTCCTTTACCTGCTGATTATGCAAAAGCGGTTTTGAATAGATTGGGTGGCAATAAAATTCCACTTCATCTTGAGCCTGGACGAGCAATTGCTGGAAATGCTGGAATACTTGTGACAAAAGTGGAGTATCTTAAAAACACTGAGCACAAACACTTTGCTGTTGTTGATGCTGCAATGAATGATTTAATAAGGCCAGCTTTATATAGTGCATGGCAGGATATCATTCCTGTGAATGAGAATTTGGAGCCAGTTGCAGGTCATACTGCATTTGATGTTGTAGGACCAGTTTGTGAAACAGGTGATTTTCTCGGCAAAGGACGCGAATTAAATATTAAGCAAGGCGATTTGCTAGCTGTTCGTTCTGCAGGAGCTTATGGATTTACCATGAGTTCAAATTATAATTCGAGACCGCGAGTAGCAGAAGTGATGGTTGATGGTGATTCTTTTCAAATCATTAGAGAACGAGAGTCGTTTGAAGATTTGATTCGTGGAGAATCTATTTTAGAGCGCTAAAAATATTATGATCCACACGATCATATTCATGATCGTGTGGATGTATTGATTTGTTAGATTTTGAAATGAGCGACAACAGATTGTAGTTTGTCGGATAAATCTGCAAGTGAGTCACTAGAGCCAGCGGTTTGTGTAGCACCTTTAGCAGTGACTTGCGCAACTTCGCTGATACTTTCGATGCTTTTACTAATTTCTTCGGCAACAGCACTTTGTTCTTCAGCTGCACTGGCTATTTGTGTATTCATGTCAGAAATAGCAGTAACAGAATCCGTAATTGTTGATAATGCTTCGCCTGCAACAGCAGCTTGTTCTACAGTTGAAGAAGTTCGACCTTTACTGTCTTCCATGGCTTTCATGGCTTCACTAGCACCCGATTGAATTTTATCAATCATGTTTTCAATTTCTTGTGTTGACTCTTGGGTGCGGCTAGCTAAAACACGTACTTCGTCAGCAACTACCGCAAAACCTCGGCCTTGTTCACCTGCACGAGCAGCTTCTATAGCAGCGTTTAGTGCGAGTAAATTGGTTTGTTCGGCAATACCGCGGATAACTCCCATTACCGAGCCAATATTTTCGCTTTCCTGTTTAAGGTTTTCGATAACCTGGGTTGAACGGTCAATTTCTTGTGCCAAGCTATCAATTTCGCCAATGGTATCTTCAACAACTTTTTTACCGTGAGTAGTGGCAGTATCAGCACTTTGAGCTGCCGCTGCTGCCTCTTCCGCATGAGTCGCAACTTCTTGAACAGTAGCAGACATTTCATTAATTGCTGTAGCAACCTGATCAGTTTCTTGTTGCTGTTGCTGAATCGCTTGATTGGTTTCGCTGGTAATAATAGAAAGTTCGCCGGCTGCATTGGACACATTAACAATGTTGGATTGAATCTCACGAACTTGGTTGTTTAAACTGCCCACTAGGGAAGTCAATGATTCACTTAATTGCTGTAACTCCGATAGACCTTCTTTTTTAATTTCAACAGTTAGGTCACCTTCTGCACAACGCTCCATATTTTTCATTAATTGGTTTAATGGCTTAAATACAAATCGAGTAAATACCCAGATAGAGAATAGTATGCCTAATACAATGACTGCAGCAAATGATGCCAAGCTAATCATTTGTGTTTGATCAAATTTTGTATTAAATATTTCTACATTTTCCATCATTTGAATATTTAGTGCTGGCTGGTTGTCTGAGCCTGCTAACTGGAAATCAACAATTAGCATGTTTTCATTTGCAGTGTCCCATTTTTCACTAATGTATTTTTCTTCATTTTTTAAGTTACTAATTTTTAGTGGCGCTGTTAGCATTGATTCAATTGCAATCAAGTTATGTGCGGGGTCGGTTATAACCTCTAAATATCCTCGTAAGCGTAAACCACCAACAGGTACTAAAACAGAGTGATAGGCATTTTTCCCATCTGACCAAATACCGCCAAGGGCTTTAAGACGTTCACCACCTTTGCGATCTTTTGCTTGTTGGTAGATGAAATCAGGCAGTTTTTGGCTTAATCCTTTAACACCTGTAGTGCTTTCTGCAATGAGTTTGAATTCTTTGTTGAAAACTCGTAGTTTTTCAAGTTTAATAATTCCAGCTGTGACAAAACGTTGATTAAACTGGTCGTTCAATCTTGTCACAACAGTTTCTTTATTTTCAGGTAAATCGATTTTCTTTAGTGCTTTACGAAAGCTACGATCATTTTCAGTGGCTGCGCCAAGACCTTTTACTTGATCATAGAGTGTTGAAATGGTTTCAGTGCTTGCGACTTTTATGATTCGCTCAAGAATTCGTGTTTCATCTTCTAAAGCTGCACTTCGAAAGGTTATGCCAGCGACAATTGATAAAATAATTGCGGCAACGCCTATTGCTAACAAATTTGAAATTGTTAAGGCTTTAATTGAAAGCTTATTTAGCCACATCACTGTGCCCCTTCCTTATAATATTTACTAATATCTTTTTAAATCTAAAATCTTGAAGTTTTAAGCAATGGAAATCCTTTTCCTTTGTTGTACTCCGTTACAGCTTTTTTTGTTCCCTGTTATCCTAAAATTAAGGACGAACTACAGGATAATTTTCTTTTTCCCAAGCTTGAATACCACCGCGGAACCAGAATATTTTTGTATAACCTTCAGCAAGTGCAATCTTTGCAGCTTTAAGGCTACGACCACATTTGATACCGTTACAGTAGAAAGCTACAGGAGTGGCTTTGCTTGCTACGTTAGCTGCTAATGAAGCACCATTTGTTTCAGTGTTTGGTAAGTGTACAGCGCCTTCGATATAACCTTTTGCAACATCACTTTTTTTACGTGAATCGATAATAACGAGATCGTCATATTTTTCTACAAGGTCAACAAGCTCAGCTGCGCTTACACGAGTAGTGCCTTCGATGAATTGTGGAACTTCTTTTTTCTCAGCTAAAGCCACGCCAGCCATAAAAGTTGTTGCTAGTGATACAGCTATGATTTGTTTAAACAGTTTCATTCTTAACTCTCCTAATATTTGATCATCACAGTATGGGTTGTGTAATGTGAAAATCATTGGTTCGCTTTCATTAAAAGCATTGACAAATAAACATTCGGCCTGTTATTGGGAATCTTTAAAGAGTTATCGATTTATTGGTGTTATTACGTGCTGTTTGGGTAAAAATTGACCTATATTTACCAAATGTAAAAGAATGGAGGGTTAAATATTCAAGTTTTTTTGACTCAATATGATATTTGCTGCAATTCCTGATTATTTATGAATTACCTTTGTCATACCGATGAGCAAACCGTAGAGTGCGATTGTTACTTGGATAGGGTAGGTATTTGAATAGCCAGTGTCTTTAAAAATTAAGAGAAATGAGCAAATTAATAGACTGATTAGTAGAAGTTTTTGTTTATTCTTATCGTATTTCCAGTTTTGGGTGAAAGTGATTGTGGTTAGGGCAATTCCCCAGCCTAAAATCATGCCCCCACCAATATCAAGAGGCCAGTGAGCACCTACCATAATGCGTGATATGGCTACAACAAAGGCAAGCATCAAGATAATTACACTTATTATATAGTGCTTGGAATAGAGAATCATTAATGTAGCTAAGGCCATTATGCCTGTTGTATGACCTGACGGAAATGCAGGCGAGATAGGGGTTCTTCCTAAGAGAATAAAATCGCCATGTTCTAGAATAAGGCTGGGTCTAGCAATATTAAGTCCCCATTTCAAAGTAAAGACTAAGACGATTCCAATTATCATCGCAGGTAATATAGCTAGAGCGATTTTTGCTTGAAAATGAATAAAGCTTAGCCCGATGCACAAAATTATTAACGGATCGCCAAAAATTGTTAATATTGGCCAAATCCATTTGCCTGAATATAAGCTCAAGTTGTTGATATAAAGAAATATTTCTTTATTCAAATCAAAGCCGATTACAGTTGCTATAATCACAATGCCAAGTAAGGGAATTGGATAGGTGTTGCGAATAAGAGTTATCTTTAGGCCGAACAATAGAAAGCTCAGCTTGCTGAGTGAGTTTCTAAGGTAGGATTATCGAGTAATATGGGCTGTTCGAGTATTTTACCGTCATATTCGAGATGGTTCTTGTTGAGTTTTAGGCGATTTAAGGCAAACCAGCTAATCGCAATTGGATAAATAATGTGTTCTTGCTCTTGGACACGTTTGGATAATATTTCAGCAGTATCCGTCGCTAAGACAGGCACTTCACTTTGGATAATAACAGGTCCGCCATCAAGTTCAGGTGTTACAAAGTGAATACTAACTCCATGAACTTTGTCTTTATTATCTAAGGCACGTTGATGTGTGTTAAGACCCCGATATTTGGGCAGTAAGGAAGGGTGAACATTTAACATCCGACCTAAGTAGTGATTGACAAATTTTTCACTCAATATGCGCATGAATCCAGCGAGTACCAGAAGATCGGGTTGATACTTATCAATGCTTTTCAGTAATTCTTGATCGTAACTTGATCTGTCGGGAAATTTTTTATTATCGATTATTTCGGTAGGTATGCCTGCCTTATACGCTCTTAATAAACCGTATGCCTCGGGCACATTACTAATGACCGACACGATTTCAATGGGTAAAGTCCCATCATTGCATTGATCAATGAGCGTCTGAAGGTTTGTTCCGGAACCCGAAATTAAGACAACAACTTTTGTTTTTTCTAATATTGTCACTTAAATAATAACTTTAGGTTGTGCCTGTTCAGCTTTTTCAATATTTCCAATGATAATTGCAGATTCTCCAAGTTCTTGAAGTTTGTTTAGTGCTTTATCCGCTTCTTCTTTGGCGACACAAATTACCATGCCTATTCCACAGTTGTAGGTTCGATACATTTCGGTAGCTTCGATATTGCCATTTTCTTGTAACCACTGAAATACTTCTGGCAGCTGCCAGCTGTTTTTATCGATGATTGCATTGGAATAGTCGGGTAATACGCGTGGAATGTTTTCCAATAGTCCGCCGCCAGTAATATGGGCCAGGGCGTTGATATTGATTTCTTCTTTCAGAGCTAGCAAGGATTTTACATAAATACGGGTTGGTTCAAGCAAAGCTTCGCCTAGCGTTGATGAGCCAATTTTTTGATTCAAATCTGCATTAACATGATCTAATGTTTTTCGAATGAGGGAATATCCATTGGAATGGGGACCTGAGGAAGTCAATCCAATTAATACATCACCTGCTTGGGTATTGCTGCCATCGATAATTTGATCTTTTTCCACTATGCCGACGCAAAAACCAGCTACATCGTAATCATCTCCGCTATACATGCCGGGCATTTCCGCAGTTTCTCCGCCGGTTAGAGCTGCGCCGGACAGTTCGCAGCCTTTGGCGATACCGCTAATTACACTGGCTGCGGTGTCAATGTCGAGTTTGCCCGTAGCATAATAATCGAGGAAGAAAAGGGGTTCGGCGCCAGTAACAATAATATCGTTGACACACATGGCAACCAAATCTATCCCGATCGTGTCGTGTTTGTTAAGTTCTAATGCCAATTTAAGTTTGGTACCTACGCCATCTGTACCTGAGACCAATACCGGTTGTTTGTATTTATTTAGTGGCAATTCAAATAATGCGCCAAATCCACCAAGACCGGATAGTACTTCTGGACGTCGGGTTTTTGCGGTTAGTGGTTTGATCTTTTCGATTAACTCATTGCCAGCATCGATATTTACGCCAGCGTCTCGATAATTTAGTGATGAACTTTTCACGGGATTGGTTTTCTCTTTAAATGATTATCTAGATAAATTGCTACTTTTAGATCGAGATTATACCCTAATGGAAATATATAAGAATAAACAATATGCTGAATATCGCATCTGTATGATTTTTGCTATTATAAACAGACATTCATTTGCTCTGTAAAGGTTATTTTTTGATCAATCTGCTTTCTAGGTTTTTGCTGCTCAATATAAGTCTGCTGTTTATTGGCTCAGTAAATGCCACGACACTCGCAAATTTATATGAAGTGTCTGTGCCTGTTTTTTCTCAAAGTAACAAAGAGCGTAAGGAAGCAACCGCAAAAGCTTTCGAGGAATTGTTGATTCGTGTTACCGGAAAACGCGATGTGCTCGGTTTGGAATCGAGCCAGAAATTGTTGGCAAACTCGCGACGATTTGTTCGTAGCTTTCGATACGAGGAATTACCTCCCCCTGAAGTATTTAAGCCGGTCCAGGTAAAAGATTTAGAGTTGTCTGATGTTAACCAACAGACTGATGAAACGGAAATTGATGAAGAAGAGCAATCTCAGCCGACTCAGCAAATTGTTGTTTCTTTTGATGAAAAAGCAGTTAAAAATAGCCTATGGAAATTTAAGCTGCCAGTGTGGGGAAAAACTCGACCGAGTACTTTGCTTTGGTTGGCAGTCCAAGATCATGAACAGCGAAAAATGCTTGATGCGAGTGAATCAACAGAAATTTTAGCCTTACTTAAGCAGCATGCTGAAAAGCGTGGCGTTCCGATAATTTATCCTAATTTAGATACAGAAGACCAAGCTAAGATAAATGTAACGGATGTTTGGGGCGCCTACAAAATCCCTGTTGATGATGCGTCTTCACGATACCAAGCTGAAGCGGTAATTTCTGCACAATTATTGTTGGATGAAACTGGAACGTGGCAGTCTCGTTGGAATTTATACCAATCAGGTGATGAGAGTAGTTGGAAGCTTAGCGCGCCTAATTTAAGCGTTGTGATTTTTGAAAATGTTGATCAATTGGCAAGTGCACTTGCCGAACGTTATGCCCAAGTTTCCAGCGGTGAAGATGATAGTCGTTTCCTTATTCATATTCGCGACGTTTCTAATTTAGCAGATTACGAGAAAATAAATCGTTATTTGAGTTCATTGTCAGTGGTTAAGCATGCAGAATTAGCGCAAATACAAAACAACGAACTTGTTTATGAATTAGAATTAAGGAGCAATCCAAGAGCGTTAAAACAGGCAATTGCTTTAGGGAAAACTTTGTCGGCACAGGAAGATCCTTTTGCCGCGGAAATAGATGTAAATCGTTTAAATTATCGATTAAAGCCATGAAGTATCGCGATATTCCAAATATGATATGCGTTTTTCGCATTCTACTGGTTATACCAGTGATTTTTTTCATCCTAAATGAAAATTTTTTGTGGGCTCTGTCGGTGTTTGTTTTGGCTGGTGTCTCTGACGGTGTCGATGGTTTTTTAGCAAAACACTTTCATTGGCAATCTCGTTTAGGTTCTATACTTGATCCAGTTGCTGATAAGCTTTTGCTTGTTAGCACATATATTACATTGACTTGGGTTGGTTTGATTCCACTTTGGTTATTATTGGCGGTGTTTGTCCGAGATATTATTATCGTGATTGGGGCGTATGCTTATCACACCTTCATTGGTGAATTTAAAATGGCACCAAGCTTGATCAGTAAGTTAAATACCGTAATGCAAATATTATTAGTCATGACAATTTTAAGTGTTCAACTTACAGAAATTCCTTTTTCGGTCATTGAGTCTATGGTGTTCTTTACATTATTCACCATAATATTGAGCGGCTTGGACTATGTTGTTGTGTGGGGTAAGAAGGCTTATCTCGCTACCCATAAGAATCATAATGCCCATGACTGATTCTAAGCGCTGGTTTTTTATGGCTGGCACCTTGATTGTTGCAATCTTGGTTTATTTGCTTTCACCTGTATTAACGCCATTTCTTATTGCCATATTGTTGGCTTATATGGGCGACCCTATGGTGGATCGCCTGGATAAAAAAATTCCGCGTGGTATATCCGTACTTATTGTGTTTGTCATTTTGAGCACATTTATAGTCACATTGACGTTCATTTTGTTGCCGATGATTGAAAATCAATTGAGTAAGTTCGTTGTTGCATTGCCACGTTATTTAGATTGGGTGCAGCACACTATCGTGCCTTGGTTGTCTAGTAACCTGGGTGTTACAGATATTGGTCTTGATTTTTCGGAAATTAAATCTTCTATTAAAGAGCATTGGACAAAAGCCAGTGGCGTTGCAGCAGGATTTGTTGCGACTGTTTCTCAATCGGGATTGGCAATTGTTGGTTGGTTGGCAAATATCGTACTGATTCCTGTTCTAACGTTTTATTTATTACGAGATTGGGATGTGTTAATTGATAGAATTCATGAGCTGCTTCCTCGTAGATTCGAGCCAAAAGTTGTGCAGCTTGCCAGTGAGTCTGATGATGTTTTAAGTGCCTTTTTACGTGGGCAGTTAATGGTGATGATGGCGCTTGGGGCGATTTATACCATTGGCCTTTGGTTAATAGGTTTAGATTTTTCATTGTTAATTGGTATATTGGCCGGTCTAGTAAGTTTTGTTCCTTACCTCGGTTTTGTTGTTGGTGCTGGTGTGGCTGGTATTGCTGCATTAGTACAATTTCAAGACGTTTTTCAACTATTTCCAGTTTTGTTGGTTTTTGGGTTTGCTCAATTGCTTGAAAGCTTTTTGCTAACACCCTATTTAGTTGGGGATAAAATTGGTTTGCATCCTGTTGTCGTTATTTTTGCGGTACTAGCTGGTGGTCAATTGTTTGGTTTTCTCGGAATTTTGTTGGCCCTTCCTGTTGCTGCCGTAGGTATGGTTATTTTACGTCATGCACATGAGCAATATTTAAAAAGTCAGCTCTATACGGGTTCGAAATAAATATGTTTCAGCTTCCTCTTTCTGTTGCTTTGCGTGACGATGCAAGCTTTGATAATTTTTCTATCAATAATAACGAATTATTAGTTAGTAAGATTCAACAGTGTATTGGTCAGAAAACTAGTGAGGGATCGATCTTTTTTTGGGGTGAGAACACCGCAGGTAAAACGCATTTATTGCAAGCTGTTTGTGCTCAAGCGGCTAGCATTAATTTAAATGCCGCTTATATTCCATTGGCAGTAGCTCATGAGTTGGATGTAAAAATATTAGATGGCTTGGAGTCTTTTGATCTGATATGTATTGATGATGTTGATCTTATCGCAGGGCAAGTCAACTGGGAAAAAGCTATATTTGAATTATACAACCGAGTGTTTGATAATAATTCGCAAATCATGATTACCGCAACACGTTCCTTAAAAGAAACGCCATTGAAATTGCCCGACTTGGTTTCTCGTCTAAGTTGGGGCTTCGTTTTTCATTTGTTAGCATTAACAGATGATGAGAAACCAATGGCGTTGCAAGCCCACGCAAAGGTAAGAGGCTTTGAATTGCCTGACAATGTCGCAACATATTTACTCAATCATTATCCGCGAGATATGAATGTTCAATGTAAATTACTGGACGAATTAGATAAAGCTAGCCTAACCGCACAACGAAAATTATCGGTTCCTTTTGTTAAGCAGTGGTTAGATTCTATAGCAACGCCATCTTTATTATGAATTTAGAGCAGTTAAATAAGCGGCAACGTGCTGCTGTGAAATATATTGATACGCCTTTGCTCGTTCTAGCGGGTGCTGGTAGTGGTAAGACAAGAGTAATCACGCAAAAAATTGCCTACTTAATCCAAGAGTGCGGACTAAAAGCTCATAATATCGCTGCTGTAACTTTTACCAATAAAGCTTCTAAAGAAATGAAAGAGCGCGTTGGTCAAATTCTTGATAAATCTAAATCCAAAGGTTTAAAGGTTTCTACTTTTCATACTTTAGGTCTAAATATTTTAAAAAAAGAGCATAAGCTTGTGGGCCTGAGGCCAGGTTTTACAATATTTGACAGTCATGATGTTTCGAGTCTAATTAAAGAAATAGTTCATGTAGAAGTAACAGATGATTCGGATCAAGTTCAACAGTTGCAATGGAAAATCTCAAATTGGAAGAATGCGCTTATTAGTCCGGAAAAAGCGAAATCACTAGCTGAGGATAAGCTTGATGTGGTTTGTGCTAATGTTTACGAGCGTTATCAAAAAAGCTTGCTAGCATACAATGCCATTGACTTTGATGACCTTATTTATTTGCCTGTCATATTGTTCCAGCATAATCCCGATGTGTTAGCTGCATGGCAAAATAAAATACGTTATTTACTTGTAGATGAGTACCAAGACACTAATGGTTCTCAATATGAACTGGTTAAATTGATTGTGGGTGGCCGGAATTGTTTAACGGTGGTGGGTGATGACGACCAATCGATATATGCTTGGCGAGGTGCTCAACCGGAAAATTTAGTACAGCTAAAAACAGATTATCCAAACCTAGATGTGATTAAGCTGGAGCAAAATTACCGATCTATGGGGCGGATACTAAAATCAGCTAATCAACTGATCGGGAATAATCCACATGTATACGAAAAAATGCTTTGGAGTGATAAAGGTTTTGGTGATCCGATTCGAGTTTTAAAATGTAAAAATGATGAGCATGAAGCTGAGCGGATTGCCTCTGAAATTTTGAGTCACCGTTTCCAAAATAAAACAGAATATTCCGATTATGCAATATTGTATCGTGGTAATCACCAATCAAGAGTGCTTGAAAAAGCGTTACGCGAACAACGTATTCCATATCATATTAGCGGAGGAAGTTCGTTTTTCGAAAAGCCAGAAATTAAAGATATTATGGGATATTTACGCTTGATGGCTAACCCGGATGATGACGCAGCATTTTTAAGAATTATCAATACACCACGACGTGAAATTGGTGCAAGTACTTTGCAAAAACTGAGTGCTTATGCGCAAAGTCGCCATTGCAGTTTATTTCGTGCTTGTGGTGAAATGGGTTTGCAGCAAGCCATGTCTGATCGTGCTTATGAAAATTTGCATCGCTTTAGCCTTTGGTTGTCTCAAACAGCAGATCAGTTGCAGCGGGATAAATTGTCAATTGTTATTCGAAATCTTGTTAGTGAGATAGACTACGAAACTTATTTAATTGATAGTAGTAAAAGCCAAAATGTAGCTGAAAAGCGTATTGAAAATGTTAATGAGTTGTTAAGTTGGATAGAGCGTTTGCCAGTTGAAGCAGAAGAAGAGGATCATTCTGTTTCTGACGTTGTAAGTTATATGACTTTGATGAATATATTGGAGCGGCAAGATGACGATGAAAATGGTTCTGATAGTGTAAACTTGTCAACTTTACATGCAGCAAAAGGTCTGGAATACCCCAATGTTTTTATTATTGGCATGGAAGAAGATATTTTGCCTCATAGGGCAAGTTTAGATGAAGGAAATATCGAAGAAGAGCGTCGCCTTGCTTACGTGGGTATAACTCGAGCGCAAAGAAATCTAACGCTGAGTTATTCTAGAATTCGAAAGCGTTATGGTGAGCGTACGGAAACAGAATACAGTCGTTTTATTGATGAGTTACCCGAAGAAGATTTGCAATGGCTCGGTGGAAAAAGTGATACAAATCCAGAAGAGCAGAAGCAGCGCGGTACTGCTCATCTTGCCAATTTGAAGGATATGTTAGGTAGTTAATCATTTAATGCTCGGTAAATATTCAAGATTGAAGGCTTTAGCTATTGTAATCGGCTTTCTGATTATTGTTGTATTGGGCCGGCATCTGTTTATTCAGCCCCTAGCTGGTTTTTAAATTTCTAAATATGCATATATTTTAGCTAATGATTTTGAATTATGTTGGTTTTGAGGATTTAGGAATTAGCCGTTAAAAGAAATGAGATTTTTTTATAGATTCTTGTTAGAATTCAGCCAATCTAAAACCGGTGAGGCGATGTAATCTCCAGGTTATATATTAATCAAAGCGCCCGTAGCTCAGCTGGATAGAGTAACTGGCTTCGAACCAGTTGGTCGGGAGTTCGAATCTCTCCGGGCGCGCCAAACAATATAAAAAGTGATAAGTTAAACGAGCCTCAGGCCTTCTTATAAGGTATGAGAACTCCCGACTTATTAGTAGGCAGTTCGATAAAATCGTCGGGAACGATTTTAATCATCGCATAGCGATGACCCGAAGGGCGAAGCGCATGGATGCGCGCAGTAATCTCTCCGGGCGCGCCAAATAATGTAAAAAGTTATAAGTTAAATGAGTCTCAGACCTTCTTATTAGGAATGAGAACTCCCGACTTAATAGGCAGTTCGATAAAATCGTCGGGAACAATTTTAATCATCGCGCAGCGATGACCCGAAGGGCGAAGCGCACGGATGCGCGAAGTAATCTCTCCGGGCGCGCCAATAATTGTAATAATGAATAAGTTAAAGAGTCCCAGGGCTTGTTCATAGGTATGAGAACTTCGGCTCATTAAGTAGTTCGATAAATTTGTTAAATCAAATTTTTCTTCACGTTTTAAAAACGAAACTTCACGATATATCATGCCTCCATTCTCAGAAGATGAACAAGCTATTCGTACTAAAGAAATTATGAGCTTGTTTAATAGTTGGAATATTTCAGCAAGAGATCAGATTAATTTGTTAGGCCTTTCTGATTCAATTAAGGCACGGCAAATACAGCGTTATCAACAAGGTGAAGTATTGCCACAATCAGAAGAAATTAATGAGCGCATAGATCATTTATTTGGAATAGCAGATGCATTGCGAACGAGTTATCCACATAATCAATTAATGGGTGCTCTGTGGTTAACTACAAAACATCGTCGCTTCGACAATAAGGCGCCATTAGAAATTATGCTATCTCAAGCTTTAGTTGGTTTAATTTCCGTAAGATCACATCTCGACTGTGCTTTTGATTGGCAACTAGATCACAAAAAACACTCCTAAAACGTCTATTAAATTCACAAATTAGTATTATGTACTATACTTATATTCAGTAAGTTGCCGGGCGTATTTTGTGCCTGTTAAATTGATGATACCTCAAATTATATTTATTGCTTTGGTTGCTTAAATAATTCAATTGAGTGGAGATAGTCATGAAATATTTTTCAAAACGTTTTACGCCGATAGTTGGTGCATTGGGAATTGTTTTACCACTGCATGCATATGCAACCAACGGAATGAATCTCGAAGGTTACGGACCAGAAGCAACAGCTATGGGTGGTGCTTCTATGGCTTATGACAATGGTACGGGGGCTGTCATGAATAATCCAGCTACCTTAGGTTTGATGAAGTCTAACCATCGATTAGATGTTGCGATTGGCATGTTAGGGCCAGATGTTTCTGCAACGGTCACTATGCCAGGAGGTTCAATGAGTGCTGATTCATCAGGGACTTCTTACTTTATGCCGGCACTTGGTTGGGCTAAAAGAAGTGGTGCTTTCACCTTTGGATTTGGTGTGTTCGGGCAAGGCGGTATGGGTACAGAATATAGCTCGACTAGTTGGATGTCGAATCCTGGTCAGTTGGTTACATCCCCAAATTTAGTTAATCGATCGGAAGTGGGTGTCGGTCGAGCAATACTTCCATTGGTTTTTAATTTGAGTGACAAAGTTTCAATTGGTGGCAGTGTAGATTTTGTATGGGCTGGAATGGATTTGCAAATGGCTATGAGTGAAGCGCAATTTCAGAATATCGCAAATCCACAGGCTCAAACTATTGGTACGGCCTCTGGAACTTTAGTTGATTCATTTGGGCAGTTATATGAACCATTTGGTGCAGCAGCAGGGATTCAAACGCTACATCATGCTTATTTTGATTTTTCTGATGATAGTGATTTCACAGGTGAAGCGATGGGGACTGGTTTTGCGGGCAAGATTGGCATAGCCATGCAATTGACTAAGAAATTGAGCATCGGTGCAACTTATCATTCGAAGACTAAACTAAGTGATCTTGAAACAGATAATGCGACCATGAGTATGGGGATCAATGCCGATGGGGCTGTGTTGCAGGGTCAAACTCCATCCGGTACTTATACGGATATGAATGTACCGGTTACCGGTAAAATAACGGTTAACGATTTTCAGTGGCCAGATATGATTGGATTTGGTATGGCGTTGCAGGCAACGGATAAATTATTATTTGTGGCAGATGTTAAACGCATTGGATGGGCAAGTGTTATGGAAAATTTTAGTATGACATTTGAAGCTGATTCTACTGCAGCAAATGGCGGTTTTGCTGGTAAAGTACTTGATGTGGCACTGTATCAGAATTGGGAAGACCAGGTGGTTATGGCAGGAGGGGCTGCGTATGATGTAACTAAAGATTTAACTGTGCGTTTGGGGTACAATCACGCAACAAACCCCATTCCTGATGAATTCTTAAATGCTTTATTTCCTGCAATTGTTGAAGACCATATAACGGCAGGAATTGGATATACATTTGGTGGATCAACTATTGATTTGTCGGTTCAAAAAGCATTGGAAGTGGAAAACACTAATGCAGGTAATGGCTCAACTATTCCGCCAGTTACCTCAACGCATTCCCAGTTAAGTTGGCAGTTGATGTATAGTCTTCGATATTAATTTGTTGGCTATGATATAAAAAAGGAGCTGTGAATGCTCCTTTTTTATATTAATCATTGTCAATATTGATAGTAGGGCTCTCTTCTAGATCCATTATTAAGTATTCCTGA
>Ga0316207_10002202_pt1 | contig 20798 bp, 20 predicted proteins | sample 6weekpyrite_MG_FD_204943 | JGI IMG/M metagenome (GOLD analysis project Ga0316207, IMG submission 204943) | Microbial mat bacterial communities from mineral coupon in-situ incubated in ocean water Damariscotta River, Maine, United States -... | ecosystem: Environmental > Aquatic > Marine >...
TTTGTGTGACAGAAAAGTTTGCAATCGCACCCTGAGTATCGTTATAACCCAGACCTGCTGACAAGTTACCAGTTGGCCTTTCCGTTACAGTATAATTTACATCAACCTGATCATTTGTCCCTTCAATAGCTGGCGTTTCCACAGTGATCTCATCAAAAAAACCTAATCGAGCAAGTCGTTTCTTTGATTGAGCAATACTTTTAGTCGACATCCAGTCGCCTTCCATTTGACGAATCTCACGACGTATAACTTGATCCTTTGTTTTGATATTACCAAAAACATTAATTCGATTAACATAGACTCGTCTTCCAGGATCAACAAAAAAAGTTAAATCAACTGTTTTATCTTCTTCATTTATTTTTGGTGATAAATTTATGTTAGCAAAAGCATAACCATCTTCAGATAAACGATCATTGATGCTTGTGCGACTCAGGCTTGCCTGCTTTCTGGAAAACGTATCACCAGATTTAAAAGTAATTAACTTCTTCAACTCTTCTTCTGGCAATATTAAATTTCCTGACAAATTAATTTTATTAACCTTATATTTATCACCTTCAGTAACATTTACCGTGATATATACATCTTTCTTATCAGGTGTTAATGAAACTTGCGTTGAATTAATTCTAAAATTAATATAACCACGATCTTGATAGTAGGACTTTAATGTTTCCAAATCAGCTGCAAACAATTGTTTCGAATAATCCTGACGACTACCCAGAAAACCTGTACCACCAAGCTCCAGAATAGCCTGTAGTTTTTTGTCACTAAAAACAGTATTTCCCACTATATTTAAAGCATAAATACTGGCCGATTCACCTTCAGCAATTTTAACAGCAACATTAACCCGGTTACGCTCTAACGGGGTGATCTCTGTTTCAATTTTAACAGCGTACTTACCTAAACTATAATATTGTCGTTGTAGCTCCTGTTCAATAATCGTCACAATAGAGCGATCTAATACATGACCAATTTTCAAACCAATTTGATTTAATGCTTCCGTTAATTGATCAGTTGGGATATCAGTATTCCCAGTTATACTCACATCCGCTATAGCAGGCCTTTCAGCAACAAAAACAACCAGAACGTCACCTTCACGCTCGACTTTTACATCTTTAAAAAAACCGGTTTTAAACAATTTTCTAATCGCATCAGACGTTAAGCTCTCATTAATCTCGTCACCAACTTTTATTGGTAAGTAATTAAATACAGTACCTATAGAAATTCGTTGTAAGCCTTCAAGCTTAATATCCTGAACAACAAACGGCTCAAAAGCATAGGCTTTTGCCGCAAGCAAAGATAAAAATGGAACGATTATTCGACGCATTAGCTAATAATTACCTTTAATCAAATTCTTTATCCAAACAAACGAAGTAAATCGTTATAAAAGGCCAGCCCCATAAGCATAATTAGTAAAACTATACCAATTTGTTGTCCTGCCAGCTCAAATGATGCAGAAACCGGACTGCCTTTAACAATTTCAATCAAATAATAAAACAGATGACCACCATCCAGCATAGGGATAGGTAACAAATTCAAAACCCCCAGACTTATACTTACGATAGCCAGAAACCCAAGAAATTTACTTAAACCTGCATCGGCTGATAAACCAGCATATTTTGCTATGGTGATAGGACCACTAATATTCTTAAGCGAAATATCACCCATAACCATCTTATATAAAAACGATAATGTTCTTTTAGTTGAAACCCACGTCGTTTCAAATGCTTTAGAAATGCTACCGAAAATTGAATATTGATGAATTATCTTCATCTCTGAAGGATATTCAGATGCTGCACTGATGCCTATTAGCCCAACCTCTTTACCATTTCTTTTGATTTTTTTTGAATGAACGATTACTTCGCGCGCCTCACCCGAAGAATCAATCAACAGTAAAATATCTTTTTCAGGCAGGCCTGATATTATCTTAGCCATTTGCTCCCAGGTTTTAACAACCTTATTATTCACTTTCAGGATAGTATCATCTATTTTTAAACCCGCCTGCTCAGCGGGTGAGTCAGGAACGACACGAGCAATCTTTGGAATAGCAACCGGACGCCAGGGTGCAAAACCTAAAACATCTAAAAGGTTCTCGGATTCCAGATCAATATTGATATCAGAAAAATCAAGATTTAAATTAGCTATTGTTCCATCCTGTGCTTCTACTTTCACATCAACTTTTGATTTATCAAGTACTTCCTGAACAAGCTCATTAAGTACAACATCCCATATAGGTGTTTCAGTATTATTAATACTGATAATTCTGTCACCAGGGCGTACTCCTGCTGCTTCAAAAGGTGAGTCTTTAACAACATCACCAATCACAGGACTAATACCAGGCGTGCCATTAACAAACATGAACCAATAAGCAAAAACAGCAAATATGAAATTAAAAAATGGACCTGCAAACACAATCGCAAAACGCTTACTAACATGTTGCCGGTTAAAAGCACGATGAGCTTCAGACTTTTCAACATCAGCCTCACGTTCATCCAGCATTTTAACGTAACCACCAAGGGGAATAGAGGCAATAACAAACTCAGTTTTATCCTTACCTATATTCTTTTTATATATAGGTTTGCCAAAACCAATCGAATAACGAAGAATCTTTACACCCGATATTTTAGCGACCCAGTAATGACCAAACTCATGAATAGCAACCAAAATCGTGATTGCAACAATGAATGAAGGAATACTAAAGATAAACTCATACATAATTTTTAGTACCCGCAAAATTTGTTGCGATGCTTTTTACTACTTCCGAGGCTAATGCTCTTGCCTCAATATCTGCCTGTACAATTGTTTCAATACTATTCGCGGGCTTATTCTCTATTTGCTGTAAAGTACTTTCTACTACTGAAGCAATAGACATAAATGAAATTTCAGTATCAAGAAATGCCTGTACTGCAATTTCATTGGCTGCATTTAAGGCTGCCGGCATAATACCACCGTCACGCATTGCATCTTCAGCAAGCTTTAGACAGGGAAAGCGATCGTAATCTGGTTTTTCGAATTCCAGATTTGACATGGTAAAAAGATCAAGACTCTGCACGCCCGACTCAATTCTTTCAGGCCAGGCTAAAGCATAAGCAATCGGTGTCCGCATATCGGGTTGACCAAGTTGGGCCATAATCGAACCGTCAATAAATTCAGTCATTGAGTGGATAATACTTTGAGGATGAATTGCTATTTGCACATCATCAACTTTAGCAGCAAATAACCAGCATGCTTCAATCAGCTCCAGTCCTTTATTCATCATCGTTGCAGAATCAACAGATATTTTCCTGCCCATCGACCAGTTTGGATGTGCGCATGCCTGTTCGGGAGTAACCGACTCTAATAATTTTAAGTCTGTTTTACGAAATGGACCACCGGATGCGGTCAGGTAAATCTTTCGAACCTCATTCGTCAGGCCTGTACTCCCATTAAAACTTTGTAAGCACTGATAAATAGCATTGTGCTCACTATCAACTGGTAACAACACAGCATTATTTTTAGCCACTTCATCCATAAAGATCTGGCCACTCATAACCAGTGTCTCTTTATTTGCCAGTAAAATACGTTTACCTGCTCTTGCAGCTGCCAGTGATGATGATAAACCAGCTGCGCCAACGATTGCTGCAACAACATAGTCAGTCTCATCTAAACTGGCTACATAATCCAGGTTCTCTACACCAGATAATACCTGTGTTTTGCTTCCTTTATCAGCTAATTTAGCTCTTAGCTTTTCAGCAGCGGTAGCATCTACAACCACTGCGAATTTTGGATTAAACGAAATACATTGATCGTATAATTTATCAATATTGTGATTTGCAGTTAAGGCGATAACGTTAAATTTGTCCTGATTTAACGCAAGCACATCCAGGGTACTCGTTCCAATCGAACCAGTTGCGCCAAGTACCGATACACCGATCATTTTAAGAACCCCAGCAACGACAATCCAACAACATAAAATGGTGCTGCAGCTGAGAGGCTATCAACACGATCTAACATTCCACCATGACCAGGCAAAAGATTTCCACTGTCTTTTATTGAATTTTGTCGCTTATATAAACTTTCTGATAAATCACCAAAAATGGAAATCACGACGACAAAAACACTTAAAGCAAAGAAGAGCAAACCCTCATTAAAATCAAATCCGAATGAATAACTGCCAATGATAGAGCCAATTAATGTACCTGTTAAGGCACCATATACACCTTCCCAGGTTTTACCAGGACTAACATGCGGCGCCAGTTTATTCTTACCCAGGTACTTACCAGAAAAATAGGCAAAAACATCAGCACTCCAGATAATCATTAGTAAGTAAAATAAATAACCATGAAAACCAAAATCATTTCTTAGATAGATAATAGAATAGAATGGGATAATAAGGGCGACAATAATACTCAATGAAGTTGGTATATTAAAATTATGTTGAGTGTCAGAAACACCTTTAAAAACTAAGATTTTAATAACTCTGTACAGCCACCAGGTTATACTAATATAGAGCAACACAAAAAAATCGTCCTGGCTTATATCAAGCACCCAAACCAGTAGCACCAACGCTATTAAGGATGCAACAGTATAAAAACTTTTTGATCCTTTACTCAGCAACCCAGCAAGATGCCCCCACTCCCAGCTTGCAAGACCAACAACAACTAAAATAAATAAAGCAAAGTAAAATGCCGGCAAACTAAACACGCCCCAGATAACAAGAGGTGTTAGCACTAAAGAAGTGATTATACGTTGCTTAAGCACTGCTATTTCCTATCGACTCGACTTGCGCACTGGTCTGACCAAAACGACGTTGACGCCTGGCAAAAGTGGTAATCGCCTTAAACAATTCTTGTCGGTTAAAATCAGGCCAAAGCAAGTCTGTAAAATACAGTTCAGTATATGCAAGCTGCCAAATCAAAAAATTACTGATTCGTTGCTCTCCACCCGTTCTAATAAATAAATCAGGGTCAGGTAAATCACTAAGACAAGTATGTTGATTAATAGTTTCAGGTGTGATTTGTGAACTGGTTAACTCATTATTCTCGATTTTAACAGCGATTTTTTTCACCGCCTGAGTTATATCCCACTGACCGCCATAGTTCACAGCAATATTTAGTGTCAGACCTGTATTATTTTTAGTGAGAAATTCAGCATCACTCATTCGCTTCTGCAACTTCTCACTAAAAGCAGACGTATCACCTATGAACTGCATTCTGATATTATTTTCATGAAGCTTGGTCACTTCTTTATTTAATGCACTTAAAAACAGGTCCATTAAAAAACCAACTTCTTTATCAGGACGACGCCAGTTTTCACTTGAAAAGGCAAATACAGTAAGTGCTTTAATTTTTAGTTGCGAACAGTCTTCAACTACAGCACGAACCGCTTCTACACCAGCTTTATGCCCAACCACTCTTGGGGAATTTTTTCGTTCAGCCCAACGTCCATTACCATCAAGAATAATAACAATGTGATTGGGATATTTTTCTGGTTCAACACCTTCAATGACTAATGGCTTAGGCGACATCTTGTTTCACTATACCTTGGTATATTCACGGTTCAGGTTAAGACAGAAATTTTCGCCTGAAGACAGCTAAATTTCCATCAAGTCTTTTTCTTTTTCTTTTAAGGTTGCATCAACCTGCGCAACATATTTGTCTGTTACTTTCTGTATATCATCCTGAAACTTTCTCTCTTCATCTTCGGTTGCTTCTTTATCTTTAACCAAAGACTTCACATCACTCAGAACATCGCGCCGAATATTTCGGATAGCAACCTTTGCCTGCTCACCTTCGTGCCTTACAACCTTAATTAAATCTTTACGACGTTCTTCTGTAAGAGGTGGCAAAGGCACACGAATCGCATCACCAGCTGATGATGGATTTAATCCAAGATCTGAAGTGATAATTGCCTTTTCAACAGCTTGTGACATTGTTTTATCAAAAGCTGTTACGGTTAACATTCTTGAATCAGTAATGGCAATAGACGCAACCTGGTTGATTGGTGTTGGTGCGCCATAGTAATCAACCATTACATGTTCTAATAAACTTGGGTGTGCTCGGCCTGTTCGTATTTTTGTAAGCTCACCTTTAAGTGACTCAACACTTTTACCCATTCGTGTTTCTGCATCTTGTTTTAATTCGTTTAACATCACACACCTTGCCTAATGTAAATTAGATATAATTATAATTATTCAACCAATGTACCGATTGCTTCACCTGATGCAATTTTTAACATCAAACCGGGTTTATTCATATTAAATACACGTATTGGGATTTTATTATCCCGGCATAATACCATTGCAGTGGTATCCATTACGCCTAACTTCTGTTCAATAACCTGATCGTATTCCAGCTTCTCATACAATGTTGCCGAAGGATCCTTTACCGGATCAGCTGAATAAATGCCATCAACTTTAGTTCCTTTAAGAACAATATCCGCATCTATCTCCGTACCACGCAAACTTGCCGCAGTGTCAGTTGTAAAAAACGGATTACCTGTGCCCGCAGCAAAAATAACAACGCGACCTTTTTCTAAATGGCGAACAGCACGACGTCGAATATAATCTTCACAAACCTGATGAATTGCCAGTGCAGACATAACCCGAACTCGTAAACCTTTGTGTTCGATTGCATCCTGTAAAGCAAGCGCATTTATGACCGTTGCCAACATACCCATATGATCACCTGTTGTGCGGTTCATACCCGACGCAGCCAGACTCATCCCACGGAAGATGTTGCCGCCACCAATAACCAGAGCAACCTGTATACCATTATCAATTAGCTCCTTAACTTCCGTACCGACTCGATCCAGAACATTTGGGTCAATGCCAAAATCCTGATCACCCATAAGCGCTTCGCCACTAAGCTTAAGAAGTATTCGTTTATATTTTGTTGCCATGTTATTCCAGTTTTATTCGTTATAAGTTTTTATTAACAACCAGCTGCAGCATTAACTAAGTAGATTTTTAAAAATATCGCAAATTCATAAGCTGGAGAGCAAGGCGACGAAATAATTTAGGAGCGGAGTTTACATAAGTAAATGAGCAGACTAAATTATTTCGTCAACACAGCTATCCAGTTTCTGAAGAAGCGAAATTAGCTCATTTGAGCGGCGACTTCCTCAGCAAAGTTTTCTACTTTTTTCTCAATACCTTCACCTACTTCCATACGAACAAAGCGGTGTATTGTTGCACCTTTAGACTTTAGTAATTGCTCAACAGTTTGATCTGGATCTTTTACAAATGGCTGCCCCATTAATGTGATTTCTTTGAGGTATTTTTTCATTCTACCTTCGACCATTTTTTCAATGATATTTTCAGGCTTACCACTTTCAGCTGCTTGAGCAACAAAAATTTCACGTTCTTTATCTAATAGTGCTGGATCAACATCTTTCTCTGAAATACAAACTGGGCGACTTGCAGCAATATGCATTGCGATATCTTTACCTAACTCATCGTCACCGCCTTCAATATCAACAACAACAGCAATTCGAACGCCATGCTTATAAGTAGAAATGTTACCAGCCGCATCAAATTGTTCGAAACGACGAACTGACATGTTCTCACCAATTTTGGTAATCAATTCTTTACGCGTTTCATCGATAGTGCTTCCACCATCAGTCACAGGCATTGCATTTAAAGCATCAACACTTTCAGGTTTATCGCTTAATACACGCGCTGCAACGTTATCAACAAATTCGATAAATGCAGCTTCTTTAGCTACAAAGTCTGTCTCACAGTTAACTTCTGCAATTGCGACTGATTTATTATCGCCTGAAGTCTGAATTGAGATTAAACCTTCAGCTGCGACTCGACCTGCTTTTTTGTCTGCTTTTGCCTGACCTGATTTGCGCATTAACTCGATGGCTGCATCAATATCACCATCAGTTTCTACTAACGCTTTTTTACATTCCATCATGCCTGCACCAGAGCGCTCACGTAATTCTTTAACCATTGCTGCTGTAATTGCCATGTTTGCTATCCTCTTAAACTCTTAAAATCTGTCTCAATGTGATAATGCTTAACTCGCATTATTCAAATACTCAATCCCGTATATACAGAAAAAGGGGGCATCTGCCCCCTTAATCTTTTTAAAATAAGACTATTCTGATGCTGTTTCTGATTCAGATGAATCAGTTTTGTCTTCAGCTTTTTTAGCGACTTTCTTTTTCGCTACAGTCTTTTTCTTTGCAGTTTTCTTCTTGGTTACCTTTTTAGCGTCGCCCTCTTCTTCAGCGGCACCGCCAGCATTTTTAGCCATAGATTCCTGGCCAAGCAATATTGCACGTGCAACACCTTGTGCATATAACGTAATTGCTCGAATAGCATCATCATTGCCCGGGATAACGTAATCAACATTATCAGGCGAATTATTTGAATCAACAACGCCGATAACAGGAATACCTAATTTATTTGCTTCTGCGATTGCAATTTTTTCATGGCCAACATCAATAACGAATAACGCATCCGGCAATCCGTTCATGTTTTTAATACCACCAAGGCTGCGTTCAAGCTTAGTCATTTCACGCGTCATGGTTAACGCTTCTTTTTTGCTGAACTGATTTAGCTTGCCTTCGGCTTCCATTGACTCTAAATCTTTCAGGCGCTTGATAGATTGTTTAACAGTTTTAAAGTTGGTAAGCATGCCACCTAACCAACGATGATCAACGTATGGCATACCACAACGATTTGCTTCTTCGCGGATAATTTTTTGTGCAGCACGTTTTGTACCGACAAACATTACTTTGCCACGGTTTGAAACAAGCTTAGAAATAAAGTTCATTGCTTCATCATACATAGGCAATGATTTTTCTAAGTTAAGAATATGGATTTTATTTCGATCCCCGAAAATAAAAGGGGCCATTTTTGGGTTCCAGAAGCGTGTTTGATGGCCAAAATGGACACCCGCTTCCAGCATTTGACGCATAGAAACATCAGACATTAGTACTCTCCTAACTGGGTTTAGTCTTCCGTACTACCCACTCCCTCAACCAAATAATCGGCACCCGAGACAGTGTGCTGGCAATACGTGTAAATTTACTCATTACTGAGCATTCGTTTTGCTTAAAAAGCACGCGCTTTATACCATAATTAGCTAAAGACAACAACGAGCAACTGGTATATTATTGATTTCCCTACAAAATGAGCTCTATACAACCTTACAGAAATTGCGGATTTAGACGAAAAACCTATGGCAGTCACAATAAAAACCCCTGATGAAATTGAAAAAATGCGTGTTGCTGGCAAACTGGCAGCCCAAGTCCTTGAATACATTGAACCTTATGTTAAACCCGGCATTACAACCAATGAACTGGACAAATTGTGTCATGACTATATCGTCAATGAGCAAAAAGCCATCCCAGCTCCATTGAATTACCATGGCTTTCCCAAGTCAATCTGTACTTCAGTTAACCATGTAATCTGTCACGGTATCCCAAACGAGAAAAAACTCAAAAAGGGTGACCTCATCAATATCGACATTACAGTTATTAAAGACTCGTACCATGGCGATACCAGTAAAATGTTTTTTGTAGGCGAACCTAGCATCATTGGTAAACGGCTCGCCAAAGTCGCTTATGAATGCATGTGCCATGGGATTGAACTGGTTAAACCGGGTATACAGCTCGGTGATATAGGCCACGCGATTCAAAGCCATGCTGAATCGAATAATTACTCAGTCGTGCGCGAATACTGTGGTCATGGCATTGGGGTGAAATTTCATGAAGATCCCCAGGTACTTCACTACGGTAAGCCTGGAACCGGCATAACGATAGAAGCAGGCATGATTTTTACTATTGAGCCAATGATAAATGTTGGCAAGCGAAACGTTAAGTTATTAAAAGATGGCTGGACGGTTGTATCAAAAGATCATTCTCTCTCTGCACAGTGGGAACATACAATACTCGTGACTGAAGATGGACATGAAGTATTAACTAAACGTTCTGAAGAGGAAAACTTCTAAATGCAGTCCATTCAAATTGAGAATGATTTATTTAACGAAGAAAAACTCCAACAAGATCTACAAACTCAATCAGGTCCAATCCCTGTCTTTAAGCAAGTACGAAAACATTACCTCGATATTTTAACCGAGCGTTTTAATTCTGGACGCGCAGCTACAGAACTCGTCTACTTGCATGCAACCTTAACTGATAAGTTACTGGTGAATGCCTGGAATTTATATTTCAAAGAATCTGACAGCAAAAGCCTGTCACTCATCGCTGTTGGTGGTTATGGCCGGGGTGAACTACACCCTGCTTCAGATATTGATTTACTCATTCTGATAAAAAAAAGCAATAAACATATCAATGAATCTATAAGCCAGTTTATTACTTTTTTATGGGATATTGGGCTTGAAGTTGGACACAGCGTTAGAAGTGTCAAAGAGTGTGTTAATGAAGCACGAAATGATATTACCGTTGCAACAAATATTCAGGAATCAAGACTACTCATTGGCTCTGAAAAATTATTTGAAGAACAAAAAACAAAATGCTCTCCAAAAAAGATCTGGCCCAGTGATAAATTCTTTCAAGCTAAACATGAAGAACAAATTAAACGTCACGAACGTTTTGACGAATCAGCTTACAACCTTGAACCTAATATAAAGGAAGGCCCAGGGGGTTTGCGTGATATTCAAATGATCGGTTGGGTTGCTAAACGCCACTTTGGTGTTGATACTCTGAAACAACTCATTGAACATGAATTTTTAACACAGGAAGAATACCAGGAGCTCAATGAAGGCCAGGCATTTTTATGGCGTGTACGTTATGGTCTCCATCTAATTAATAACCGACGCGAAGACAGGCTTTTATTTGATCACCAACGCAAACTTGCAAAATTATTTGGTTTTAAAGATACGATAAAATCTCTGGCTGTAGAACAGTTTATGAAACAGTACTATCGCACTGTCATGAATCTGAGCCGCTTAAATGAAATGCTTCTGCAATTATTCGAAGAAGATATTCTCTTAAGCAAAAAAACCAGCAAACCTGAACGAATCAATAATCGCTTTCAATCTAATAAAGGTTACTTAGAAGTCACTAACGAATCTATCTTTAAATCTTACCCTTTTGCATTACTCGAGGTCTTTTTATTGCTTGCACAGAGGCCGGAGCTCAAAGGCGTACGTGCAAATACAATACGTCTTATTCGATCCCATCGTTACCTTATTGATAATAAGTTCAGAAATGACATTCGCTGTCGTAGTTTATTTATTGAGTTTTTCAAACAAACTCACGGCATAACACATGAACTACGACGAATGAATCGTTATGGTATTTTAGCTGCATATATTCCAGTATTTGAAAAAATTGTCGGGCAAATGCAGCATGATTTATTTCATGTCTACACAGTAGATGAACACACAATAATGCTTATTCGAAACTTAAGGCGTTTTACTGTCCCCGAATTTAGTCACGAGTTCCCTTTGTGTAGCGAGCTAATTCAGTCGATACCTAAACAGGAATTAATTCTTATTACTGCATTGTTTCACGATATCGCCAAAGGCCGCGGCGGTGATCATTCTGAACTTGGTGCGATTGATGCTATCGACTTTTGTAAACAACATGACTTAAGTGAATATGATACTAACTTAATCGCCTGGCTCATCCAGAATCATTTACTGATGTCTACAACCGCACAGAAAAAAGACATTAGCGATCCTGATGTCATATTTGAATTTGCAACAAAAGTTGGCGATCTGATTCGATTGAAGTATTTATACCTCCTAACCGTTGCAGATATACGCGCAACCGGTGACTCAGTCTGGAACTCATGGAAAGATTCATTACTTAAAAACTTGTATCACGCAACAAGAGACGTCTTACGCAAGGGATTAGAAAGCCCAACACTAAAATCAGAACTTGCAAAAGAAAATAAAAGGCTCGCATTAGAAAATCTATCACAACACAGTAACGATAGTATTTTCAAGTTATGGGGAAAAATGGAAGATGATTATTTTACACGGCACTCTGCTTCTGAAATAACATGGCAAACAAATACAATTTTAAATTCGAGCGTTCAAGATATAATCGTTTCATTTAATCACTCTAAAAAACATACTGTTACTGGTTTATTCATCTACACGTCAACTTTTCCCGGACTATTCGCAATCATTACCTCGGTACTTGAACACTTTAAGCTTGATATTGTCGATGCACGTATTATTGAATCTCAATCTGGTTTCGCATTTGATACTTACCACGTAAAGAACCAATCAGAAGAACCAGTTTCAGATGAGTTGTGTAATAAAATTTCTGACAAATTACTCGAGCAAATTAAATTAAGAGAAAGATGTAAAGACACATCTGGAAATGTTTTTTTAAGCAGACGAGCAAAGCATTTCCAATTCCCTACACAGGTGTTATTTGATGACAGTGATAGCAAGAATGAAAACATTACAGTGATGACTGTTAAATCACCTGATCTCCCCGGAATATTATCCCAGCTGGCAATGATACTAACTAATCATAATATCAATATTATCACTGCCAAAATTGCGACTTACGGGGAAATTATCGAAGATATATTCAATATTACAAATAAAGACGGTAATCAACTATCTAAGACTGAACAACAACAAATCAGTGAAGAAATTATTTCGCAACTGGACAAAAAAGATTAAAAGGAAAAACCTTCTGATATCTTTTCATTGTACTCTTCAATAAAACCATCAACATCCAACATTTCCAGACCCAGAATATCGCTCAACTGTGATATAATTTTATCATTTGGATGATCTTCTGATTGTTCGTTTTCGATAATCAAAGTGGCCAGCTTTAAAATAACAATATGTTGATCTGTATCTGATCGAATTTCTTCGGGAATATTATTCTGGAAGTAAGAGCTTAATACAGATATAAAAATATCTGGAAGGCGTAGTTTTTCTAATGTGTAAGCCGTAACATCTACTCTATCGACACCAAAAGTTTCATGCTCCTGTTCTTCTAAAGATATGTTTTTTTCTAATGCCTGCTCCACCACTGTTGCGTACTCATCGACAAAATTGGTACTTAAAACCAGACCACCAATTTGTGACATCATTGCAAACAATTCAATTTCTTCAGCTAATTTTCTAAAAAGTTTAGTTGCTATAATTTTTGATAAAACTGCAAGATGAACTGACTTTTCCCACAGCATTTCTTTTCCCGGATTTGACGGTTCACAGAACGAACGCATTGTGCAAATTAAAATCGCTGACTTAACAATATCAACACCTAAAAGACTAATTGCTTTACGAACATTTTTTATTTCGACAAATTTGCGATACATCGGGGAATTTGCATATTTTAGTAAAATACCCATTAGCATGGGATCGGCTGAGACAGCAGTTTCCAGCTCATTAAATTTCAAGTCATCACCGTTAATTATTTCAAGTGCCTTCATGCCTTGTTGAGAAATGGTAGGGAGTTTTAAATCGGTTAATTCAATTTGTTTTTTTAAAGGTTTTACTGCGGGCTCAGTCATAAAATTCCAATGTAATATTTATATTAATAATTACGTAAGCTAAGTTACTTCTACAAATTCCAGACCATTGCCATCCGGATCACGACAAAACAAGGCATTGCGACCTGATTGACTCACCGTAAATGGAATATTGGAACTACTTAATAGCTTAGCTAAATTTTCAACTGAATCCACCTCAAATGCGATATGTCTGTCACGCCCTGCATGCTCAGGCCTATCTAATTGAATACCTTCCGCTTTTTCAGGATCAGGCAATCTCATCAAGTGAACTTGCTGCTCGCCAAGCTTATACCACCTGCCAGGGTAACCCAGGTCTGGGCGCTTGCTATCTATTTGAAAACCTAGCAGCCCTTCATAAAAATCAGTCGCTTGCGACAAATCCTGTACCAAAATAGTTGAGTGTAATAGTTTACTAATTTTAATCGTCACTCTGATTTCCTTCACTGAAAGATACATACAAGCCGGCTGATAAAATCAAAATACCACCTAACCATTCACGTGCAACCATCATTTCACCAATGATTAAATACGCGGACACTGCACCAACAACGACCTCAAATAACAAAATAACGGCAGACTGCTGTACTGGTAAATGTGATACACCGTACGCAACTGCCATGGTCATAATAACCACCATTATTGCGCCTATAGAAAATGAAATAATGTATGTTGTTGTTTCAATTTCGACGAATGGAATCTCTAACATAGCAATAAGGATCAACGATACCGCGATAACACCATACCAACCAACAATAGCCTTTGTACTGTGCGAGATGTCATGGGCTTTTCTCATAACAACATTGGTAATAGCGAAAGCCATACCAGATGAGAGTGCCAACCAGTCTGAAACGCTCGTTGGCCACGGATATGCCATATGATCCTGCCTGAGCATTATTAACATCCCTATCAATGCAATGGCCAGTGCAACAAGATTATGTAATGTAAGGTGCTCATGCAGGATGAAATAGGCAAGTAATATTGCCCATATTGGAGACATATAAAAGAGCAATAAAACCCTGACAACTTCCCCATCAATCACTGCCAAAAAAAAAGCGATATTGGTCCAGCCGGCAAACACGGCCAAAATCAACATTAATTTGGGATCACTCTTTATTTCTAATAAGCTCTTCCTGAAATGTGGAATAAAATAAACACTTGTGCCTACATAAATAAGTAACGTTGCCCATAAACCATCCACTCCCTGAGACTCTAGCCAACGTAATGGATACCAGAATATGCCCCATAAAGTCGCAGCAACAAGCAAACTCATAGATGCATAAAATGATATGTGGTGTATACGTTCCATAATTAATACTGAATTTCTATTTTTTTAGAGTCATTTACAGATTGTAAGCCATAAAAATGATAAAATACTGCTTCTTTTTTATAGCTCATAACAAATATAAACAGCAATGAATCCAGATTTAAATTCTCTTTATCCTTATCCCTTTGAAAAACTTAATGCTCTAAAAGCTGATGTCACTCCACAACCAGAGTTAAATCACATTGCATTATCCATTGGTGAACCTAAACATCCTGCCCCTGAGTTTGTTTCTGATGAGCTTAGCCATCAACTTTCAGCAGTTGAAAAATACCCACTAACCAAAGGTTTATTACCTCTACGCGAAACCATCGCTCAGTGGCTCACACGCCGATTTCAGTTAAACCAAAATACACTTGATGCAGAAAAAAATATACTGCCGGTTAACGGAACACGTGAGGCACTGTTTGCTTTCGCACAATCTGTTATCAACCGGCATGAAAATCCCGTTGTTATTATGCCTAACCCTTTTTATCAGATTTACGAAGGTGCTGCATTACTCGCCGGTGCTGAGCCTTATTACTTGAACACAACTGCAGAAAATAATTTTTTACCCGATCTGGATAGCATCCCTGTAGAAACTCTAAAACGTTGTCAACTTCTCTATTTATGTACTCCGGGCAATCCTACCGGTGCTGTTATGTCGGTGGAGTATTTAAAACATGCAATTGAGTTAGCACAACAATACGACTTTGTAATTGCATCAGATGAGTGCTATTCCGAAATTTATTTTGATGAATCCCACCCACCAGCAGGTTTATTACAGGCAGCCATCGAAATGGGTTTGGATAGTCTTCAAAATTGCGTGGTGTTTCATAGTTTATCCAAACGCTCAAATTTACCCGGACTAAGATCAGGCTTTGTTGCTGGTGATGCAGATATTATGGAGGGATTCCTTAAATATCGCACTTATCACGGCTGCGCCTTACCATACCATCACCAATACGCCAGCATTAAAGCCTGGCAAGATGAAGAACATGTTATTTCAAACAGAGCTCAATACAAATTAAAATTTGAAAGTGTCATAAAAATTCTATCTCCTGTCATTGATGTTAATTTGCCTGATGCCGCATTTTATTTGTGGCTAAAAATACCTCCAGAAATCAAACAGGATGACACTGTTTTTGCACGTAACCTTTTTGAACAGCAAAATATAACCATCTTGCCCGGTCAGTTTTTATCGCGTGACACACAAAACGGCAACCCCGGAACAGGTTTTGTACGGATTGCACTTGTTGCCCCTCTGGATGAATGTAATGAGGCAGCAAATCGTATAAAGAACTATTTGCAAGCACTATAACTGTATTTAATTAGCACTAAGTGCCTTAATTCAGGTATAATATGCCATCATTTTTCATAGCAGCCCTGATAAATCTTTCGCATATACCGTTAAACATTGGCTGCTAAATTCTGGAGTAAAGAATGAGCGATATCCAAAGCATTATTGAAAGCGCATTTGAAAATCGAGCCGAAATCACCCCTCGCACAGCAGATACCAACGTAAAAGAAGCCGTCAACGAAGCTATGAATATGCTTGATAGCGGTGAAGCACGTGTAGCCGAACCCAAAGATGGTGACTGGGTTGTTAACGAATGGCTTAAAAAAGCAGTACTTCTCTCGTTTCGTATTGATGACAACGAATTTATGAAAGGTGGTTTCACCAACTACTACGATAAAGTACCCTCTAAATACGCTGATTATAATTCACGCGAATTCCGTGCCAGTGGTGTGCGCGTTGTGCCACCAGCGACTGTTCGCAAAGGTGCTTACATTGCATCAGGCACAGTGCTTATGCCTTCGTATGTCAATATTGGCGCATATGTTGATTCAGGTACGATGGTCGACACCTGGGCGACTGTTGGCTCATGCGCACAAATTGGTAAAAATGTACACTTGTCAGGTGGTGTTGGTATTGGTGGTGTTCTTGAACCGCTACAGGCTGCGCCAACAATTATTGAAGATAACTGTTTCATCGGAGCACGTTCTGAAGTTGTTGAAGGTGTTATTGTTGAAAAAGGCTCGGTTATTTCAATGGGCGTTTATATCGGCCAGAGCACACGCATCTATAACCGACTAACTGATGAAGTCACTTATGGCCGTATCCCGGCTGGTTCCGTTGTTGTTTCAGGCAACCTTCCTTCCAGTGATGGCAAATACAGTCTGTACTGCGCCGTTATCGTTAAGCAGGTAGATGAAAAAACACTGGGTAAAGTCGGCATTAACGAGTTATTAAGAGATATTTAATTATGACTACACTATATGGCATTAAAAATTGCGACACTGTTGTTGAAGCACGTAAGTGGCTCGATAAAAATGAAATCAGTTATGAATTTCATGACTTGTCTAACGACGGTGTTCCAGACAAATCACTTGATCAATGGGTTAAATCCATTGGTTGGGAAACCTTACTTAACCGTCGCAGCACAACCTGGCGCAAATTACCTGATCACCAGAAAGTTAATCTGGATGCAGATAAAGCAAAAGGTATTATGCAGCAGCAACCAACGATTATTAAAAGACCAGTTATCGAACATGACACAAAATGTCATGCAGGCTTTAGCGATGCATTTTATAAACATTTGTTTCAAGTTTAATCATTTGAATGTCATCCACCCTCGATCTTACTAAACAACTTATCGCACAAGCTTCCGTCACACCTGACGATGCAGACTGCCAGAAAATTATAGCCGAGCGCTTGCAAGCACTCGGCTTTGATATCCAGACTCTCCAGTATGATGATGTAATTAATCTTTGGGCTACCAAAGGAAAGGCAAAACCACTATTCGTTTTTGCCGGACACACTGATGTTGTCCCAACCGGCCCTGAAGAAAACTGGAAGTTTCCACCATTCACCCCAACTGTTGATAATGGCAAACTCTATGGTCGTGGCACGGCTGACATGAAAGGCTCTGTAGCTGCCATGGTAACAGCCTGCGAACGTTTTTTTAAAAACCACTCTTCTATTGAAGGCAGTGTTGGTTTTTTAATTACCAGCGATGAAGAAGGCCCTTCTATAAACGGCACCGTAAAAGTTGTTGAGTATTTAGAGCAACAGCAAACAAAAATTGACTGGTGCTTAGTTGGTGAACCTTCCAGTACAAATCAAATGGGTGATGTCGTAAAAAATGGTCGTCGTGGTTCTCTAGGTGCTGAATTAAAAGTAAAAGGCAAACAGGGCCATGTTGCGTACCCTCATCTGGCAAAAAACCCTATTCACGCATTTGCTGCTGCGATGAACGATCTCACCAGTAAGCAATGGGATAATGGTAACGACCACTTTCCACCTACTACTTTCCAGATCAGCAATATTAACAGTGGTACCGGTGCGACGAATGTTATTCCAGCAGATGTCGATGTCGTATTTAACTTTCGCTTTTCTACTGAAACCACAGCCGAAAACTTACAACAGGAAGTTGAAAGCATATTAAATAAGTATGACTTCGAGTACGAACTTAAATGGACTTTATCGGGTAACCCATTCTTAACAGCTGAAGGTAAATTACTGGATGCCGCTAGTAATGCGATTAAAAAAGTCGTTGGTATTGAGACTAAACTTTCTACTGCAGGCGGTACTTCTGATGGCCGTTTTATTGCACCAACCGGTGCTCAGGTATTAGAACTTGGACCTCTGAATGCAACCATTCACCAGATCGACGAACATGTTGATGTTAAACAGTTAGAACAACTGTCTGAAGTTTACGAACAAATTCTGGTTGAGTTGTTCATAAGTTAATATTCAATACTGTCTTATGGACGCCAGTATTTATACCCTTTCATTTGAAGTTTAATGACTTCAGGGGCACCTGCCGGAACAAATTCAACTTCCAACGGAAAGTCATCTTCCTTTAACTCCCACGCACGCATGCTGATACGACAAGCCTTAAATATCACCCCACGGTTTGCTAGCTTAGTTAACAGTTGTGAAGTTTTTTTATTGTTAGCTAGTAAAGCATGAATACCGTCTTCGTAAGCAATAACTTCAAATTTTATTTTATTTTCACCAATATCACTTAATATTTTATCTATCTGCATTAATGCCCGTCTGTGACCATAGTTATCTGCTGTTCGAGTTAGCTGCATTACAAATGGAACAGAAGCGGCATCATCTGCTATAGACACACCAGGCGCCATCCACAACAAAAAAAGTAAAAATGTTACAAGCTTTTTTAAATTCATTATTTATCACCTTTACCTTAAGAATTCACTAGCACCAAATTTAGTCATAAGTTTTTGGGAAATCTTTTAAACAACATTGTCCGGATGGGTTTGCTGTTTCACACGAACACATTGATTTCTTAGTTTGTTTTATTACAAATTCTTTTGCATGCTTGTTGGTTGCTGCCTGTAGTTTATTCACACCAAAACAAAAGCAGATTAATGCTTCGTCTGACGAATTCTTTATCCCAATGTGTGTTCTGATTTCAGGTTTACGTATTAGTTCATTCTCTGTCGAAAAGTAAACCGTATCGCAATGAAAATTACGGCAGTAATAATACTGAGCATCTACAAAACTGTAGTCCCAGGGTTGTTTAATATGCTGTTTTACAGTTTTAGTTGGAACATACAAACATTTCTCACCACACACTGGGCATTCAAGTTTTACATTTTCTGGTTTAGCATCAGATTGTAAAGCGCAGCACTTACCCATCAACTTAACCTTTTACAATCTCTTTCTGATTATTGTCTTTGTTTGCATTTGTTGGTGGAGAAACAATGTCCCAGATCGCCACAACGAACATAACTATTAAACCAATATAAAAAAAATAGGTACTCCATCCATATGCCCAAAGTGGGTACAGAGTTAGCAATACCATAATCGGCCCAATAACACCTGCGAACACGCGCAGCCACAACCGATGAAAATAAAATGAAATCAAATTTGCAATTAAGGCTATCCAGGCAAAAATAGGCAATAGTGTATTGATGAACACGCCTTCAAATTGAGCCAGAAAACCTAACCCAAGCGATGCAGCTAAGGCACCCAGGGCTGGAAAGCAGGATGCACACCCCATGGCGGCAATAATGGCCCCCATAGCCCCTGTTTTATCGAATAATCGTGTCAACCACTGCATTTTTATGACCTTTTCTTGAATTCCAGTTAACAAAGTATACACTCCGTACTTAGGTACAGAGTCAAGCAGGATGAAAAGATGAGCCCGACAGCAACAAAACAAACGCATTACACTATTGGACGACTCGCACACGCAGCGGATGTGAATGTTGAAACTATTCGCTACTACCAACGAATTGGGTTAATCGATGAACCAGAAAAGCCAGCCAACGGATTTCGCCAATACTCAGAAAGAACACTTGAAACAATTAAGTTTATTAAAAGAGCCAAACAGCTGGGATTTAGCTTGCAGGAAACGGCTGAACTTTTACAGTTAGGTAACGGCCATTGTGATGACGTAAGGCAACGCGCAGAAGAAAAACAGGCACAAATTGATAAACAAATTAGTGATTTAAAAAAATTACGTAAGACCTTAAATAAACTAATACGGTCATGTCAGTCTGGCGGTGATCAGGCTAATTGCCCAATTGTTGAGACATTAGCTGGAAAATAATATGACTATTAGCGTGCAGACTCTTTAATAATGCGAATAACATCCTGTTCCAGCTCTAATGCAATACTGTTAGCTGGACTACCCTGTGATACCTGTCCTGGCTTAACAAAAAGGACACGAGTCGTACCTTGTTTATGCGTTAAGGTGACATGCAATGGACAAAGCGCTAACATCGCTGGATCTTCATTGCTTATTTTATTTGCATACCAGCCATTACAAAAAACCATACTACGTATCGATTCAAGCTTATTGGTGTTGTAGTCTTTCCCCCAACGTTTGGCGAAGTGCGCAAGGTTACGCCCAAGATTAGGCTCAAATATAACGTAATAACCATTATTTTCCAGACCGGTAAATAGTCGTTTATAAATTTTATTCATCTTGCCTTTCACTGTATGCACAAAAACTGCAGGCTCAACTTTTACCACTGGTTGACTGGCTTCCGGTGAGGCTTGTTGCTCTGTGACTACAGGTTTAA
>Ga0316207_10002203_pt1 | contig 20792 bp, 22 predicted proteins | sample 6weekpyrite_MG_FD_204943 | JGI IMG/M metagenome (GOLD analysis project Ga0316207, IMG submission 204943) | Microbial mat bacterial communities from mineral coupon in-situ incubated in ocean water Damariscotta River, Maine, United States -... | ecosystem: Environmental > Aquatic > Marine >...
TTATTCGAAATTCTGGGTCTTGCCTGTGTAATTTTAAGCTTAAATGCCTGTTCTTCTGGAGAACCTTCCCCCTGGACAAAGAGTGAATCGCCCTGGGGTGAGCGTAAGAGTGTTGAAGTAGAGGCCGAAGCTCCGGCTGCAGAAACCTATAAAGCTGATCTGGAAATGCCGGCAGATAAAGCCAGCGAAGTGGAATTAAGTTATCAGGCTGAGGTAGTTGAAAGTTCTACACCAGAGCCTGTAGTAGAAGCAGAGCCTGAGCCTGTTGAAGAAATGCCGGTAGCAACAGTGGAAGATCAGGCTGCTCCACAGGAAGGCTCAATTATGGACCAGCCTGCAAATTATTACACTATGCAGTTAATGGCATCGGTTGATATTGATCGTGTGATTAGATTTGCTGAGCAGAATAATATTTCAACCCAATATGTTGTAGCTACTGAGCGAGATGGTGTTATCTGGCATGTGTTACTGCTTGATGTATACCCGGATTATGCATCTGCAGTTGCTGCACGTGATGAAATAGCTTCAACTTTGAAAAATCAGCCCTGGATTCGAAGTGTGGGTTCGGTGCAGAAGCTAGTACGGTAGGCGGTGTACTGACAGCTGCCCTGGTAAAGTGATAAAGCCCGGAAAATAGCCCCAGTTATGATATAAAACTGGTGATACAAAAATGGGGCTATTAGTTAGTTAACCCAGCTGATTATGAGTACCATCACATAAAGGTACATTTTTAGTTTGCTTACAACCACAGAAACCGACTTTTTTCTTTTCTGTTATTTTCAATTCAACAGGGGAAAAATCAGTATCTTTATGGGAGCCATCACAGAATGGTTGTGATCTGGATTTTCCACAGGCGCACCACCAGTAGGTGCCGGGTTCCAGTTCAACAACATAGGGGCTTTTTTGTGGACAGTCAGCAGTGCTCATTGGTATTCTCATTAGAAAGTTATAAGAATATTGAGTGTAGATTATTTAGACCCTAATTTACAAATTGTAAGATTTTGTGATGTATTAAAAGAAATTGCTGATTTTAGTGGCTATTAATAAGTTGGACTCAGCAATATATGTATGTAAAATAACATGATACAGCTATATTTTAAGGCTAATTTTTAATTAAAGACGCTAAATTATTTCTTCCGCGGCTTTTGGGCTTTATCTGATTTGCTATAACAATATGACAGAGGATAGAACATTGACTCTTTTAAGCAAAAAATTATTACCGATTTCAGTTGTGCTTGCGGGTGGTGTGGCATTATCTGCCTGTTCATCTCAGCCATCACCCTGGAGTGAAACTTCATCTCCCTGGGAAGGTCAGGCAGAACCACAGCCCGATCCAGAGCCCCTGGCAATTGATGAGTTCCAGGCAGACCAGCCTACCATTGTCGAAGAAGAACCCGTGATGATAGAGCCAGAAGTTATAGAAGAGCCAGTTGTAGAAGAGTCAGCAGTTGTTGCTGGTAGTTTGGCGCAACAGCCATCTGATATGTTTGTGGTACAGGTTGTGGCTTCAAGTTCTATGGATCAACTAAGCTTTTTTGCCAGAGAAAATCAGATCTCTGAAGAGTGGGTTGCGGAAACTACGGTTGATGGAAGAGTATGGTTTGTTTTAATGTCCGGTGTTTATGCAACTAAATCTGAAGCCGAGCAGGCGCTGAGTGGTTTACAGGGGCTTGGAACTGATCCATGGGTCAGGACAGTAGGTTCTGTGCAAGCGGTTATGAATCAGTAGGTCATATCCAGGTTTTAACCTGGTGCAAAATCGATAAGCTTAGTGTGATAAAAAAAGCCCCAGCATCTGGGGCTTTTTTTGTTCTGAATTATTATTTAGTGCGGAAATCGTTATTATTTTTGTTTTTTAAATAATAATTAAGCTGAAAGTCTTACAGTATTGATTTGAATCCAGGTGTCGTTTGTGAAGTTTGAGACAATTAATGTATTTCCGTGAATAATCAATTCTCAAAAAAAGAGTATGTTTAGTTTTAATACATGTTTTCAAAATATTCTTTGGGGGCTATAGAATGAACAATATTCAAACTGGAATCCTGGCCGAAGTTCCGCGCCTCGCCCGTTATCTTATTTTTTCGTTGAATGCTGAAGCCAGTCCTGGCGATTCACTTCAGGCACTGGTCTCCACTATCAATTCTGATAATGCGGTTATTGGTATTGGTCAGTCTTTAATTAAAACAATGGGTAAAAGTATAAAAGGTATGCGAGCATTTCCTGTTTATTCAGGTCCGGGCTTTGATGTGCCCAGTACTCCAGCATCCTTATGGATCTGGTTACGTGGTGATGACAGGGGGGAGTTACTACACCAGTCATTGAAAATACAGCAAGTACTGGCAGAGAGTTTTCAACTGATTAATGTGGTTGATGCATTTCAGTATAAAGATAGTCGTGATTTAAGTGGTTATGTTGATGGCACAGAAAATCCCCAGGGAGACGATGCATTTAATACCAGCATAGTCCTGGGTTGTGGCAAAGGTCTGGACGGTTCCAGTTTTGTTGCAGTGCAACAGTGGGTTCATGACTTTAAACATTTTCAGGCAATGTCAGTTTCAGAACAGGACAATATGATCGGACGTCGTTTAGGCGATAACGAAGAAATAGAAGATGCACCGCTATCAGCCCACGTCAAACGCACGGCCCAGGAAGATTTTGAGCCCGAAGCATTTGTAGTGCGTCGTTCCATGCCTTGGGCAGATGCTTCAAAAGCCGGTCTGATGTTCGTGGCTTTTGGGAAAAAATTCGATGCTTTTGAGGCATTACTGAAGCGCATGGTCGGTGAAGATGATGGTACGGTTGATGCGCTATTTAAATTTACGCAACCGGTTAGTGGGAGCTATTTTTGGTGTCCTCCAGTAAAAGATGGGCAACTTGACCTGAGTGTACTGGGTTTGTAAATTTGAAATGGTAGAATAAAAATACTGGTGCAAAGATCGAAGTAAGTATAAATGAGCGTAGGGTGGATCAAGTGAAGCGGATCCACCCTACAATTACATATATTTCTCAGTGTTCTCAGCGACTCATGCTACCTTCTGATCAACGACCGAATTCATCAACAGATAATCAAATGCTGCAAGAGATGCCTTGGCACCTTCGCCCATTGCAATAACAATCTGCTTGTAGGGAACCGTGGTTACATCACCACAGGCAAATATACCCGGCTCACTTGTTTGCCCCCGTTCATCAATAATAATTTCACCGTATTGTGTTAATTCAACCGTGTCACTCAGGAATCCACTGTTAGGTTGTAAACCTATTTGCACAAATACGGCCTGAAGGTTTTTGTTGCTGAGTTCTCCAGTAGCACGGTCCTGGTATTTTATGCCGCTGACCTTTCCATCTTCAGCAACAATCTCTTTTGTAGCAACATTTTTAAATATTGAAATATTTTCTCGGGCTTCGGCCTGTTTAACCAGTACGCTGTCGGCTTTTAAATCGGTTAAAAATTCAAATACGGTAACCGATTTTACAATGCCCGCAAGATCCAGTGCCGCTTCAATGCCAGAGTTTCCGCCACCAATTACGGCGACATCTTTACCCTTGAAAAAGGGACCATCACAGTGGGGGCAGTAAGCAACACCGTTTCCGATATTTTCCTTTTCTCCCGGAATACCAAGTTCTCTCCATTTTGCACCCGTGGCAATAATTAAGGTTCTGGTTTTTATTTTCTCGCCAGAAGTAAGATGTAAAGTTTTGATGTCACCTTTTTCTACACGTTCTACCCGAAAGTGCTCTTTCAGGGTGATATCGTATTCATTCAAATGTGCCTGCAATGCACTGGTAAGTTCTGGGCCGGTTGTTTTAGTGTTAGAGATCAGGTTTTCTATGCCCATAGTGTCTTTCACCTGACCACCAAACCGATCGGCAATCATGGTGACTTTTAATCCTTTACGAGCAGCATAAATCGCTGCGGATACACCACCAGGCCCTCCACCAATAACGGTAACATCCTGTAATGGCAGCTCGGACCCCGGTTTACTGCCTGTAATGCCAGGGTATTTGTCAATCAATTTATCCAGCAACTGCGAGGTATCAACTTTGCCGTTGGCAAAAACTTCCCCATTCAGGAAAACTGTTGGTACACCCTGTATATTGTTTTTTTCAATTAACTCCGGGAGTACTCCACCATCAATGGTTTCAGTTATGATGCCCGGGTTAATTGTTGCAAACTGATTCAGGGCCTGAACTACGTCGGGGCAATTGTGGCAGCTCAGACTAACATACACTTCAAACTTCATATCCTGTTGAGCATTTGCAACTATACTTTTCAAATTCTCATCCAGCTTTAGTGGCGTACCAGATGAATGTAAAACAGCAAGTACCAACGAATTAAACTCATGTCCACTCGGAATGCCGGTAAATTGAATGCCATTGGCTTTTCCATCTACTTCCAGTAGGAAGCTAACAGGGCTTCTTAACTGATCTGGTATGTCACGTTCATCAACCGAAATGTTGTTAGAGACTTTTGCGAAATCAGACAGAAATTTAAGTAACTCGGAGCGTTTTTCATGTTCGCCTTTTTGTACAACAAAGGTAACTTTGTTTTTCATATTAGCGGTGTACCCCATAAGGGTCTCTTTGATTTCTCTGGTTAACATACTGCACCTTTGCTTTAGTCAATAGCGGACAATTTATAAAAAACAGTCCGCTAATTTAAGATTTAAATAATTTGATAAATGTTTAATCGAGTTAAATTTTTCCAACCAGATCAAGGCTGGGTGTCAATGTTTCTCCGCCTTCTTCCCAGGCTGCAGGACAAACTTCACCATCGTGGTTAGCCACATATTGTGCCGCTTTAACCTTACGTACCATGTCATTGGCGGAGCGCCCTATACCGAGGTCATGGACTTCTGAAACCTTGACGATGCCATCAGGGTTTGCCAGAAATGTACCTCGAAGTGCCAGTGCTTCTGCTTCAATCATCACATCAAAACCACGGGTAATAGTGCCTGTTGGGTCGCCAATCATCGGGAATTTGATCTTTCCAATCGCATCACTGCTGTCATGCCAGGCTTTGTGTGAGAAGTGGGTGTCTGTAGAAACCGAGTAAACATCTACGTCAAGCTGCTGTAGTTCTTCATAATGGGCAGCCATGTCTTCCAGTTCTGTAGGGCAGACGAATGTGAAATCTGCTGGATAAAAAAGGAAAATTGACCACCTGCCTTTAACATCATCAGTGGTGATAGTTTTAAATTCGCCGTTATGGAAGGCTTCAGCGGAAAATTCAGGGATTGATTTGTTGATCATAGTCATAGTGTTAATTCTCATAAATTACGTTTTATAAAGGGTGTGGGCCTTGCCTGGGGCATCTGGCCTCACCAGTGGCTTGAAGATTAAGGGGTTTTTATGTTCTAATAAATCGAATTAAATTGATAATTATGATCTATTAAATTGAATGTAAAGAGATGATTTCCTTAAAGCAGATAAAGTATGTGCTGGCAGTTGAAAAGACGCTGCACTTTAAAAAAGCAGCGGAACTCTGCTCGGTGTCACAATCAGCCCTCAGCACCGCAGTAGCAGAGATGGAGAAGCAACTGGGTTTTCTGATATTTGAGCGAGATAATAAAAAAGTGTTAATAACGCCCTTTGGTGAAGAGTGCCTGGAGAAGGCTCGCAAGATTAAAGTACAGATGGATGATCTCTACCAGCTTGGACAGACATTGCAGTCACCATTGAGTTATCCAATGTCTCTTGGGATTATACCCACCATTGGTCCCTATTTGCTGCCATCGGTTTTGCCAGCAGTGCGTAAAAAGTACCCAGGATTCAGGCTGCATATTATTGAAGAGCAGTCTAAGGTGCTGGTGCAAAAGGTTAAAAGTGGTGAACTGGATACGGCAATTCTGGCACTGCCTTTTAATATTGAGGGTTTACTGGCTTTTGAATTCTGGCAAGAAGATTTTTACTGGGTGGCTCATCGAGATGACGCACATCATATGCAAAAAGAAATTACCAGTGATGAGTTAAAGCAGGCCCGGTTAATGTTGTTGAAAGAGGGGCATTGCTTAAAAGATCATGCATTAGCTGCCTGTAAATTGCCATCAAGTGAAACCGATTCATCATTGGCGTCTACTAGCCTGAATACCCTGGTGCAAATGGTGGCAGGGCGAATGGGAACCACGTTGGTACCAGCAATGGCGCTTGGGCAATTGTTATCGGGAAATTCTGAATTAAAGGCGCTGCATTTAAATGAGCCAGGTCCCCATAGAAAAATAGCCTTTATTGCCAGGGCAAACTATCCTGGTGTTAAAAATATAGAGTTATTAATTGAATTGATGCGGGAACAACTGGGTGATAATGAAATAAGCTAAATGTTAAATTCTATTTAAATGATCGGCTGAAATTAAATTAAAATAATATGCACTTTGCTAGAGAGCTATATCAAGAGCGACAGTGAGAACAAGAATATGCATAATTGTCGCGGGACCCTGTGTATTGAATTTTAATCTAGAAAACCTATCCATAATGATTTTACTGGGTAGGATGTAAATATACCGTTTAAGAAGTAATCTTATACGCATAAAGACTGGGGTTAGAAGTGTTCCTGTTATAGCTAAAAGCTGAATTTCAAGCAGTAGTAAAAATAGATCCAGCCCAACTGTATTTATAAAAAGAGCAAGTTCAAACATTTCAGGATTGAGAATAATAAAGCTAACGAAAATTATGCTTATATATTTCCAGAAAGTTTTTTTTAAATTCACGGAGACCTCTCTTAATATAATGGACATGACAGTCAATAATTATTTGTGATTATATCAAATGACATATAAGAAAAAACAAAGAAAGCACCGATGCTTAAGGCATCGGTGCCAGTTAAATGATAAATGAATCTTAATTCATTGTTGAAGCAGGTGTTGTTAAGAGAGAGAAAAATCCACAAACATCATCTGCTGGGTCTGTACCAGGTCCCGGGGTATACATATTACCCCAGAAATTATTATTACCAATTACACCATCGTATTTGAAATCATTAGTTAAACCACAGTTGTTATGTCCTGGGTTTGCAATAGAGTCATTGTTAATAAGATTATTATGGTGAAAATTATTGAAGCTAGACATGCCTGCAACCATTTCGGTAGAAACAGTAACTCCGGTGCCAATATTGCCAACCGCTGTGTTGTAGCCAAACTCCACAACCTGGTCATAGCCCATAAAGTGGAAACCATCCTCTGCATTGTTTGTTGCGGTATTTCTATTTATGGTCAGTACGTCACCCATTAACATAAAACCATGGCTAAGGTTTTCTGAAGACTGGTTGTAACGTGCGATTTGATCAGTTACACCGAATCGACGATAAAAGAATCCACTCATATCGTTGCCAGTAGCAATATTATATTCAAATCTGTCATTGTTACTGTTCATGTCAATCCAGAAACCTGAGCCAAAGCCAAAAAAGGCCCCGGATGTTTGCAGGTTATTATGTGCTTCATTGTATTTAACTGTGCTGTTATCAAAATCTGAAAAATAGAAGCCACCCTCACCGTTGCCTTCAGCAATATTGTAATACACGGTAACATTGGTCTGGTTGATTAATGGTTCCGCTGGAGCACCACCAGCTAATGGTTCGTTGGGTATGGCTGCACCAATGGCAATAGTTGAGTTACCAAATTGAAATCCGCGTGCACCATTATTTATCGCTTTGTTTCCCATTACCTGTCCATAGCTACCTGTGCTAAACAGGCCACTGCTATCAACGCTCCCAGTAAGGGTAAAGCCTTTGCCTTTTTTACCAAAGTATACTCCATCAGAGGCAATATATACCGCATCATGCTGAGTATTGCTGGCTTTAATAATTGTACTATCCGTACCATGGGTGGAAGTGATTCTAATACCATTTTTGTTAATAGAAACATTTTCCGTATATTTACCAGGTCCAACATAAATTTTAGAGACAGAAGAAGTGCTATAGGGGGAAGTAGTGGAGGCTACCCTGTAAACCCCCTGATTTATTGTTAAACAGGGTCGTGTTTTTGAACCGCAGTTATACGTGTCTTTGCCCCATTTCTGCACGTAGACAGGATTAATTTTGGGTGCAATAAGCACTATGACAGGATCAATTAAAATGGGTTTGATTGTTAAGTCTGTTGTACGAATCGTGGTGAGATCAGCTGCATGTTGAGCCGGACTTAATAACAAACTTGCTAATGAAAGTGATGCAATGCTAATGATTCTTTTGTTCATTGTAATCTCCAGGGTTTAACCTTTAATGCTATTAGTGGATATATGAGTGCAATAGACTTCTACTGGCACACAATATGTTTTCAAAAACAGTAAGATGTAAAAATCCTCTTGTTAATGAGCGTGTCTGGAGTATATGGAGGTAAAGAAAGTTGATGTACAAATATGAAAATTTGTACATGAAGTTCCTTTTCATAAAAAAAGATTAATGAAATACTGCGTAAATAAATTAATCTAAATATCCATATCCATCGGACTGAATGAGACTTTAGCACTGGGTTTTTTTATTTTCAAGATAGCAAATCAAAGGTAAGGATTAATATGTTTAATCAATATTAAGTTGAAACGATTATAGTTTATAAAAAAACAGCAAAATCATTTGAATTAGAAAAGTAATAACGAGAGAGGTAAGGTGATGAAAAATATGGATTTTAATGGGTCTGTAATATAGTCGTCTGTGTTTGTGGGTGTGCTTCATGTAAAATAATCATAGAAACAAATTTTCTATTTTGTATCTTTTCTGATGATGGATTTGTTTGAATAACTACAGTGTTATACGGATTTATCCTACAGGATAATGATACAAAAATGCGTAATTTACAGGCGTAAATGTAATTAAAGAATAATAATTTACTACAGATAACAGGCCTAAAATGAAAATATAGCAGGGTTATATATAAAATATGATCACTTTTTTAATTATAAATAATGATAGTTTACGTCTGGTTTCGATGTGTGAATACGAGGCTGGTGTTTAAATTTTAATTAATATTTTATAAAGTTTCTGTAGTGTTTTTGAAGGTTTAAGGTGAAATTAATCAAGGTTTTTCATGTGTTTACTAGAAACATATTGCTAAGCGTTATTTAAAAAATGCCTGTATTTTTGACTTTATCCAGCTCTGTTTTTCTGGACCATTAATTTCAGGGATATTTGTTTTAACTACAGGGACATAGCTTCCATCATCGTCTTTGATGTGGTTAACCAACCATATATTAAGTAACTTATACAACTCATTTGCAATGTCCTCTCCAGCTTCATGTCTTTTTTTGTATGTGTCTATTTTTTCTCTAAATGCATCATGGGTTTTTATATGAATAGCAGAAGCATCATAATCTACATCTTCCATAAGTGATTCTTCAAATGCGAAGTGTGAAAGTGTGTAGTCAATTAAATTTAATAAAACCTCGTCGATAAGGTCCGACTCGTTTAAGTTTTGTGCATCACCTAATTGATTTATATAGTGAATAATTCGCTTATGTTGTCCATCAATAACATTAATACCGGTGGCGTAATCTTCTGTCCATTCAATATAGGCCATAACATTAATCCTGGAGAATGATATATTTTTTAACCAAAAAATTTCTTAACAGATCGCGTAAGCCATCCGTCACCCTGTGTCATATTTATTTCACCCATGTTAGCTTTAACGGTTTTGACATAGTCATTATCATCACTTCTAATATGGTTTATTAGCCAGGATTTAAGCATGGCTAACAATTCAAGGGTGATATTCTCACCCATTTTGAAGCGTTGCTGGAAATCGCCGACCCTTTTAACAAATAATTGATGCACTCGTTTGTGACCATTAATAAAGGAGTAGTTTGCATCCTCCATAAGGCTTTCCTCAAATGCAAAGTGAGACAGGGTGTAATCAACCAGTTCGCCAAGTATTTTATCTACCTGATCCCTTTCATTGCTATCGCTAATTTCAGCTAGCTTATTTATATAATCAACAATGCGGTGATGTTGGCTATCGATGACCTCTATTTCGGTATTAAGATCATCTGTCCATTCTATGTGTTGCATAATATTTCCCGGACTAGTTTTATTTCCTGACTAAAAGATTAGCAGAAATGTTAGTAATCACAGGTTGATTCATTAAATTATGGATTTTAATTGATATTCCTCAATATATAATTTTATTAAAAAAATGGAGAGCCTGGCTCTTGATTGAGCAAGGCATGTGCCAGAAAAAACCTAAAAATAACCGCTAGTCAAATAAAACAATTTTTCCTTTGCCATCTTTTTTAGCACGGTACATTGCGATATCGGCTTCCCTGATTGCGGCTTCAACCCCAATTTCTTCATGACCTAAGACGCTGATACCAAAGCTAGAGCCAACCAATAAATTCTTACAATCAAAAATAATGGGCTCATTCAGTAAAGCTTTGAGTTTTTGAGTTATAGAAATAGCCTCGTTCTTAGCTAAGGTGTTATCGCTGCCTAGTTGATTAAATAAAATGATAAATTCATCACCACCAACTCGACCGGCAATGTCATTGTTTCTAAGAATGGAGTTCATGCGATTTGAAACCTCAATGAGAACAGCATCACCTGCATTATGACCATGGATATCGTTTATGGGTTTGAAATTATCTAAATCAATTAATACCAATGCCCAGTAAAAATTATCCTTAACACTTTTCTCGATGAATTTTTCTATGCATTGAACGAGGAAACGCCTATTTGGCAAGCTTGTTAAGTGATCTTTATATGCCATATTTGTAAGTTGCTCTAATGCCTGATCACGAGATATGACGAACGGTTTGATAATCCATAAATAAATAACAGGGGAAGAAACTAGTGTGAGTAAAACGACATCTAGAACGGTTTGAGTATTTTGCCCCAGATTATGGGGTAATTGAGAGAAACAAATCATAATCACAAGCTCAACAAGGGAAATGACAAGTGTGATGCGAATAATTATCTGTTTCATACTTAGAGTTGGTATTTTTCAGTGGGTTATAATGTTAATGAATAGACGATATAGGTAGTATGGGATATAAAAGGCTGTTGGTCTACGATATAAGCTATATGATTTGAATACTTAGATTGAATTATATACGTTGAAATTACTGTATGTGACTAATATATAAATTGATTCGATGAATAGGGGTATGAGGTTAAATACAAAGATAAGATAAAACTTTAATAATTTTTTATTAGTAATTTTCTTTGTACATTAAAGGTGTGGAGAAAATCAATGACTTGTACCAGCAGAACGAGTAATTTTATTAAATACATTATATTTACCCGAAGGCTTTTTCATAGGTAAGCGCCTTATCTCTTTTAGTGATTCAGCATCATATACAATTACAGCACCATCTTTATCCCAGATGCTGAGCAGGGCATGTTTGCCGGTTTTGTCAAATTCAACGTGGGCAGCGGTTTTTCCAGGAGCAGGTCTTACTGTTTTAACAATTTCCAGAGTGCGTTTGTCTATGATATGCACTGCTTCTTTATTGGGACCAAAGAACACATCGACCCAGGCGTAATTTGAGTTTTCGTGGCTACGCATAAAAAATCCTGGGCCTGATGTTTTTATACGTTTAATGACTTTCCAGGTTTGCATGTCGATAATACTGACTGAACTGGATTTTAAGTTGGGTGTGGCGAGAATGGTTTTTCCTTTGTATTGCCAGGTAATACCTGAGCCCAGGTGGGGCATGCCGGGTAAGTCAATATTGTGAGTAGCCCGCCCAAGATCCAGATTGACAACCTGGCCCTGGCTGTCCCGTGAAGCACCAATAATGAGGTCGTAGGACTGGTTAAAAAAGAAATCATCCAGATAGTTGTCGACTTTTATTTTTCTTACTGGAAATGTCGCATTGCGATTGGCGTCACCTGAGTCCTCCCGATAATCGTGAACCCAGCCTGAGAAACCAGCCGGTGGATTATCTTCATATGATATTTCCCAAACCTGTTTAAGGTCTTTTAGAGCAGCGATAAATGAGTTTCTTGGTGCAGCATCATAAACAGCGCTGACCCTTGAGGTATTTCCCTGTTCGTCAGCTACTGGAATTATTTTTATTGGCGAGAGGTCATTGGCAGAGAAAACCACCAGGGTATGGGGTAAATAATTTCCCGCAATTACATAACGACCATCATTTGAAACCGCAATGTTTCGCATATTAATGCCGGCACGAATCTCCGCTACGACTTTCAAATGATATATGTCGTATTTTGTAATCCAGCCATCCCGTGAGCCAAAGTAAACGTAACGACCGTCGGGTGAGTATTTGGGTCCGCCATGTAATGAAAAACGGGTTGCAAATCGATGGATCGGTGAAAAGGTATCGCCATTTAGTAAAGTAGCATGATGGTCAGCCAGTTCAACCACGATAAATAAATTCATTGGGTCCGCATCCCAGACGGGATTGTTATCCAGCTTGAGAGTTTCTTTATTAATTATCTGGCTGGCTAGAATATTCTTCATATTCCATTCGGGAATTTGTTCGAGTGGTGTATAAATTAAATTGACCAGGGATTGAATTTCACCCTTGTTTAATCTGTCTTTAAAGGCGGGCATCTGGGTAGCAATGCGACCCTTTTGAATAACCTCAATGGCAGATTTTTTTCTCAGTCGTTTTAAGTTCCCGGGTAACAGTGCCGGACCCATGGCACCCAGCCGATTTACACCATGACAAATGGCGCAGTGTTCCTGAAATAATTTCAATGCATTTTCATTAGCTTGTGTTTGCAGGCTAATCATGCACAGAATAAAACAAGTGATGATGTTTTTTATATGGTTTGTCATTATTGATTTATAGAAATATTAATGTCTTTTAAACGACCATCATAAGGCCTGTTAGTGAGGCGTTGCTTTGTGTCAACGCCAATCTCACTATCATAAAGGTAACAGGCGGGGTCTTCATCCCAGGGGTCGCCGGTTAGCTGGTATGAACGGACGCGCGTATTACCACCACATATAGATAAATGTTTACACTCGGCACAGCGTCCCTTCAAAGGCCTGTTTTGCATTTTAAATCCGGCCATTAATGGGTCACTGGTATCCTGCCATATTTGTGAAAATGCACGTTCCTTTACATTGCCTAAATTATAATTCCACCAGAAGGTGTCAGGGTGAACATTGCCCAGGTTGTCAATGTTAGCAATGTTAACACCAGAGGCGTTTCCACCCCATTGTTCCAGGCGGGTTTTCATTTCCTGGTATTTTGCGGGAAAATATTGTTCAACCCAGTGCAACAGGTAAACACCATCCGCATCATTATTGCCGGTTACAAATTCTTTACGCTGATTATTTTTAACAGCATTAAAACTGCGGTTGAACAAAAGCGTCATGGCATCTCGAGTAATGTTGTGGTACACATCATCCTCCCGGTTTTTATTGCCCCGGCCAGCATAGTTTAAATGGGAAAGATAAAATTTATCGATATTGTATTGATCCATTAGCTGCAGAACCTGTGGGAGTTCATGGGCATTGTCCTGTGTGAGCGTAAAGCGCATGCCGACTTTAATGCCGTGCTCCTTGCAAAGTGTAATGCCTTTCATTGCTTCATCAAAAGCGCCATTACGTTTACGAAATTTGTCATGGGTTTCTTTTATGCCATCAATACTAATACCCACGTAATCATAGTTTACCCTGGCGATCTCTTTTATATTCTGTTCAGTTATTAAAGTGCCATTGGTCGACAGCCCTACATAAAATCCCATGTCTTTAGCGCGCTGTGAAATTTTAAAAATGTCGGCACGCATTAAGGGCTCGCCACCAGAAAGAATAAGCACGGGAACTTTAAACTGTTTTAAATCATCCATGGTGGTGAATACCTGTTGCGTGTCCAGCTCACCTGGAAAATCTTTATCAGTGGAAATGGAGTAGCAATGCTTGCAGGTTAAATTACAACGGCGAATTAGGTTCCAGATAACAACCGGGCCCGGTGGCTTACGTGCCGGACCGACTGGCTCGTTGCTGAGTAAATGTTTTATGAACTGGGTCATTCTGAACATGCGGTGCTCCTGTTAGCTGTTTTAGGGGCTGTTGTTTGAGAAATGCGTAGACCGGTTTTCTTAAGAATTTTTGTGCTGAATAAAATATTATGCCCCCTGTTGTCCTCCGCTAATAGTTCTTCAATAAGCCTGGTTTTCTGTAAGACTTCTTCACGGCTGTGTCCATGTACCATGGCAAATAAATTATAGGGCCATTCGGGCAAAAAGCGGGGGCGTTGATAACAGTGGCTTACAAAATCTAATTGACCAATTTGTTGCCCCAGTTGATCAACTTTTTCATCAGCTACATTCCATACCGTCATGCCATTGGCTTTAAAGCCTAATTTGTAATGATTGGGTATGATACCAATACGACGAATAATGCCCTTGTCCTGCATTATCTGCATGCGTTGCATAAGGTCTTTAACTTCTATATCTAATTGTTGTGCAACATCCTGGTAAGGGTGCGTGCATAAAGGTAAGCCGCGTTGAGTGGCCTGGATGATTTTACGGTCTATATGATCGATGTCTGTTTTAACCATGTCTGTTTTAACTGGGGGTGATTGTAAGTTTGCTGACATGATTATGTTTTAAACCTCAAGCTTCAGGCCAAGAAAATATTCTTTTAGTTTTGGCATATTGTAAACACGGTTTCCAGTTTGTTGTTGAATATTTTCTATTACCTGTTCTATCTGTGGTTCTGATTCTGTGGCAACTACAAACCACATGTTTAATTCATGATCCCGTGCGTAGTTGTGTGCAACTTCTTCAAAACTGTTGATTATTTCTGCGGTCTCATAAAATTCTTTAGCATCGACTTTCATGGCCGCCAGGGTTAATCCGCCGCCCATTTTTTCTGCATGATATAACGGCCCAAAGCGGCTGATAAATTCCGCATCCTGCATCAATTGAATTCGTGCAATTAAAGTTTCCGCATCAATTTGAAGTTGTTCGGATAAAACTTGCCATGGGTTTTCAGCAATGGGGAAGCCACCCTGCAAATGATTAATTATTTTTTTATCAGTAGTGGTTAATTGCATCAGGCTGACTCTTTAATCGATTTTTCATTTATGTAAATGGCACCCCGTTGTTTAAAGCAGCGTTTACTGAATAGTACGGAGTATTTGATATGCTCGACATTGCAGCTGTTAATCATTAACTGAAGATTATTTATAACATCGTCCCTGTCCTGTCCATGAATCATGCAAAATAAGTTATAAGGCCAGTCGGGTAGATGGCGGGGGCGACGATAACTTAAGGTGACGAAATCGAACTGGCCAAAACACGCCCCCAGTTCATCGACCTGATCGTCGGCTATATCCCATACCACCATGGCATTCGCGGTATAGCCCAGTTTTCGATGGCGGACAACAATCCCCATGCGTTTTATGTCGCCCTGTTGCTGCATTGTTGCAATATGATCAATTACTTCCTGTTCGGTGCTATTAATTTGCCGGGCGATTTCAGCATATGGGTGTGAAACCAGGGGCAGGCCATCCTGTAATGCAGCAATAAGTAAGCGTTGATTAATCATTTATTTTTTACCCTCAACTAACTGTAAAGGGAAGCCAAGATCAATATGATAATCTTTTTCCATTGGCAGGCTTAAAATAACGATGCCGGTTTTTTGCTCCATGTCTTTTAATGTTCTGTTTAGTTGTTCTTTGTTTTCCGCGGTGACTACAAACCACAGATTAAAATGATGTTCGCGTTCGTAATTATGGTTTACTGCAGGGTAGGCGCTAATTATATCGGCAATATCAATCAGGCGATGCTCAGGTACCGCCATCGCTGCCAGGGTACTAACGCCTATTCGATTAGGTTTAAATACGGCACCAATGCGGCTGATAACCTGAGAGGATTTCAACTCTTTTAATAGCGTCAACAACTGCTGCTCACACATACCTAGCTGTCTGGCCATATCCGCATAGGGCGTGCTGGATAATGGAAAATTATGTTGAAACTGATTGAACATTTTTTCAATGCTTTCAATCTCAGCATGATGATCTATGTGAGCTTGATCTTGTTGTCGTTTTGCAGGTTCAATCGCCATGTTTCGGATCCATTTAGACTGTTAATCAAACTTTATGATTTTGCGATATGAGCTGCCTTGACTTAGGGCAAGTTAGTGACAGGCATTACCAGGCGATGATTATTGGGGAAAATTGAGAATAGCCTGTGTAGGGTAGGCAATAGAACATTCATCTATGGATGATTTTACCAGGGCTTTTTTAAGGGCTGCGTCTGCATTTAGCCACTCTTTTCTTAAGTCATCCGCTATACCGGCTTCTTTAATCGAATCAGAAAGTAACTGGGCGCGTACTTCAAATAGCTCATCAGTAATGAGCATATGTTGATGGGCTGATTTAGGGCTTTTGCCACCATAGCATCTTGGGCCGCCCATTAGCTGCACCATAAAATCGGTTTGCTGGTCTTCAAGTAGTTGCTGGGGTTTATCGGTAAAGAACTTTCTTAACCAGCTGTGGGCATAGGCCTTGTCATAGAAAATTTTATGTACTTTGATTAAGGTATCCTTCCCTCCAAGGCGGTCATATAGTGTTTTATCTATGGCCATAATTAAGATACCGACTATTCTGCATATCTTATATATAGCCTAATTATTAAAGAAGAATAGGTAGTGTCGACGAGAGGCCATTATTTAACTACAAACCAATTTTATGTGCACGATTGGTAAAAAATATTCCGCTGGGTTTATCTACCTGAATACTGTTAATGACTTTAAAGCTTGCGGTGTCGACGATATCAACCCGGTCTTCATCGCGAACGGACATCCACACCTGCTCACCCCGTGGGCTGAACTCCATGTGCAAAACGGCTTTGCCGGGTTTAAGGGTTTTGATGATTTCAAGTGATTCAGTATCAATGACCTGCAGGGTGTCATTTCTGGGGTGGGCAAAGTTGACCCACATTTGTTTATGGTCAGGGCTGCTCATAACGAAAATGGGTTGGCCATGAACAGCAATCGATTTAATTTTGTTCCATTTTTCGTCCATTACCAGCACTTCATGCTGACCAACGGCGGGTACCAGGGTTTTGTCACCGGCGATGGCCCAGCCTTCCAGGTGGGGCATTTTATAAACCGGCAGCTTTTCCTTGCCACGACCATAATGGTTCATGATGCGTTGCACGCCTTTTTCAGGGTGCCATAAATCAAGCATGGCCATGCCATCCTCCCCGAACAGTCCGGCAATATAATATCGGCCCTCGGGTGAAATTAAACCATCATATGGAAGGGAGCCGATGTTTTTAAATTTTTGAATGAGCGGGTGCTTCGGTTGTTTCATATCCGCCAGCCAGATTTCACCCGCATCGTATAGTGAGAATACAAATTTTTGCCCCGGTGCATCGACCAGGCCCACGGTTTTAGACTGTTTCCCATTTGCATAAATAGCGGGAATATCCGCAACCAGTTCTAATGTTGCTGCATCAAATATTTTTACACCGCCGGGTTTGTAATTAGAAACCGCAATGAGTTTACCATTTTGGGATATGGCTCCACCAATGCTGTTACCCGATTGCATAATACGTTTTACAATTTTCTGTTCTAATAAATCGACTTTGGTCAGGCCACCATCACGACCAAAAATATAACCGTAACGTGCATCCCGTGAATACACTATGGATGCGTGGGAAAGATCTCCCAGGCCATTAATTTTACCGAGAAGCTGGTTATTGCTGTTTTCAACAATACTAACCCTACCAGCGGCGCGTTCTATAACTAGCCCTAAATCACCCGTGCCACGAAGTGCCTGAGTGCTACAGGCGCTTAATAAAATACTAAGTAATAAAATTACAGAATAGGTTTTCATAACTCGCTTTCTTTTAAGTGTACCTGTCTTAATAATTTAATTATCCACAGGGTATCCTGCTTCGATAACAGGCTCTGCCAGGGTGGCATGGGAGTGCCTGGTCGACCATGTTGAATGGTCAGAAATAAAAACTCATCCGATTTACTTTTTAATGCCTGGGGTAAAAGTGCCGGGCCCAGGCCGCCATTTAATGTCATGCCATGGCATGAGCCACAATCGTGCTTAAGCAAATGTTGCAGTTCTTTTTTTCGTTCCGGGGATACCTCAGCATAACCGGGTAGAGGCCCTGAAAAAAAGATAAACAGCAAACTAACCTTTAATATGTTGTTGATATTCATTTTCTAATTGCTTCCCTTCCAGTTGTTCTGCGGGAGTAAACCAGTCGAGTTCGTTTGCAAAGTTTACCACTTCACCAATAATAATTAAGGCGGGGGCCTGAATAGCCATGTCCTTAATTGCCTGTGGTAAATTATTTATTGTTGAAATACAGCGCCGTTGTGAGCGAGTCGTGCCGTTTTCAATGGCGGCAGCGGGTGTGTCTGAGGGTAAACCCGCTTTGATAAGTTCTTCGCGTATTTGAGATAAATTAGCCAGTCCCATATAAAAAACCAGGGTTGTTTGAGAATCCGCAAGACTGGCCCAGTTTAATTCTAAGGGTTGATCGGCTTTACAATGCCCGGTAACCAGGCGCACACTTCGGGCAATGCCGCGATGGGTTAATGGAATACCCCCATAGGCGCTGCAAGCAGAAGCGGCGGTAATGCCGGGGATATATTCGAAGGCCACATTGTGCTTTACAAGGTATAGTGCCTCTTCACTACCACGCCCAAAAACAAAAGGGTCACCTCCTTTAAGTCTGACAATATGCCTGTTTTTCCTGGCTAATTTACACAGTAGTTCGTTAATGGCATCCTGCCCCATGTGATGCTGTCCCGTCGCTTTACCCACATAAATAAGTTGTGTGCCCGTGGGTATTAAATCCAGAATATCCTGGGATACAAGTCGGTCATAAACTATGACATCTGCTGTTTGTATTAAACGCAGTGCTTTTACGGTTAATAAATCCGGGTCGCCTGGTCCGGCACCAACCAGGGAAACAAAAGCATGATTATTTAACATGTACAACTCCTGTCATTTCGGGGTGTGGGCCACAGCGGTAAGGGAAGCTACCCGTTTTAGTGAATTTTCTTTCGTAAAATTCATCGGGGAAAAAATATTCAGGCTCTGGTTCGCCAAGTTTTTCAAACCAGACACTATGGTATTGACGTTTTTCTTTATTGGTCCAGCGAATAGTTGTGCCGGCTTTAATCGTTATTTCCTGGGGTATGAATTTAAATTTTTTAATTTCTACATGGGCGCCAGTGTCTGAGTTAGCCGACATGGCAAAATAAATCGGGAAGACAAAAATAAATATCGGAATAATTATAAATTGTAATAATAATAATCGTATGCTCATGATGTCTCCTGTTTTAAATATGTGCAGGATGATTCCTGCACAATTACATTAAGGATTGATTTTAGTGATTATTTCTTAACCGCATTAACTTCAGCCGTGGCATTATCAAACCCCAGTTTATAGCCCAGGGATACATGGTGATAGCGTGCGTTAGTATAATCATCGTGTATCGCGAAACCAAAGTTATAAACTGATTTTGTATCCAGTTTAAGGTCTCCTGGCTTATCAGAGTTTAGAGGGCGACTGATTTCAACTGTCCAGGTACCATTGTTTAAGGTGCCCGTTGTGATGATGTCTATGCCGTCGTGGGGGACGCGTTCTTTTAAAATGTGTCCGTTTTCTGAAGTTTTTTCTCCCCCTTTGTAGCGCATTATATCCATAAAGTGACTGGCATCTAATTCAGCAGTGATTTCTGCCTCATCTTTTAATTTATCCCAGCCACCCAGGGCGCCTTTGCGATCTTTCAGGTTGATTTTGCTGCGACTTTCAGCGATATACTTTGTGACGCCATCTTTTGCATGCTTTAACGATGTGCCACTAATAGCGGTTTGCTCCGGTGCATATGGCATGCTTCGTAGATCAGCGTGACAGGTGCCCCAGCATCCAGCACGATCCGCGTATTCAACCTCATCAGTGGCCAGCATAATGGCCAGCTTTATCTTGTTGGCCGGATCCATTTTACCGCCTTCTATAAAGGGTGCAGGTGTATGCTCACTGTCTTTCCATTGAAAGCGCATGTGGAGATTACTGGCATCATATGAGGCCTGTACGCTTACGGGAAAGCTGCCTCGTTTACCGGGGATAAGGGTGGGTTCCATGTTGCCCCTTTTCTTACCTACCTTCATGTCTTTTTCGCCATTAACAATTTTATTTCCAATATCGACTAATTCTTCTTCATGGCAATCAAAGCAACGGTCACCTGAATTGAATGCACGTTTACCACCATGCTGACGTCCAAGGGTCCATTCCATAGAAGACTGGCCGGGGTAGAAAAGGATGATTGTTCTTGCCGCAACACCGCTCCAGTTAATGGCGCTAGTGCTAGCTATGGTAGTTGATTTTTCAGTTTTGCTAGCAGCATCAACCGGAGCGGTCGGGCTTTCCTCCTTGGTGACAACGGGAACAGGTTTAATTTCAGCTGCACTTGTTTCAGGAGCAGTGGTGGTTTTTTTGGTGTCTTTATTTTCCTCAAAAGCCAGCCACTGTTGAGCAATAGGGCGAATGATAGAAGGGTCGGGTTTTTCGAGTGCATCAATTTCTTCATCGCTTAACTGATCATGTACTTTTTTGTGGGCAATGCCTTTATGGCAATCAATGCAGGTGTTACCCGCTTTCATTGCATTTAAATGTTGTTTACGCGCACGACTTTTTTGGTTTTGTGGATTCATTGTTGAGTAATCATGACAGTTACGACATTCCCGAGAATCGGTTTGTTTCATGGTTCTCCAGACATTTTTTGCAAGTTTCAGTCGCTTTGTATCAAACTTTTCAGGTGTGTCTATAGACCCCAGCACCTTATGGTAAACCTCATTGCTAGCCTGTATTTTCCTGACAACCTTATGCACCCAGGGGTCTGGAACGTGACAATCTGAGCAGG
>Ga0316207_10002204_pt1 | contig 20785 bp, 13 predicted proteins | sample 6weekpyrite_MG_FD_204943 | JGI IMG/M metagenome (GOLD analysis project Ga0316207, IMG submission 204943) | Microbial mat bacterial communities from mineral coupon in-situ incubated in ocean water Damariscotta River, Maine, United States -... | ecosystem: Environmental > Aquatic > Marine >...
ACCAAGCAAATAGCTGTCAAGTAAAGTACGTAAATGGTATCGTGCTTCATTATATGATTATCTTGCATTTTCTACCCCTCGTAGATGAATGTTTTATTTTAACGTGAATGCCTGAAGCTACAGGACGGTAAAAACATACCAAATTACTTATGTATTTTGCAAGGTATTTTTTATAAGGATAATAGGTTTATTTTATTACAAAACATGTGGTTACTCCTTGGCAAATTGCTATTCATTTTAATTTATTTAATTTTTTCAAATGTTTATGCGGCAGAGACAATTAGGGTGGCAACGGCTAGTAATTTTTTATCACCATTAAAAAAACTAAAAAATCTGTATGAATCTGAGTCTGAGCATGTTTTGAAAATAAGCAGTGGCTCGACGTCAAAACTTTATGCACAAATAATAAACGGTGCCCCATACGATATTTTTTTATCGGCAGACCAATCCACTGTCAGAAAATTAATTAAAAATGGCGAAGCAATAGCAAATACTGAGTTTGTCTATGCAATAGGTAAATTAGTTCTTTGGAGCGCAATGAAGGAGCGTACTGCGCTATTGTTGCAAAATGATTTTCAAAACCTACAATTTAAACATTTAGCAATTGCTAATCCGAAACTCGCACCTTATGGCCGAGCAGCAATAGAAGTGATAAAAAATTTAAAACTGAATGATAAACTGCATTCACGTCTGGTTTATGGTGAAAATATTGGTCAAACATTTCAGTTTGTTTATAGTGGCAACGCTAAGTTAGGTTTAGTGGCGTTATCTCAAATAATGCAATTAAAAGAAGTAGGCCCCTATTGGGAAGTTCCTTTACACTTATATCAACCGTTAAAACAATCAGCGGTATTATTAAATCGAGCAAATGGTAATATTGCCGCGAAATCGTTTATGCGTTTTTTAGAAAGTTCTAAGGTACAACAAGAACTATCCAGTAAATATGGTTATCTTTCTGCAACTATGTCTACAACATTAGAGAGATAATGTCTTTGATTTGGTCTGCTATTGAATTAACTCTGAAGTTGGCAAGTCTGACAACAATCATCCTCCTTTCGTTAGGCATTCCCTTGAGTTGGTGGTTAAGTAATACGAGAAACTATTTTAAACCAATTGTTGAAGCAATTGTGGCAATTCCTCTTGTGCTGCCACCAACCGTGTTAGGTTTTTATTTACTTATACTATTAGGTAATAATGGCTTGTTGGGACAGTTTTCAATATATTTTACCGGTCAAAGCCTAGCATTTACTTTCACAGGGCTTCTTATCGCTTCTGTTTTATATTCTCTTCCGTTCGTTGTCCAACCCTTGCAAGCAGCTTTTGATCAGTTAGATAAGCGCAACATAGAAGCTGCCTACGTGCTTGGTGCTTATCCTTTACGTGTTTTTTTTAGTGTTGTTGTTCCACAAGCCAAACGAGGATTTCTAACTGCAATTATTTTAGGTTTTTCCCACACGGTAGGGGAGTTTGGTGTGGTACTCATGGTCGGTGGGAATATTCCAGGTGAGACACAGGTGGTTTCAATTGCAATTTATGAGCTGGTGGAATCTTTAGAATATGAAAAAGCACATTATCTTGCAGCGGGATTATTACTATTTTCTTTTACTGTATTAATGTTTGTTTACGGTTTCAATGCCAGACATAGGTTAAAGCACTAAGATGTTTTCTGCGAAAATAAAATTTCAACGTAAGAAGTTTATACTCGATGCAGAAATTGAACTGGATGCAGGGTGTATTACTGCTTTGGTTGGTCCGTCCGGTAGCGGAAAAACAAGTTTTATGCGGCTTATAGCTGGCCTGGAAAAGCCAAAATCAGGTTTAATTTGTTCGGGCAATCGATTGTTATTCTCTGGTGAGAAAGGGATTTGTATTCCACCACAGAAGCGAAAAGTTGGTTTGATGTTTCAGGACTATGCCTTATTTAATCATATCAATATTGCTGATAACATTGCTTATGGCATTCAAAAACCTAACCGTGAAAGGATTGTTAATTTATGGTTGCAGCGTATTAATTTAATGCACCGTGCAAAAGATTTTCCAGAGATGTTGTCAGGGGGAGAAAAACAGAGAGTGGCATTGGCACGTGCGTTGGCTTGTGAGCCGGAAGTACTACTACTGGATGAGCCTTTTTCTGCATTAGATACCTTATTAAGACATGAGCTACGGCGTCAAATTCAAACACTGATTAAAGATAGTGGTATTCCTGTATTAATTGCTACGCACGATTTGGAAGAAGCTCGATTGATAGCTGATCAAATTTGCATAATGGTGAAAGGTCAGACTTTACGCAAAGGTGAAGTGAGTGAGGTATTTCGAAATCCAGGTAGTATTGCTGCGGCGAGAGCGCTTGGCTGGCAAAATATACTTCCTGTGACTGACACTAAGGGAGATGCTGTATCTGGACCTTGGGGGAAGTTAAAACTTTCTTACACACCGAGAAAGGATGTACTTGCGATTGGGGTTGCCCCTGCAAATATTAAATTTCAACAGCACCAAAATGAAGATACTGACATAACTGCTGAAATCATGCATGTTGTAGCGCTCGATGATTATCAAATACTTGAACTTAAGCTTAAAGACAATACCAATTTAGTATTTAAGCAAAAGGATCTTTTGCAGAAAATGACTGTAAATCAGTCTATTAACATTGGATTTGATAGCCGGAAAATTAAAATATTCTACGAATAACCGGTTACTCGGTGAATCTCACACATCCCAAAACCCCATTTAAGTTTTTAAATTTATCTACCGATATAAAGCAAAACTAGTTGTTTTTAATTAGATTTTAGCCATTAAATCCTTGAGGTTTTGTGGGTAAAAAAACGGGATGCACATTGAGAAATTATATTTTTCCTATATTAATCAGTGGGATGGCGATTGCTACACAATTTTTTGTGGAGCATGAGCTACTTGCGCCCGTTTCTATTGCTTTGGTGAGTTGTTTGTGGTTTGTGCTCTTGAAAAAGTCGCAAAAAGCTAATCCTGGAAAAGTAATGCTTACCTCAGATTTTAAGCGAGGAGATGCGGGAACGGATAATGAGTTGCAAAAAGTAACGGATGGTATGAACGAATTTGTCACACTGTTTAGAGAAGAAGTTACAGTACTTGATGGGGACTTAACGAGAACTCGCAATTTGATTTCCGAATCGGTCGCCGAATTACAAAATAGCTTTACCGGTTTAAATGATCAAGCAAGCTTACAATTAAGCATGGTTTTGCAAATTATTGATAAAACAACCGATGTTGATAAAGAAGAGCAAACTAACGAAAAGAAAAAAATGAGCTTTAGCGAATTTGCTAATGAAACAAATGGATTGCTTAATTATTTTATAGAACAGACCATTGATACCAGTAAGGATAGTATGAAAGTTATGCATGGTATCGATGACATTGCTGTACAGATGGGCTATGTGGATAATTTGCTAGGTGATGTAAAAGCGATTGCAGATAAAACGAATTTATTGGCGCTTAATGCTGCAATAGAGGCTGCTAGAGCGGGTGAAGCTGGTCGAGGGTTTGCCGTTGTTGCTGATGAAGTGAGAAATTTGTCTCGCACTTCAAATGATTTTAGTGAAAAAATATCTGAAGTGATGTCGGGTGCTGTTGATAAAATACACAATGCGCAAAAAACAATTGAGCACATGGCATCTCGCGATATGATGTTTGCAATTACTTCAAAGCAGAAAGTTGATGCAACTTTTGATGAAATGGACTCAATTAATGATTTTGTTGGTGAAACGCTGAATCAGGTATCGAATTCAACAAGCGAAATTACCGAGCAAGTGAATGTCGCTATTCGAGCACTGCAATTTGAGGATATTGTGCGTCAACTGGTTGAGCAGGTTCAGCGTCGCATGAATGGTTTGTCCAATGTTGCCGATAAAATGGATCAATTAATTAAAGAAAATGTATCGATGGAAGAATTTCAGTGTGTAATGGGCGAAATTTACGCTGAGTTGGGTGAGTTAAAGAGTACAACTAATGATAGTGATGATAAATCAGTTATGCAGGCCTCTATGGATGCAGGAGATGTAGAGTTATTTTAGTGTATGTAGTTTATTTGTTTCATTTGCAGGATTAGTCAGGAAATTTGAAAGTTATGGAAATTTTTGGCTGAGTTTATAAATAAAGGAGTATGTAAATGCCGGTTAGTAGCACAAACACAGACGATGGTAATAAAGTTAGCATCATTGTGAAAGGACGATTTGATTTTAATGATCATACTGAATTTCGGGAATCATATCAGGGATATAAAAGCAACGCAGCTTATACCCTTGATATGAACGACGCGGAATATATGGATAGTTCAGCATTAGGTATGTTGTTGTTATTACGTGAACATGCAGGTGGCGATAATGCGAAAATCGATGTTATTGGTTGCAAGCCTGAGATCAAAAAAATACTTGCAATTGCGAATTTTCAAAAATTATTTGATATTGAATAATATTTAAAGCCCATGAAGATACTCGTTGTAGATGATGAAGACTTAAATGCATTTTTTCTAAAAAAAATGCTGGAAAAAGATGAGCACGAAGTATCTGTTGCAAATGATGGCGAGCAAGCAATAGCAAAAGTTGCTGAAAACATTCCGGATCTTATCCTTATGGATATTATGATGCCGAAAATGGATGGTTATGAAGCAACTAAGATAATAAAAGATAAATATGAAGGGAAATTCCTTCCAATAATATTTGTATCTGCATTAAGTGCGAATGAGGCACTAATTAATTGCTTGGAGCATGGTGGTGATGATTATATTAGTAAACCTATAGATAGGGAGATTTTAACAGCAAAGATAGTTGCGATGGAACGTACCATACGTCTTCATCAAATTAATGAAAATCAAAATAAAATATTAAAAAAACAACAAGCTCAATTGGATCAAGAAAAAAATCTTGCAGAGCAAATTTTTAGCAATCTTTTGCATAAAATTGATTACGATCCAGAATTTCTTCGGTTTTATCATAAACCCGCTGATACATTTAACGGCGATGTGTTATTGGCGGTTAAAAGCCCGCGTGGTGGTGTGAATATTTTACTCGGTGATTTTACTGGGCATGGATTGGTAGCTGCAATATGCGCTTTACCGGTTGTTGAAATTTTTCATGCAATGTCCATTAAAGGCTATTCAATTCGAGATATCCTTTTAGAAATTAATCAAAAAATATGTAAGTTGTTGCCAAAAGGGCGATTTTTCGCGACGAATGTGATGCATATTAATCGAAGCGATGGTTATTTTGAGATCGTGAATGCCGGGATGCCCGATGTATTACTTTATAATGAAAAAAAAGGAATTCAAAAACGCTTTCTTTCACAGAATATTCCATTGGGAATTATGGATAATAGTGGCTTTAACATTAGTTCTGAAATTCATGAGTATGAAGCTGATGATCACCTATTTGCATACTCTGATGGTTTACTTGAAGCAGAAGATATAGATTCCATAAATTTTTACGGTCAAACACGTCTTGAACAATTAATTGAGGATAATCTAGGTTCGGCCAATATGGTTGAAAGCGTGAAAACTGACTTAGAATTATTCGCAGGCCAACAAGATTATAGCGATGACGTTAGTTTGTTGGAAATTGTATGTAGTGCTCCGCAGCCGAAAATAAGTGCAACACCATCAAAAGAAAACTGTATCAATGGAAATTGGGAGTTTTCTCTGCGTCTAGATCATCTTAATCTAAAAAAAGAAGACTCGTTGCCAATAATTATATCCATGCTTATGGATATTGATAAAAAAAATATGAATCGTGAAGTGTTGTTATTGTTGGTTACTGAAATGTTTAATAATGCCTTGGAGCATGGGCTTTTGAAGTTAGATAGTGCCAAAAAAGACACAGCAGAAGGTTTTGCGAAATATTATGAGGATAAAAACACACGCCTTCAAGCTTTAAATGATGGTTACATCAATTTAAAATTTAGCCAAATCGAGTCTGAAAACGGAGGAAAACTTTTCGTTTCTGTAGAAGATTCAGGAGAAGGTTTTGACGCTAGTTCAATAATGAGTGAAGCAACAAAAATAGGTTCGAGTGCAGTACATGGACTGAATCTGATAAAATCATTTAGTAGCGAGATCGATTTTAACGAAAAAGGTAATGAGATTCGAGTTACATTTCAGTGTTAGGCCTATTTATTTGCTTCCTATAGTACCCATTTGACATAACAAGCCTTGTTTCCTATCAGCGAATCCTATAACCTGAGACTTTATTTTAGTTGTCTAAAGTGAGTCCAAATGCCAACGCTTTACCCTGATATTAAAACTAACTTGCAACACAGTGTATCTGTTGATGATACCCATGTTTTACATGTTGAAGAATGTGGTGATCCGGATGGAATACCTGTTTTATTTCTCCATGGCGGTCCGGGTGCTGGAATTGAAGCTTATCATCGCCGATTTTTTGATCCGGAAAAGTATCGAATGATTTTGTTTGACCAGCGTGGGAGCGGAAAATCTACACCTCATGCTTGCCTAACAAATAATACTACCCAAGATCTTGTTGCAGATATTGAATTGATACGACGACAACTGGATGTTGATCAATGGATTGTGTTTGGTGGCTCCTGGGGATCAACTTTATCATTGGTTTATGCAGAAACACATCCCGACCAAGTTAAAGCGTTGGTATTACGGGGTATATTTTTGTGTCGAGAAAAAGAAATACAATGGTTTTACCAATCCGGTGCAAGTTATGTTTATCCTGATTATTGGCAGGATTTTATTGCGCCGGTGCCTGTTAATGAGCGTGATGATATTGTCAATGCCTATTATAAAATCCTAACTGGCAAGAATGATATAGCGCGTATGTCTGCCGCCAAGGCTTGGTCACTTTGGGAGGGGCGCACAGCCAGCATTGCAGCACGTAAAGAAGTGATTAACCACTTTAGTCAAGCGCATACCGCGCTTTCAGTTGCTTTGATTGAATGCCACTATTTTGTGAATAATTCATTTCTAGAACCCAATCAAATTCTTGATAACCTTGATCGTATTCGTCATATTCCTGCGTATATCGTGCAGGGGCGATACGATATGATTTGTCCAATGCAAAGTGCATGGGAGTTACATCAAGCTTGGCCTGAGGCTAAGTTTAATTTAATTAGTGATGCCGGTCATGCTGCGTCTGAGCCAGGAATTATTTCTGCATTGGTAGGAATAATGGATGAGTTAGCAAGACAAGACGTTTAATTACTCAGAGTGTTCTTCATTTGCGCGATTGCGGCGTCAAAAGTGCTCATTCACGATGAACAGGACGTTCGAGTGTCGCGGTTACAAGGATGTAATAGAGCGACCGTGTGTGAACTCGACAACTGCTCCTGCGTTGTTCTACCTACGCCCATCCATGGGCTAGTGCGCGCTTTTTTCTTGCACTCACACAAATGAAGAACACTCTGAGCAATTAAATTAATTTGCATTTGGGTCACTTTGATTTCTTTAATGGCTAGTGTCCGTCATACATGTTTTCAATTTCACTTTCAAAATGTTTTAAAATAACTTGCCGGCGAATTTTTAACGATGGTGTGAGTAGGTGATTTTCATCTGTCCATAGTTCAGTGCTTAGTGTGACTTGTCTTATTTGAGCGTAGCCTGGAAAATTATCAAGACATCCGCAAACTTTATTCAATACTTTGGATTTCACACGGCTATCTTGGAGGCTTTCGGCTTGTTTGGGATCGAGTGAGAAACTTTTTGCTAGTTTTTTCCATTGATCGGGATCTAGAGTCACAATAGCGGTTAAGAAAGGTTTAGCTTCACCAATAACAATGGCTTGTTCAAATAATGGATCCAAGCAAATCGCAATTTCCATATCTACAGGAGGAACCTTTTCGCCGTTGGATAATACCAATATTTCCTTTAAACGCCCGGTAATATAAATGTACTTATTTTCAATTCTGGCCAAATCACCTGTTTTTAGCCATCCATCTTCAGTAAACATTTCTTGGCTTGCTTGTTTGTTTTTCCAATATCCCAACATGACATTGTCACTTTTTGTTTGAAGTTCCATTTTGTCGTCAACTCGAACTTCAATGCCGGGAAGGGGAAACCCAATACTTGAAGGAATGTTATTCTCAAGTGTATTGACACTTATGACAGGGCTTGTTTCTGTTAGCCCATAACCTTGTAGGATAGGTAAACCAAATGAAATGAATAAATGCGCTATGGTATCTGGCAGTGGTGCGCCTCCACTAATGGCGAAACGTAAACGCCCACCAAGTTTATCTAATAATTTCTGTGCGACAATTTTATTGAGTATAGGCCACAAAAGTAATTGCCAGGAATGATTGCCTCTGCCTTGCATGTGCTCAAATCTTTCCCAACCAATGCTTTCGGTAAGTTGAAAAAGTTTACGTGCGATAGGTGATTTTGATTCCAGTTGAATTTGAATTTTGCCATACACACGTTCAAAAATTCTCGGTACAGATATTAATACAGTTGGTTTGATTGTTAATAAATCTTCTGCGAGTTGTGGTACAGATCGACTAAAAGCCACTGTTGCACCACACATAACCGGAATATAATATCCTACGGTTCGTTCTAAAGTGTGTGACAGGGGTAGAAAGGATAGAAACAAATCTTCCCGGTAAATTGTTACTGCATGAATACCGGCATTTGCATTACTGAGAATATTCCAGTGGCTAAGCATAACGCCTTTGGGTCGGCCTGTAGTACCTGATGTGTAAACAATCGTTGCAAGCTTATTTGAATCAAAGTTTTTATAGGCCTCGTCTAAGGTTTGATTGTCATGTTGAGTTAGCCAATCATTGTAATATTTGCATTGCAAATTACCTTCTAGTTCGTTCATATTTTTCAAGCAAATGACTTCAGGTTGTGCAACTAAATCTTTGCTTGCAGTTTTTAAGGTGTTCCATTGTTCCTGGTTTTCAATAAGCATGAGTTGTATTTCTGCTTCATTGATAATATGAGCCACATTGTCAGGTCGATCATTTGGGTAGAGTGGAACACTAATGATTCCCTGCGCCATACAGGCTTGTTCGATAAATATCCACTCTGGACAATTGCGCAACATTAAGCCAACGCTTTGTCCTTTTTTTAATCCAGTGCCCTGTAAAGCTGAGCGGTAGCGATTTATTTGTTCGAGCGATTGCAGCCAACTATATTCTTGCCAGCTATTAGATGAGTGATCAAAATATCGATAAGCAACGCTATTTGGGTTTCGACTAGCGCGAATTTGGAACAATCCATGGAGAGTTTTTGCCTCGTTGATGCTTATATAATCTGTGTTACTGTGTTCCATTTCATTGCTTCCTTATTAGGCAAGGCAAATAGGTTTTTTACTGCACTTAATCTCATATATACAGCATAAAAGCGTTAAATTTCAAATTATTATGTTTTGCTACAATATGCCTTTTTTTATATGGATATATTTTGTTATTTGATAGTCGAATCTTTAAATATGGCGCTATATGGGCTGCAAATCCGAAGCTGGTAAATTACGGTTTATTTTTACAAGAAAAACAAGGGCTTATTTACTGCTTATTTCTATAAAGTATTGATTTATTTGGACGATATCACTATCAGTTACCTTAATTGGTAGCATTAATTCGTGTTAAAATGGATAACTTGGAAATCAATGAGCAATCAATCTCGCTCTTTTTTAAAATTACAAGAAGATAACTCGAGGAAGGTCGTAGATTTTATGTCTGAACATGCAGTTCGGCAAATTGAACTTAAGCAAATCTGTTTCATTGATGACAGTAAAACTTCAGCGTATGTGACGAAAAAATTATTGAAGCAGCAAGGCTTTGCTGTTGATCATTTCCCCGATGCGGAATCTGCTTTAGAAGCACTCATGGAAAATGAATATGATTTAGTCATTACCGATTTAATGATATCTGCAGATGGTGGTGTAAACGGCGATGATTTGATTCGTTTAATTCGACACAGTGGTCACCCTACTAAATCAATTATTCCCATCATGGTTGTCACTGGCGCGAATGATAGTGCCATCTTTGATGACTTGATAACAGCTGGTGCAAATAAAGTATTGTCTAAACCCTTAGACGGGGAATCGTTGCAAGAAGCGATTAATGCCTTAATACCCAAGATGGTGCATTTTGGTCCAGCTGATCACTTGTCAATTGCTGAAGAAGCTGTTTCAGAAGCGCCCTTAGAAGATTTAGAAGTTAAGGAAGCAAGCGATTCGGAGTTAATGGATCTCGATCTTGAGGTTCAATATGACGATATCATTACTGATTCTATTTTGCCCGATCTTGATATTCCCCAACGAAACTTTGAAACTGGAAAAGAATCCAATCAAAAATCAAAAAGCACAAAAAAATCATATGTTAGTAAAAATAAAAAGCGTGATAACAAATCGTCTAAAGCCCTGGCTACTAAGCCAAAATTAGAGTCTAAGCCTAAAGTTGAATCAGAGCTTGAAATTGATATTCCTGTTTTAACTAGCATCGTGCCGGCAAGTACTGAATCTGAAGAAATTTCGGTTGAGAAAAATTCTAATCAAGCAATAGCTGAACAAATTGAAAAATTAGTTGAGCAAGAGTCCGTTGCAAAAGTCTCCAGGTCAGCAGTGCAGCCAGCAGATAATAAATTGCAGAGCAAACTTAATAAGCCAGCCAAACCCGAATTTGGTAGTTTTGAAACTTTAGAAATTCATAATCCCAAAGCTGGTAATAAAGAATCGGATGAAATTTCACAAAGTATGAAACAGTCTATTCAAAGTGAATTGACGCATATTGACGAGCAGGTCGCGGAAAAAACATCAGCACAAGTGCCGGAAGAAATAAATTTGACACCAGCACCCGCAAAACCAGTAGAAACAAAAGTAACAAAACCAGAAATATCAGAACCTGTCATTAAACAGCAAAATGTGTCTGCTGAGAAACCAGTTAACGAGTCTAAACCAGAACAGAAAACCGATGAAGAAAATCCTTTGCTTGCTTTATTAAGCCACATGGATGATCCAGATTTAGGGCAAGATTTTAATGTTCAACAAAAACCAAAGCCTAAGGTAAAAACAAAACCATTTTCCATTAAACCTGATGCCGCTTTGCCAAATTTCGTATGGGCGATCATTCTTTTAGCGATGATAATTCCTGCAGGCATTTTTTGGTATTTAGCGCAGCAAACAGTGGATGTAAAAGTTGTTGAAGTACGCCAGATACCGATTCATAGTGAAATTTCAGTTCCTGGTCGTGTTGTTAGCAAACGTAATATTGAAGTGAGTGCGCGTGCAGCAGGCCAAATAGTTGAAGTGAAAGTTAAAGAGGGTGATAGGATTAAAAAAGGACAGACAATGGCTCGTATGGACGATAAAGAAGCCAAAAGTAATGTTAAACGTGCTCAGGCTAGGCTGATGAGTAGCCAAGAAGATGTTGCTGCCACGGCCAAAACTCAGGAACGTTTACAACGTGCGCTAGATTTGGGCGCGGTCGCTCGACAAATTGTGGAAGATGCTGAAGCAGCATGGAAGTCTGCTAGTGCAAGGCAAAGTGAAATAGAAGAAGAATTGATAAGTGCAGAACTAAAACTTGATCGTCTGCAAATTAAAGCGCCTTTTAGTGGCTTAATTACCTCAGTCTCCGTACAAGAAGGACAGTGGTTATCAGTGGCCGAAGAAATATTAACCTTAGTTGATATGGATCAGCGGGTCGTGGAAATTCGTGTTGATGTAAGTGATAGTGCGCGACTTAATATTGGACAAGAAGTAATTTTAAGTAGCGAAGCATTTGCCGGTCAATCTTGGAAAGAAAAAATTCTAAAAATTGGTGAGGAAGCAAAAACAGAAGACTCAGTGAATGTCATTAAAGTACAGACTAGTTTAGGCTCTAAAGCGCCAAAATTACGTATTGGTCAACAAATTGATGCAGAAATCCGTGTGGCATCTCGAAATAATGCGTTAACCTTGCCACACAATGTATTGTTTACTCATAATGGATCACCTCATGCGGCCGTGGTGGAAAATGGCAAGATTGTTTTTCTTCCAGTGGTGACAGGTATTGAAAGTGTTACCCATGTTGAGATTATTCGAGGCTTACGTGCGGAGCAAGAAATTATTGTTCCCAGCGGTTTGCCATTAGAAGAAGGTATGAATGCTGTGGCAACTAACTCAAAATTTAATCCTGGTTAGTATGCTTGAACTACGGGGTATCAGCAAAACTTATCAACGTGATGCTGATGTTCTAACTGCACTAGAAAATATTGATCTTACTGTCGACAAGGGAGACTTTGTTGCCATTACTGGGCCGTCCGGTTCAGGAAAATCCACACTGTTGTCAATTTTAGGCTGCCTGGATAACCCCAGTTCAGGACAATATTTATTGAATGGAAGTGTTGTTAATTATTTGTCAGATAGCGATCTAGCAAAAATACGTAATTTTGAAATTGGATTTGTGTTTCAATCGTATAATTTAATTCCCCGTTATTCTGCTTTTCTAAACGTGCAATTACCAATGGTATACGCGGGTATCTCTCAAACACTTCGGGAAAAACGGGCAAAGTTAGCTTTAAAAGCGGTCGGACTCATTGAGCGTATGTATCATAAACCTGCCGAATTATCAGGCGGACAGCAACAACGTGTGGCTATTGCGCGAGCGATTGTTAATAATCCCAGTTTAATTATCGCTGATGAGCCAACCGGTAGTTTGGATGATAATTCAACCTATGAGATTATTAAGCTGTTCCAACAGTTACATCAAAGTGGAAAAACCATTGTATTTGTAACACATAATATGGATTTGTTACCTTATGCGAATCGTGTGATAAAACTTGAAGCAGGACATTTAGTCAAATAGCTATGCATTCAATTGTAGAAAATTTACGACAAGCTTTCAGCGCGATAAAAGAAAACCGAATTCGTACTTTGATGAGTATAACGGGTATCGCAGTTGGTATTGCATCGGTAATGACAGTGGGTGTTGTTAGTCAAAGTGGGCGAGATTATATATATTCTGAACTATCAAGTTATGGCTTGAATTCATTGTGGGTCTATCGAAAATGGGAAGATGATAATCCATTTGCTAGCCAGCGCTCAGGCAGTGGTATGACTAGTGATGATTATGCCATATTGAAAAAAAAATCTTGTTGTCCAAATGTGGTGTTAATTAGCCCTAAGGTTTACCCAAATGATTGGATGGTAAATTTAAGAGTAGGAAACGTTTTCAATAAATCGAGTGTGGAAGGCGTTGATGTCGATTATTTAAAAATCAATAATGACACTATAAGTCAAGGACGAGGTTTCCGCCCAAAAGATATTACCCGAAGGCAAAATGTCGCTATTATTGCACCAACAGCGAAAACAACCTTATTTGGTCAATCGGGCAATGTGATTGGCAGAAGTTTATATTTTGGTGATGTTAAATTAACAATCGTTGGGGTGTTAGCGGAAAAAAACCGTGATTTTCTTAGCGCTATTGGAGCCACGCAAGGTTATGATGAAAACAATCGACTGCTTATTCCATTTACACTCTATCAACAAATTATGGGTACTAAAGATATTCATACCTTACGTGCTGAAACCATCAATCAAGATAGTATTGACATTGCTTTGGATGAAATTACGAGCGTATTACACCGGCGACATAATCAGAACTATAATTATCAGACAGAATCCATGCGTGAGTGGATAAATACGACCAATGGAATATTAGAGACAGTTTCGAGTATAGGTATTTTATCCGCCGTAGTAGCGTTACTCGTTGGGGGGATTGGAATATTTAATATTATGTCCTCCTCCGTTATGGAGCGCACTCGAGAGATTGGTATTCGAAAAGCTTTGGGTGCTAGTAAGCAAGATATAATGATTCAGTTTTTAAGTGAATCGACTTATATTAGTGTTATTGGTGGGGTTGCTGGCTGTATCTTAGGTGGAATTGTGTTATTGATTATGGTGTATTTTGCAGGATTTTCTTTGACAACAGCTTGGGGATATTTATTATCTGCTGTATTTGTTTCGATAGTGGTAGGTTTGTTGGCAGGTTATTTCCCAGCGCGCCACGCGTCGAATATGCCACCAGCTGAGGCTTTACGATATGACTAAAATGATTTTAAGCAACCTCTGATTAACTTAATAAACTGTGAATATTTTCTAATAGCGCTGTCGATGTGTAGGGTTTATGTAACATATTTTGTTTGAGTGTTTCATCTATTTGAATGTTTTCTCGCTCATCTGAAAAGCCACTGGCAAGTTGAATTTTAATTGATGGGTATTTCTTTCGCACGATAGCGGCCAATTTGTGTCCATCCATTCCAGGCATGATTACATCGGATATCATCAAATCGAAAGCTTCATTTTCTAGAATATTTAGTGCCTGTTCACCACTTTCAGCACATGTAACAGTATATCCATGTTTCCCTAAAATTTCGGTAGCCAAATCTCGTAAAGAAGATTCATCATCAACAATCAATATTTTTTCTCTACCCTGAAAATTTACATTGTGATCTTTCTGTTCATGATCCTCAGTATTTGATTTATGGGCATCATGCCTTGGGAAATATAGTACAAATTGAGTCCCGTGCCCAAGTTCGGAATAAATTTTAATTGAGCCATGACTGCGTTCGACAAATCCATAAACTTGGCTTAATCCCAATCCAGTACCCAATTCTCCTTTTGTCGTGTAGAAAGGGTCGAACACTTTTTCTCTTGACTCTTTATCCATACCAGATCCATTGTCAGTGATACTCAATGTAACAAAATCACCTGGTTCTAGTTGCAATAGGCGAGCATCGATTGAATTTATTTGGGCATTGTTAGTTTGTATTGTTAGAGTGCCATTCCCATTTATAGCGTGCATGGCGTTGATGCTCATGTTGATAATAGCATCTTCTAAATCGCCTTTATCAAGATAAACAGGCCAAAGATTATTATTCAATTCGTAAATTAATTTAATGCGAGCGGTCAATGTTTTTTCAAGCAATTGTTGCTGACTTTTTAGTAGAGTGTTGATATTAACGCTTTCAGCATCAATTATTTTATGTTTTGAAAAAGACAGAAGTCTTTTTGTCAGTACCTTATTGCGTTCGCCTGCATATTGAATTTCTTTAACATATCGCGCTAATTTTGGTTGATCGTTTAGTTTGTCACTGAGTAGTTCCGCGTAACCTAAGATGACACCGAGCATGTTATTATAGTCATGCGCAATACCACCAGTCAGTTTGCCCAATGCATCCATTTTTTTACTGCGTCGGAGCTGTTCTTCTTGATGTTTATATTCAGTAATATCTTCGGCAATGCCTGCAATTCGAGCAATTTTTCCTATGTCGTCGTATATAGGGTAAGCTCGAGCTTTTATCCAGCGGATCTCTCCATCAGGTTTTTGTATTCGGTACTCTCTAAATTCTATAAAATCATCGATTTCATTTTCGCTTTGAGGAATATCGGCAATAACTTGTTCTCGGTCCTCAGGAAGTACAGCATTGATCCATGACCAAGCATCGGCATACAATGCATCCGAATTCTGTCCCCAGCTTTTCTCATAAGCTGGACTGATATACAAAATTTGATTCCAATCCACGGAGCCTAGCCAAAAGACTTCGTTTATATTTTCTGCCAATTGGCGGAATCGGGCCTCGCTTTCGCGCAGTGCTTCTTCTGCATTTAAACGTTCCAGTTCCGCACCTATACGAGCTGCAAAGATCTCTAGAATTGGCTTAACTTGTGTTAAATTTAAGAGTGGCTTTGTATCCATTGCCACGATTAATCCAATAGGTTTTTCCTTAGCGCTAAATATTGGAGTTCCTATATAACCCACAGCATTCATTTTTTTTAATAGTATATCATTAGGAAAAAGTTGCTGAATGCGGTCAGGGTAAGCGCAAGTTTTTTGTCCAACCACATTTTCACAGGGTGTATCTTTAAGGCTATAACTCATATTAGTTGCAGACTTAGCATCAATACTGACGGCGAGAGTATTCACTAGTGAGGGATCCTTACCATCCAATAAAGCAATAAAAGTATATTTAGTATCAAATAACTTACTAAGTTCGTTTACCATTTTTTGAAAAAAAGTATTTCCAGTTTGTCCTGATACACCTACAGCAATAGTATTTATGGTCTTCTCACGTTTTAATATTTCATTCGCCATATTATTAAAGCCAGATGACATGATATCAAGCTCGCGAATTCCAGAGTGCTCTAGTGTGTACTGGTAGTCACCTTTTGCAACGTGATCAATCGCTTCGTAAGCTTGCTGAATGGGGAGTAAGGTTTTGCTTATTAATTTTAAAACAAGCATGATGAAAAGAATCATTCCAAATGCAGTGAGTAGGGCGATTTTTCGTAAAGACTCCCAAATAGGTTTAGTAATTTGAGCGGCGGGAACTTCTGAAACTAGTGTCCAGTTTAATGAAGGCACTGTGGTTAAAGTGCCAAATGTGGGTTGATTAATGACGCCAATATAGGATTTGCTTGTTGGCCATTCTTCACTAATTAAAGCCGTTCGGGTTATGGGTAAATGGGTCATAAGATCGCCTGGATGATATTTGCTGTCGTTAATAGTTGAGATTAATGATCCGCGACGATCTAATAGATAGTTTAGTGTTTTTATTTCTTCATTTCGATGTTCTTCTAATTTTTTCGGCCATAGTTGGTTTACATCAAGCATTGCAATTAAAATTGCCTTAACTGGATTTCCGATAGGAATGGAAATTCTAAATGCGAAAAAATCATCATGTGTTTTTGGTGATCCTATATAAGTTCGACCTGAAAATGGAATTATAATTTCTGGTAATTCATAAGTGCTATTTAGACTCCAGCTTGTTTTCATCGCTTTTAATTGCGCTTGAGTTGGCATATTGTCTTTTGTTATACCAATGCTTGGATCAATTGCAGCAATAATCTCTGAATTCTTGGACAACAAAATTACTTCGCGAATAGCTTTTTCGCGCGTAACAATAACATCTAACAATGTATAAATATCAGCTTTTCTGTCAGTGTTTTCTGAAGGGTCGATCAAAAATGAAAGAGGATCTGTTTTGTTTTTTAGTAGTGTTTTAAATCGCTTTAGTTCTGATTCAATTTGCTTGCTTAAGAATTCATTTGCATTACGTTCTGTTGTCAAAGCAGAGTTTAATTGGCTTTTATAAAGTTCTTGACCATACCAAGCCATAACAATAGCCACGGGGACAATCACTGCGAATAAAATAAGTGCTGTCCATATTTGTTTTAGGGAAAATTTTGATTGCATATATTGTTTAATTTTTTCGCATGGTTTGTTCGGCTTTTTTAACAAAACGCATATCAAAATAAGCATTTTTTAGATTATCAGGCACTTTTGACCAAAGCTTCATCTCTACCAGTTTTTCTGCCATAGAAACCATATCATGCTCATTGGCAACCATATTAGTATAGGTAATCCAATTGGGCGGTGTGGTCAGTACTTTTTCGAAAACTGGTGCAGCAGATCCGGTATAGTCTTCACCCATGACAGCCGCTTGGTGAGGATTGTTTTCGATAAATTCACCGCCTCGAACGAGTTGATTGATTAATTCCTGCAATTTTATGGGTTGTTCTTGTATAAATGTATCTGAAGCAAGAAATACATGATCCATGTGGTCTTGCCAAATTTGAGGTGAAATTTTAGCCATCCAGCCAATCCCCAGACTAATAGACTTGTTACCTTCTGGCTCTCCTACCACGAAGCCATCAATCTCGCCATTGCGTAGCGAATTAATCATGTCTCTGGGCGGCATCCCCAATACTTTAACCATACCTTCAGGTATTCCATGTTGTTTTAGCACCGTGTGCAATAAGACGTGATGTTGAGAATATACATGGGGTACAGCGATAATAGTGTTTTTTGTCTTAAGCTCTTCAATGGATTTTATTTTCTTAGATAAAACAAAACCGTTGCCGTTGCGGTCAGCCATTAGAACAATTTTCCCAGGAAATCCTTCATGAATTAAATTCATAGCTAAAGGAGAGAGAATAAACGTACCAGCCAGTTTGCCAGACTTCATGTCGGCAATCACGTCATTCCAATCGTGATTCTGTACAGTATGTAATCGAAAAGTTTTTAAATCATTCTGATATTTTTTTTCAACGATAGCTAGTGGTAAATGTCCACCGCAAATTAGTCGACCAATATTAATAGTGTCTAGCTTACTTTGGCTTGTAATTTGTGAAGGTTTGTTAACGGGTGAGTCGCAGGAAACTAAGCCCATAAAAAGAAAGGTAAAGAAGATAACAGTAAGTGGGGATTTAATACGTACAAAATCACTGAATTTATTTAGCATACTCTTTCCTTATTTGAAATATTTTAACTAATTAACGGCATTTATAAAATACACAAAGCTACAGTTCAAGTGGCTTACACAAATAGCATAATACGTTTTTAAGGGCTGTTGATTATAATTTTCAAAACCCTATGTAATTAGTTTAATTGTCCAATAATTCACGTATTCTTTTTAGTATAGTCTTTGAATTGTAGGGTTTGTGTATTAATTCTTTATTCAAGCTGTCATTATTTGATTTTAAATGCCTGTCATCACTAAAACCACTAGCTAACTGTATCTTTATATCCGGATATTTATTTTGTACGATAGCCGCTAATTGGAAACCGTCCATTTCAGGCATAATGACATCGGAAAGCATTAAATCTATGGATTCTTTTTCTAGAATTTCTAATGCTTGTTTGGCATTTTCTGCAGTGAAGACTTGATAACCTTCAGCATCGATGAACTCAGAACACAAATATAAAAGAGCAGGTTCGTCGTCAACGATTAATATGGATTCCTTACCATAAAAATGTTCCTTAGATTCAACTATCTCAGTTACGGACTCTTCAATAGATTCATCGAATCTTGGAAAATAAATATTCAGTTGCGTTCCACGACCTGGCTCTGAATATACTTTTATTGCACCATTACTCCGTTCAATAAAAGCATAAACCTGAGCAAGTCCCAATCCTGTTCCTTGATGACCTTTTGTGGAGAAAAAGGGATCAAATATTTGTTGTTGAGTTTTTGCATCCATACCACAACCTGTGTCAGTAAGGCATAGCAATACATAATCGCCTGTATTTACATTTAATTTTAGGGCATCAGCGGCACTAATTTTTTGGTTGGAGGTTTTAATGGTAAGCTGACCATTGCTTTCTATCGCATGCATGGCATTAATGCTCATATTAAGAATGGCATCTTCCATATCTCCACTGTCTAACTTAACTGGCCAAACATCGTCTGATAGATCGAGTACTAATTTTATGCGAACAGTTAGGGTTTTTTCTAACATATGTTGTTGATCAAGGATAAGTTGATTGATTTTTACAACCTCTGTATCAGAGGATATTTTTCGTGTAAAAGCGAGGAGCTTTTTGGTAAGTTTTGCACCTCGCTCGCCGGCGTGATGAATTTCATTGGCATACTTACTTAGCTTAGGATTCTCGCTTAAGGCTTTTACTAATAAATCTGAATAACCTGAAATGACACTAAGCATATTGTTGTAGTCATGAGCAATACCCCCAGTGAGTTTGCCTACAGCGTCCATTTTTTGAGATCGGCGGATTTGTTCTTCTTGAGATTTGATGAAAGTCAAATCCATGCATGAACCGATAAAACGTCTTTTTCCCTCTGATATTCTTGGTAATTCAGCTACAGACAAACGCATGGGAAAGCTGCTCTTATCTTTCCGTACCGCTTCAACTTCACGACCAATGCCAAGAATATGTGCTTCACCGGTTTGTAAATATTGATGTAGATATTGGTCATGATCCTTGGCAAAATGCTCGGGCATCAATAAAGTGATGTTGTTACCAATAACTTCATCAGCAGAATAAGCAAATAAGGTTTCTGCAGCTTGATTAAAAGTAAGAACTATTCCAGATTCATCAATGGTGATTACCGCATCAATCATAGAGTTCAAAATATCTCTTTGTTCTTGTTCTTTGTGAAGTAGTTTTTGCTGGGCTTGATGTTCAGCTGTGATGTCTAAGACGATTGATGCTGCACCAATAACTTTGCCAGTTTCATCTATCAGCGGTGTGTTGTGCCATTCACAAAGAATAATATTTCCGTTTTTGGTAAGATTATCATTGATACTCTTTGTGCCACCTGTTTGGGCCATCAAATCTTTCCAAACTTTTTCGACATCGACGACAGCATTCTCGGGTAACATGATGTCGGCAAAGTAACGACCTTTCACTTCGTCTAATGTATATCCAAATAATTTTTCTGCTGCAGGATTCCAGTCAATTATTTCAAAGTTAGTATTCCATTCAATGGTTGCAATGGGGGATTGATCTCTATAAAGCTGAAGATGTTGGGCTGATGAGCGTAAGTCTTCTTCCACTTTTTTACGTTGGGTAATATCAGTAGATATACCACAAACGGCATAGGTCTCGTTATTGTCATCCTTCAAAGGGAATTTAACGCTTACATAAGTGTGTGGGCCATCTGCATGAGGGGCAATTTCTTCTAATTCTAATCCAAGCTCAGAGTTCAGTACTGCTTTATCATTATTTGAAAAATTTTCAGCAATTTTTTTAGGAAAAATTTCAAAATCAGTTTTACCGATTAAATCTTCTTTCTCTATACCGAAAAGTTGTGTGAACATACGATTGACTAAGATATAGCGCCCATCTAAGTCTTTTGCATATACTACAGCTGGCGTATTGTCCATTATCGCCTGTCGATTTCGTCGACCTTCATTAATGGTATCTAGCATTAGATTGAAATCATCGCTGAGACGACCTATTTCATCTTCGCGAGTCAGTTTTGAGCGTACGTTTAAATTACCCTGTTTAATATTTTCTGCTACACCAACTAGGTGATTTAATCCTTTGGTAATACTTTTTGACAAGAAGAAAGCAA